>Ga0316195_10000781_pt1 | contig 13428 bp, 13 predicted proteins | sample Phised1_MG_FD_204937 | JGI IMG/M metagenome (GOLD analysis project Ga0316195, IMG submission 204937) | Coastal sediment microbial communities from Maine, United States - Phippsburg sediment 1 | ecosystem: Environmental > Aquatic > Marine > Coastal > Sediment | place: USA: Maine | collected... | reverse complement strand
CGCATGCCCGCCGATGGCTCCAGGCCGAAGACTTTCCGTACCTTGTCACGATCGTAGTGGGGCAGGTTCAGGCCGCCACCAAACCCAATTTCGAGCACGTCACCGTAGGCGCGCGGTACGACCTTCTCGCGCTGCTTGCGTGTCGGCTTGCTCCCACACGCGATGTTGATCAGACGGGGCAAGACGCGGTTCTCGTAGAAGTTCACTTGACCAGCTCGCTTACTTTGACGAGCTCGAATCCCTGCTCGGCAAGGAGCGGCAGCTCGCGCTCGAGCAGCTCCAGTGTCGCCGGGTAGGGATGACCAATGGCAACAACCTGTCCGCGCTGTTTCGCCAGCACCTTCATGCGTTCAAATTCCCGGGCAACGGTTTCAGGCGAACGGTCCGGGTCGAGAAACACATCGCGCTTGGCCGCATCGACGCCGGTCTCGTGGGCGATTTGCAGGGCGACGCTTTCATGGTGTGTATAGCTGTCAATGAAGAACAGGTGCTCGTGGTCAACGATTTCTTCCATGAGCCACTGCATGTGACCAGGGTGCCGGGTCATCAGCGAGCCGCGATGACTGTTGATTCCGGTTGCGTGCGGTACCGACTCCAGCGCTTCATTGAAAACACTGATCAGGCGTTCACGACTCATATCGATGCCGATCTCTGACGGTTCGCTCCGACCTTCATCCGCATAGGCCTGCAGCGGCAGGTGCAGCAGGATCTCCTTGCCATTGCCGTAGGCCTGCTCAGCAAGCACGCGGGCGCGCGGTGCGCCGGGCAGAAAAGAAAATGTAACCGCGCCAGGCAGCTCGATGGCGCGCTTGCCGTTAGCCAGGTGGTATCCGAGATCGTCGATAATGATCGCGACGCGTGGCGTGTCCGCCAGTGATGCGCTGGAGAAACATAGCAGTAGCGCTGCCAGCAGCGCCGGGCCGCTACACCTCACTTCGCGTTGCTGTGCATCACCGGACGCGCCTGGAGATGCTCGATGGCCTCGGCCAGTTGCATGTCCGATTCGCGATCCAGCAAACCAGACAGGCTCAGGTTCGGGAAGCCTGGCGTATCGCTGACAAACACATCGGGTGTAATGCCGACCTCGTGAATGGAGTCGCCCGACGGCGTGTAGTAACGCGAGGTGGTCAGTTTGATCGCTCGGCCCCTGGACAGCGGGACCACGGTCTGAACAAGCCCCTTACCAAAGGTTGCCGTTCCTACGATGACTGCGCGATTGTGGTCCTGCAGGGCGCCCGCGACAATCTCGGATGCCGACGCCGATCCTTTGTTGACGATGACGACCATCGCAGCGCCGTCAAGAACATCGCCGCGATGGGCGGACCGGGTGAAGCGCGATTCAACCGACCGACCGTCTGCTGTGACTATGACGCCGGAATCGAGGAACAGGTCCGATACCTCAACAGCTGAATCAAGAACGCCACCGGGATTATTACGCAGATCCAGCACCAGGCCCTGCAACATGCCGCCGTTGGCGTCCTGCAGGTCTTCGACGGCGCGGCTGAGCTCGCGCGCCGTGTTCTCGCTGAACTGGCTCACGCGTATATAGCCGTACGACGGCGCCAAAAATTCTTTGTGGACACTCGCCATGCGAATGATCTGGCGGCGCATTTCGTGTGCGATAACTTCGTTGTCGCGCAACACGCTGAGTTTCACGGTAGAGCCGGCATGGCCTCGCAGGCGACCGATGGTCTCCTGCAGGTTGTTCGGCTCGACGGCCACGCCGTCCACGGCGATGATCCGGTCGCCGCTGCGAACGCCCGAGCGGGCGGCGGGTGAGTCGGCGATGGGGGTTACGACCATCACGTCGCCGTCGACCTCGTCGACCTCAATGCCGATGCCCGTGTAGCTGCCGGTGGTGCTGATGCGAATGTCGCGATACTCCCCGGCATCGAGATACTGGGAGTGCGCGTCGAGGTCACTGACCATGCCTCGAATGGCGCTTTCAAAAAGCTCGGCATCATCGATGGGTTCAACGTAGTCGCGTTTGACCCGCTCGAGTACCTCGGCAAACAACCGCGCCTGCTCCCAGGCCAGCTCTTCCTTGTCGGGTGCCCGGCCGTTACCGATCAGGCCGCCACCGACAGACAGGCTAAAACCCATGACCAGGCCGATCACAACAACCAAAACCGCACGAACTTTCAATGACATACGCGCTTCCGAGTTCCGATCGTCGACCTTAGCACAGCAATCGGTAATTGTGTGGGGACGCGGTCAAGATCCGGGCTTCTTCGTGACCCAGCGCCTTGGGTTCTCGGGCTTCGTGCCGCGTCGCAGCTCGAAGTACAGGCCGGCCTGCGCCTGGCCACCGCTATCGCCAACCGTGGCAATGACATCCCCGGGGGCCACCCAGTCGCCCGTGTCTTTGAGAAGGGTCTCGTTGTAACCGTAGAGGGTCATGTAGCCTTCGCCGTGATCCACGATGACGAGCAGGCCCATGCCCGCCAGCCAGTCCGCGAACGCAACGCGTCCATGGTAGACGGCGCGCACCTCGCGTCCCCGCGGAGCACCCAAAACCACGCCGTTCCACTTGATGCTATTGCCAACGCGCGGTTGGCCAAAGTCGTGCAGCAATGGCCCCGCCACCGGCCAGGTCAGCTTGCCTTTGTGTTCGCTGAAGGGCTGCTCCGATGTAATCGGATAGTCGGACAGGATGGTGGTCAGTTCGGCGATAAGGCGCGTCAGGTCTTTTTCCTGTGCCGCGAGACGATCAACTTCCTGGCCTTCGTCGGCAATCTTCTTGCGCAGGGACGCGAGCAATGTCTTGCGACTCTCCTGGGAGTCATGCAGGCGGCCGAGCTCGTCATAGCGGGTGCGCGCGAGCGATGCCAGCCGCGCTTCCTCTGCTGCGATCTGTGCGCGCAGCTCGTCCAGCTTGCGGATCTGTGCTACGACGGCCTCGATGTTCTCGGCACGGTAGTCGTTGAGGTAACGGTAGTACGCCATGAGCCGGCCCAGTGTCGCCGGATCGCGCTGGTTGAGCAGCAGCTTGATCTTCTCCTGGCTGCCGCTCATATACGCCGCGCGAACCTGTGCGGCCAGCGCCTCAGACTCATTGTCCAGATGCGCCTCGCGATCCGCCAGCTCCTGGTCGAGCTTCTGCTTCTTGTTAGCCGTGTATTTCTGATCGCGCTCAATGTCCGCGATACGCAGGCGCTGCTCGGAAATCGCGACGTCGAGTTCCTGCAGCTCGCCGGTCAGGCGGTCGCGCTCCGCGGCAGCCGCATCCATACTCTGTTTGAGCTCGGAAATGCGCTCGCGGACCTCTTCGAGCTCCTGCTCCTTCACCTTGGTGAGCTCGCCATCGGAATCCTGCGCCGGGGCGGTAGCCACGAGGCCAAGCAGCAGAAGGCTTATGAGTGTTCTGGGTAGCATCGGCGCCGAGTGTAGCGTTTCGAGGCTATTCACTCTCCCCCAAACGGGTATAATCCCGCCTTTTGGCATCTTCGAGGCGCACACTCCGCGCCGAAACTATTGATTCATGGACAAAATTCTCGAATTCACGGGCAACCACACGTTGCTGGTGCTGGCATTAGTCGTTAGCTTTTTGGTGGCGATCTTCTCCGAGTTGCGCCGCAAGGCGAGCGGGACGATTAACATTGAGGCCATCGAGGCCGTCAAGCTGATCAATAACGGTGCTGTTGTGATCGATCTGCGCAGCGCGGACGCTTACGGCCGCGGCCACATCGTGTCAGCACGCAGCGTTCCACATGACGAGCTGGAGGCCAAGACTTCGTCGCTCGCACAGGAGAAAACGACGCCGATCGTTGCCGTCTGTGACAATGGCATATCGTCAACGCGCTCGGTCAACCTGTTGCGCAAGCAGGGCTTCGAGAGCGTGTACGGCCTGAAGGGCGGCATGAATGGCTGGACGCAGGCCGGCCTCCCGGTCGTGACGGGCAGGAAGACGAAGAGCAAATCGGGTAAAGGTAAGAAGCGGGGTTAGGCGCCGCTCGTATTTATTACATTCAAGAGAACAGGAACCAACATGGCAGAGCAGGAACAGGCCGCTGAGAAAACACTGGCCATCAGCAAGATTTACGTAAAGGATTTTTCATTCGAATCCCCGCAATCGCCGGCGGTGTTCAAGCGTTCGGACTGGAAACCGCAAACCAACCTCAATCTGCGCAGCTCGCATACGGTCGTTGACGGCAACGTTCACGAAATCGTGCTGACGATTACCGTCGAAGCCAAGGATGATGACAAGACGTTGTTCCTCGTCGAAGTTCAGCAGGCCGGCCTCTTCGAAATCGCCGGTTACGAAGGTGAAGAATTGTCGGCGATCGCTGGCAGCTTCTGCCCGAACATCCTGTTCCCTTATGCACGCGAGGTGGTTGCCACCACGATCCAGAAGGGTGGTTTTCCGGAGTTCGTTCTGCAGCCCATCAACTTCGATGCCCTGTACATGCAATCGAAGCAACAGGCCGCTGCGGCACAGGCCGAGGCCGAGGCCACTAAGGCGGAGACGCACTAATCAGCGCCTCTGCACCGAAAACCATAGCGGTCATCGGCGCTGGTTCCTGGGGCACCGCGCTGGCGCTGCAGTTCGCGCGCGTCGGTTGCGACGTGCGCCTCGGTGGTGTGGTTGAGCTCGACCTGCTTGAGGCGATGGTCGAGGACCGCGAAAACAAGCGCTATCTGCCTGACGTACCTTTCCCGGACAACCTGACGGCGTACCCGGACATCGAGGCCTGCCTGGATGGCGCACGAGATGTACTCGTCGTTGTTCCCAGTCACGGACTGCGTGACACGCTGACGAAAATCAAACCTCTGTTGGGCGCGGACTCGCGAGTTTGCTGGGCGACGAAAGGCTTCGAGCTCAGCACCGGTAAGCTCCCGCACCAGGTGGCTGCCGAGGTTCTGGGTCCCGACTTCCCGGTTGCCGTGCTTTCCGGACCAACATTTGCCAAGGAAGTGGGCGCGGGGCTGCCAACCGCCATGACGATCGCGTCGAACGATGATGACTTCGCTCGCGCGCTGGCCGTCGCTATCTCCAGCAACAACTTCAGGGCGTATACGTCCGACGACATTGTCGGCGTTGAGGTGGGCGGTGCGGTCAAGAACGCACTGGCCATTGGCGCCGGCATGTCCGACGGTCTCGGCTTTGGCGCCAACACCCGTATCGCACTCATCAACCGCGGGCTGGTGGAGTTGATGCGCCTCGGTGTCGCGCTGGGCGCAAAGAAAGAGACCTTTATGGGCCTTGCGGGCATGGGCGACCTTGTCCTGACCTGCACGGACAACCTGTCACGTAATCGCCGCATGGGGCTCGCGCTTGCCGCAGGCAAGAGCGTTGAAGAGGCTCAGGAAGAAATTCAACAGGTTGTTGAGGGCGTGAAGGCCGCCAAAGCCGTACACGATGTTGCCGAGCGACTGGGCATCGAAATGCCTATCGTCAACCAGGTCTACCGTATTCTTTACGAAGGCGTAGCGCCGCGCGAGGCGGTAGAGGCGCTGATGAGGCGCGAACTCAAACCAGAGTCAGAACAACACTAATAAGATAGGGGCTGGCACCAGTGCCGCTGGTGACCCCACCCCGATACCGACTTGATCCAGCAAGGGCACGCATGAGCAAGAACACGATTTTTCAGCGGTGGTTCCTGCCTGGTTTCCTGTTTCAGTCGGTGATCATTGGCGGTGGCTATGCGACAGGGCGCGAACTCGTAGAGTTTTTCCTTTCGGCTGGCCCGCTGGGTGGCCTCGTCAGCATCCTCATCGTCACTGTCGTCTTCAGTATCTGCATGGCCATTGGGTTCGAGCTATCGCGCCTCACACGAGCGTACGACTACCGCACGTTCTGCAAGCAACTGCTCGGTCGCGCATGGTTTCTCTACGAAATTCTGTTCGTTGCCCTGGTGCTGCTGGTGCTGGCGGTATTGGGCGCGGCATCGGGTGAGCTCGTCAGCACGCACTTCGGCGTACCGCCTGTCGTCGGCACGGTTACCCTGATGGCGCTCATTGGCTTGCTGGTGTTCTGGGGCACGTCGGTGATTGAAAAGGCGCTCGCCGGGTGGTCGTTCCTGCTGTATGCGGTTTACGCTGTGCTGATCTTCGCGTACCTGTCGAAATTCGGTCATAAGCTTCCGGCCATTCTGGCGGCTGACGACATGAGCGGGCCGTGGGTGCTCAGCACCATTCGCTACACCGGTTATACGCTGACGGCAATCACCATGATCCTGTTCTGTGTGCGGCACATGGAAAGTCGGCGCGATGCATTTATTGCCGGCGCGTTCGCGGGCCCTCTCGGCATGATCCCCGCGATATTGTTCCTGCTCGGCATGAGCACCAGCTATCCGGAGATACTCGAGGTGCCGGTTCCTGCTGACTACATGATGCAGCAGCTGAATCTCGGCTGGATGACGCTGCTCTTCTATATCGTGGTATTCGGCACCTTTGTCGAAACGGGCACGGCACTCATTCACTCGATTAACGAGCGCATCGACCACGTGTTTCTCGAAAAATCGCTGCAAATGCCGCGCTGGCTGCGCCCCGCGGTTGCTCTGTTTACGCTGTTTGTTGCGGTGATGCTGGCCGACCGCTTTGGCATCATTAACCTGATCGCCAAGGGTTACGGCTCACTAACCTGGGCATTCCTGGTGATTATTTTCCTGCCGCTGGTAACCGTCGGGGTCTGGCGGATATCACAAGCCCGCGACACCACGTAGCGCATCTGCCGGCCTAGCGCCCCCCGGGGAAGCCCAGCTGGCGCCATGCCTCGAAGACAACAACCGCAGCCGAGTTTGATAGATTCAGGCTGCGGTTGCCTTCCTGCATGGGAAGGCGGAGGCGTTGCCCTGGAGGCAAGCTTTCAAGCACGGTCTGTGGCAGCCCGCGGGTTTCCGGGCCGAACAGCAGCGCATCACCCTCCTTGTACTGCGCCTCGTCGTAGCGCATCGAATTCCGCGTGGATAGCGCGAACACCCGCGGCTGACCCAGTTCCTCGAGACAGGCGGCCAGGGAAGCGTGTGTTTTCACAGTTACAAACTCCCGATAGTCGAGCCCCGCTCGTCGCAAGCGCTTCTCGTCCAGGTCGAAACCCAGCGGCTCCACCAGGTGCAGGTCTGTACCTGTGTTCGCACAGAGCCGAATTATGTTGCCCGTGTTCGGGGGAATCTCGGGTTCGTAAAGAATGATGGAAAACATTTGAGGTAGAATGCCGCCGCGATGGCGAACAATCCACTCCATACCGAATTCTGCGGCCTGTCGATGGCCTCCCCGATCGTGCTGTTGTCGGGCTGCGTCGGTTTCGGCGAGGAGTACACGCGCGTCGAAGGCTTTTCCAACGCCGATGTCGGTGCCGTCTGCCTGAAAGGCACAACCGGCGATGCCCGCCTCGGCAATGCCCCGCATCGGGTGTACGAAACGCCCGATGGCATGCTCAATGCCATCGGCCTGCAGAACCCCGGGGTCGACCAGGTTGTCGATGCCATCCTGCCCGGCCTCGATTTTTCGGAAACCCGCTTCATCGCCAACGTGTCCGGCTCGACGGTCGAAGAATACGAACGGGTCACGGAGCGCTTCGAGGATTCGGATATCGACGCGATCGAAATCAACATCTCCTGCCCGAACGTCAAGGAAGGTGGCGTGGCGTTCGGCAACGACCCCGAGATGTCTGCCCGCGTGGTCGCCGCGTGTCGCAAGAAGACCAGCAAACCAATAATCACCAAGCTGTCGCCAAACCAGACGGACATCCAGACCAATGCCCGGCTTTGCATCGAAGCGGGTACCGATGGATTTGCCGTGATCAATACCCTCATGGGCATGGCGATCGATGCCGCGACGCGCAGGCCGGTCATCGGCAATATCCAGGGTGGCCTGTCCGGCCCGGCCATCAAACCGATCGCGCTGCTAAAAGTGCACCAGGTGTACCAGGTCGCGAAAAACCACGGCGTGCCGATCATCGGGCAGGGCGGTATCACGACACCCGATGATGCGATCGAGTTCATGATTGCGGGGGCTGCGGCGGTTGGCGTGGGTACGGCGCTGTTTTACGACCCGCTTGTGTGCAAGAAAATCAACCAGGGTCTCGTGGACTACGTGACGTCCAACGGGTTTTCTTCGGTCAACGACCTGGTGGGATCGCTGGAGACATAGGGCGGCTGTTCACTCGAGGTGCAGCGCCTTCATTTTTCGCGCGAGCGTGTTACGACCCCAACCCAGCAACTTGGCGGCTTCCTGGCGATGACCGTTGGTCTTTGCCATCGCGATTTCGATGAGCGTCTTTTCGAACTCGGGCAGCGCGGTGTCGAGGAGTGGCTGCTCACTCGTTGATATCTGCCCCTCGGCCCACGCGGCCAGCATGCGCGTCCATTCCTTTGCCCCGCGCTTGTCTGATTCGCTGCCACCAAGGTCACCGGGAATATCCTGAGACGAGATGACGCTGCCCGGCGCGGTTACCGTCAGGCGACGCGCTGCATTGACCAGCTGCCGGACGTTTCCGGGCCAGCTGAATGCCTGCAGTGTTTCGATCGCGTCGGCATCCAGGCTCTTTGGCGGTGCGCCAAGCTCCTGGCCGGCTTCGGCGAGGTAGTGTTGCAGCAGTAACGGGATGTCCTGCCGGCGCTGTCGCAGCGGCGGGGTGTTGATGCGTATTACGTTGAGACGATGATAAAGGTCTTCGCGGAAGCGTGATTCCTTTACAGCCCGGGCGAGGTCCTGGTTGGTTGCGGCAATGACGCGCACATCGACATTAATCGCTGTCTGGCCGCCGACCCGGTAGAACTCGCTTTCGGCCAGCACGCGCAGCAGGCGCGTTTGCAGGCCGGGCGACATGTCACCAATTTCATCGAGGAACAGCGTCCCGCCGTTAGCCTGCTCGAAGCGTCCGATGCGGCGAGCGTCAGCGCCCGTGAACGCGCCTTTTTCATGACCGAACAGTTCGGACTCGAGCAGCTCGGACGCAATCGCTGAGGTATTCAACGCCACAAACGGTTTGTTCGCGCGCGGACTGTGGTCGTGCAGTGCCCGGGCGACGAGCTCCTTGCCGGTACCGGACTCGCCGGTGATCAGTACGGTCATGCTCGAACCGGACAGGCGGCCGATCGAGCGGAATACCTCCTGCATCGCGGGCGCCTGACCAATCATTGAAGCCATCGCGGTCGGCGCCGTGTCTATCTCCGCCTCGGCGCCATTGAGGCGCGCGGCTTTGCGCACCAGGTCGACCGCCTCGTCAATATCGAAGGGCTTGGGCAGGTACTCGAAGGCGCCGCCCTTGTAGGCGGCAACCGCGTTTTCGAGATCTGAATGCGCGGTAATGACGATAATCGGCAGGTCCGGGCGGGTGCTGCGCAGTCTTTCGAGCAACGCGAGACCGCTCATGCCCGGCATCCGGACGTCGGTAATCAGAACATCGGGTTCACCGTCTGCGATTGCTTCGAGCAGGTGTTCGGCGCGCTCGAAGCTGCGCGTCTCCATGTCGGCCTGCTTGAGCGCCTTCTCCAGAACCCAGCGAACCGACTGGTCGTCGTCGACAATCCAGACATTGAGCGGACGCTTAGCCAACGGCGGTCACCTGGTCGAGCGGGATACGCATGCTGAAGACGGTTCGGCCCGGCCGACTGTCAAATTCGATGAGGCCGCCGTGTCGACTAATGAGTTCCTGTGCGGCGGGCAGACCGAGGCCGGTGCCGTCGGGCCTGCTGGTAACCAGCGGGTAGAACACCGAGTCCTGCATGTCCTTGGGAATGCCCGGACCATCGTCTTCGATTTCCAGGCTCGCGATGACCCTGTGGCGGACATCACCGATCGTGAAGTTTGTAACCGCGCGGCTGCGCAGGGTGATGGTGCCGTGGCCATCGAGCGCAGCGGCCGCGTTGCGCATGAGGTTCAGGAAAGCCTGCACCATCTGGTCGCGGTCCAGATCGATGAGCGGCAGACCGGGATCGTAGTCGCGCTTGATCGTCAGCTTCCTGTCGTCCTCAGCCTCGATAATACGGACCACGTACTCAAGCAGTTCGTGCACGTTTACAGGTTGTTTGTTCGGCGGCCCGCCAGGACCGAGCAGCGTATCGACGAGGGCGGCGAGGCGATCTGTTTCGCTGATCACGACGTCGGTGTACTCGCGCAGCTCTGCGTCGTCGAGCTGGCGCTCGAGTAGCTGGGCCGCACCGCGAATGCCGCCAAGTGGATTCTTGATCTCGTGAGCAAGCTGGCGAATCATTTGCCGGCCGGCTCCGTGCTGTATTAACAGCGCATTCTCGCGGCTGATCTGCATGCGCCGTGTGACGTCGGTTACCTCAACCAGCAGCCTGGCCTCGTCAATTTCTACAGGCGACACGCGGCAGTCGATGATGCGCTCTTCCGAATGCACCTCGGTGGGCGCAAGCCTGATCTCGTTGGCGTAGTGGTCCCCGGTAACCGCGACGCGACCGAGAATCTCACGCATCTCTGGTTCGTCGTCGACAAGTTGCAGCAATGATTGGCCGCGTGCGCGCCGGCTGCTGATGCCCAGAATGTTTTCCGCTGCCGGGTTCAGGTCAACGATGAGCAAATGCTCATCCAGCAGGATGACGCCTGCGCTCAGGCTGTCGAGGATGTTGCGGGAGTTGCCGTGCAGTGGGCCGTCGCCCGAACCTGAGCTACCTAGCGGACGCTGCTCTGCTGAACGTAAAAGCGATTCGTCCGTGAGCGAATCATCATGTTGCCCGTCTCGTCCAGCACTTCTGCCTGGAGGTTGTGCACGCCGCGGTATACGTTCTGCAGCTGGAAGCTCGTTCCGGTAACCATCTGGGGTGTGCCGTCGAAATAAATCCGAACCTGGTGTCCAGGCTGCAAGGCCGGGTTCAGGGAAAGGGAGACATTGAGAACGCCCTCTATGTTCCATAGCGTTTCTTCAGCGCCGGGCGATGCGACTTCGAGGCTGTTGTAGCGGATCGCGCCAGCGGTGTCGTCGGCAGGGTCGGCGCCAGCATTGCTACTGGTCGAACGATTTCGTGTCGAGAGCGACTGACTGGAATTGGGCTCGTCGAGGACAATAAGCTCTGCGCCCGGTTGCGGGCGATCAGAATAATGGACCACGCCCTCATCGTCCGTCCACCTCCAGGTCTCCGCAACGGTGACGCTGGCGGCGAGGAGGGCCAACAGGACGAGAATCGTTCGTATTTCCATGCAGTTAGCATAGCAGTGTAAGCCTGTTTCCGGCTAGTGACCGGGCGGCGAAAAATGCCGCCCGGTTCACAGTTTTGGCCTTTAAAGGCTGTAGTACATGTCGAATTCGACCGGATGCGTCGCCATGCGCAGGCGCGTGACGTTTTCCATCTTGAGATCGATGTAGGCGTCGATCAGGTCGTCGCTGAATACATCGCCGGCTTTCAGGAAGTCGCGGTCGCTATCGAGCGCACCCAGCGCCTCTTCGAGAGAGAAAGCAACGAGCTTCAGGTCTTTCTCTTCCTCAGGCGGCAGGTCGTACAGGTCCTTGTCCATGGCATCGCCCGGATGGATCTTGTTCTGGATGCCGTCGAGGCCGGCCATCATCAGCGCGGCGAAGGCGAGGTACGGGTTCGCTGTGGAGTCGGGGAAGCGCACTTCGATACGACGGCCCTTCGGGTTGGCGATGTAGGGAATGCGGATCGAGGCAGAACGGTTGCGCGCCGAGTAGGCAAGAATCGTCGGTGCTTCGAAGCCCGGAACGAGGCGCTTGTAGCTGTTCGTTGACGGGTTTGCGAACGCGTTGATTGCCTTGGCATGTTGGATAACGCCGCCAATGTAGTAAAGCGCCGTTTCCGACAGGCCGCCATAGCCATCGCCCGAGAACAGGTTTTTGCCGTCCTTGAACAGCGACTGGTGCACGTGCATGCCGTTGCCGTTGTCGTTCACGAGCGGCTTGGGCATGAAGGTCGCGGTCTTGCCGTACGCGTGCGCGACGTTATGCACCGCGTATTTCATGATCTGGACCTCATCGGCCTTGCGCACCAATGTGTTGAATTTAGTGCCAATTTCGCACTGTCCGGCCGTTGCCACCTCATGGTGATGCACTTCGGTGAGTACGCCGAGCTCTTCGATCGCCATACACATGGAACCACGAATGTCGTGGAGTGAATCAACCGGCGGGACCGGGAAGTAGCCGCCTTTAACGGTCGGACGGTGACCCGTGTTGCCTTCTTCGTAGCTGCGATCCGTGTTCCAGGCGCCTTCCTCGGAGTCGACCTTGTAGAAGCAACCCTGCATCGTGTCGTCCCAGGTAACGTTGTCGAACACGAAGAATTCGTTCTCCGGGCCAAAGTAGGCCGCGTCAGCCACGCCGGTCGACTGCAGGTAGGCCTCAGCGCGCTGCGCGAGTGACCGTGGGCAACGGTCATAGCCGAGCATCGTCGACGGCTCGACGACGCCGCAACGAATGTTCATTGTTGTCTCGTCAGGGAAGATGTCGATGACGGCAGAGGCCGGGTCCGGCATCAGGATCATGTCGGACTCGTTGATGCCCTTCCAGCCAGTGATCGAGGAGCCGTCGAACATCTTGCCATCCTCGAACAGATCGTCGTCGATGGTGTGGGCGGGCACCGTTACATGTTGTTCTTTACCAATCGTGTCCGTAAAACGAAAATCGACGAACTTGACCTCGGCCTCTTTGATTAGGGCCATTACCTCTGCGGCTGTCATGGGGTTTCCTCCGGTATTCATGCAGTCAAAAAAAGCGGCCGCAGCATGCGGCCCATTAATGCTGGTGTTTGCATGAAGTGTGCCAAAATGGGGCGTCGCTTAAGCGATTGTTTTTAAACAAGTTGCCAGGCGACAGGGCGCTCTGTTCGCACCATTATAGTGCATGTTGTGCGTGAAGCGCACTATTTTGGTGCGGACCTCGAGGTGGCCTCGGCCTGGGGCCGTGGCGTTCGGGCCCAAATGCCCTCACGCGGCACCAACAGCGCCAAAAAGTCGTTATACTTCGCGCCTTTACCATCATCCGAAACACCCGAATGAATACCGAGATATCGCCCGCGGCGCTGAGCTTCCAGGACCTGATCCTCAAGCTCCAACAGTATTGGGCAGAGCGTGGCTGCGTGATCATGCAGCCTTATGACATGGAAATGGGGGCGGGCACCTTCCACCCGGCAACGTTCCTGCGAGCGGTGGGCCCGGAGCCCTGGTCGGCCGCCTACGTGCAGCCCAGCCGCAGGCCGACGGATGGTCGTTACGGCGACAATCCTTTCCGCCTGCAGCATTACTACCAGTACCAGGTCGTACTGAAACCGTCGCCGGACGACATCCAGGAAATGTACCTGGGTTCGCTCGAAGCCATCGGCATTGACCCAACTGTCCATGACATTCGTTTTGTCGAAGACAACTGGGAGTCGCCAACGCTCGGCGCATGGGGTCTCGGTTGGGAGGTATGGCTGAACGGCATGGAGGTTACCCAGTTCACGTACTTCCAGCAGGTCGGCGGCCTCGAGTGTCGGCCCGTAACGGGTGAGATCACTTACGGTCTCGAGCGTC
>Ga0316195_10000780_pt1 | contig 13432 bp, 11 predicted proteins | sample Phised1_MG_FD_204937 | JGI IMG/M metagenome (GOLD analysis project Ga0316195, IMG submission 204937) | Coastal sediment microbial communities from Maine, United States - Phippsburg sediment 1 | ecosystem: Environmental > Aquatic > Marine > Coastal > Sediment | place: USA: Maine | collected... | reverse complement strand
GTGTCTCCATATCATTCCGGCCATGCAGATGACCAGACTCCTTGTCGCCTCCGTCGCATTCATGGTGCTCTCGCTCCTCGCGACCGGATGTGGAGACTCCTCGGCGGACACCACCACGACCGTGGTCACCGATGCCGCTACTTCGGGCGTCGTGTTCGGAAGGGGTTCGATCCCCGACGCGGTCCCGGACTCGTTCCCGATCCCTGATGAGGCCAACATCGGTGCCACGCTCGTCGACTCGAATCGCGGCCTGACAGAGATGATCCTCACGTTCCCCGCAGCGGTGGAACCGGTCGCGGCGTACTACGAGGAGAATCTTCCCGCGCGTGGGTACGAGGTCACAAGCTCCGGCGGGACCGACGTCGAGTGGGTGTTGGAGTTCAACGGCGAAGGTATCGATGGCGTGATCCGCATCACTGCTGGCGGCAGCGGGCTCTCGGCCGCAACGGTGCGACTCACCGACACCTAGCAACGTGACTATCGTCGGCACATGGATCGACTCCGGCGATTCGAGCACAACCGATGGATCGGGACGCGTGACAACATGATCGTCCACGACTGCGACGATGCAGACGATTTCGCCGCACTCGAAGGGCGGGCGGAGAAGCAAGACCTCATGGGGGAGAAGCTTCTCCAGGCGTTCGGACCCGACACACTCGCCGAAGCTCGGAATCGAGGGTTCCGCTCCCGTTGACCGACTTCATCGACTTCCACGTTCATCCTCCGGTCATGGAATTCCTGACCGGACCGATCGCGCCCTACCTCGAGCCCCTGGAAGACCGGATCGAAGCAAACCTCAACACGCTTACCGTCGATGAGGTTGCCGCCTACTACAGGGATCGGGATGGGCAGGCGGTTCTGCTCGGGTGGGACACCGAAGCGATCACTCACCGACGAGCCTTCTCCAGCGAGGATGTTGCAGCGCTGGTGGCTGCCCACCCCGACGTGTTCTACGGATTCGGATCGATCGATCCCGCGCGGGGCGCTCGAGCCGTCGCGGGGGTGCACTCGGCCGCTCGGCTCGGTCTTATTGGTCTTGCGTTCCATCCGATCGGACAGGGCTTTGATCCCTCATCCCGCTCGGCGTTCACCGTCTACGAAGCAGCGGCGGAGCACGGTCTGATCTGTCTCTTCCACACCGGCTACTCGCGACTTGGATCCGGCATGCCGGGCGGAACCGGGCTGCGGCTCTCCCACGGCGAGCCGAGGGCGATCGACGAGGTCGCGGCATCATTCCCGGATCTACAGATCGTCATCGCGCACCTTGGACGGCTCTGGCGTGACGAAGCCGTAGCGGTCGCGGCCCATAAGTCCAACGTCTGGCTCAACCTGGTCGGGGCGACGCCGAGTGCCTGCACGGATGATCTCGACGCCCTCGCGGGCCTCGATTTCGAACGTTGCCTCTTCGGTAGCGACTGGTGTTTTGGGTCACTCGACGACGCACTTGGCGCGTGGCAACCCGGGTCGGTGGACGAGACCATTCGGCGTCGGGTGCTTCACGACAACGCAGAACGACTGCTCGGCTTGACCGGGAGCTGATCGGTCGCGGACTGCGCGCTCACAAACCGGAGAGCCAGACCGCCGCGGCGGCCAGGATCACCAGACCGGCGATGAGAGAGGCGAGGATGAGATAGCGGGTCTGCACGGTGGTTCGATCGTACCGACACCTGAACAGCAACCTCGGCTCCGCTAGTCTGGCGGTCCTCACGTTCGGAGGAAGCGGTGCACGACGTCGTCATCATCGGCGGAGGTCCCGGCGGGTACGCCGCGGCTCTCTACGCCCACAACTTTGGCCTTTCGGTGGCGCTTGTCGAGAAGGATCGTCTCGGGGGCACCTGCCTGGTACGGGGGTGCATACCGGCCAAGACGTGGCTCCAAACGGCATCGGTGTACCAGACCGTCGCCCGCTCATCCGAGTTCGCCGTCGGTTCGTCCGAGCCGATTCTCGATTGGCCGGCTGCGCTGGCACGGAAGAATCGGATCGTGGACGGCCTCGTTGGTGGTCTGTCCGGTTTGCTGAAGACACGAGGCGTCGAGATTCACAACGGTTTCGGCCGGATCGTCGCCGGCGGCGTCGAGGTGACGGCGCCCGATGGGGTGACGACCATGGTTCCTGGGGCAGCGACCGTTATCGCCACAGGATCCGTGCCGCGCACCATTCCCGGCTATGAGATTGACGGAGAACGGATCGTCACGAGCGATCACGCCCTCGACTGGGATCACCAACCCGATCGCGTTGCGGTGATCGGCGCAGGAGCGATCGGTGCGGAATTCGCGTCGATGCTGGCAGACGTTGGGAGCGAGGTTCACCTCTTCGAGGCGCTCGACCAGATCCTCCCCGGCATGGAACCCGAAGCAGCCAAAGCCGTTGGACGGTCGTTCCGAAAGAAGCGCATCAACGTCAAGACCGGCACCCAGGTCGGTGCGCCACGATTCTCTGCGACGGGCGTAACGGTTCCGGTCGGCGATGAATCCGTCGAGGTCGACGTGGTACTTGTTGCGGTCGGTCGCGCACCGGTGACACAAGGGATCGGACTCGAGACGGTTGGCATCGACACCGACCGAGGGTTCATTCCCGTCGATCTCGAGACGATGCAGACTGCGATTCCGCGCATCTATGCCGTGGGTGACGTCGTCGCCGGGACTCCGCAATTGGCCCACGTCGGGTTCGCAGAGGCCATCGCGGCGGTCACGCACATCGCAACCGGGGAGACGGCCCCGGTCAACTATCGCGCGGTCCCGATGATCGTCTACACGCACCCGGAGGCGGCGACGGTCGGGCTCACGGAAGCCCTGGCAATCGAACAAGGTTTCGACGTCGAGGTGACAAATCACGGAATGCGGGGAGTCGGACGCGCGATCATCCATGGCGAGACCGGTGGAACCATCAAGATCGTTGCCCAGAAGGATGGGCCGATTCTCGGCGCGACCGTGGTCGATCCGATCGCAGGTGAGATCATCCACGAGCTCATGTATTCAGTCGGGTGGGAGGCTCTCCCCTCGGAGGCGGCAGCGTTCATCCATGGCCACCCGACGATCTCCGAAGGTATCGGCGAGACATTGCTGATCGCTGCCGGTCGGCCGCTGCATTGACGATGAAGACTGGAAGCCGGACGCGAAGGAGTACCAACGAATGTCCGTGACCGTGACGATGCCACAACTCGGCGAGACCGTGACAGAGGGCACGATCCTGAGCTGGGCCAAGCAAGCAGGCGAGTCGATCGCCGAGGATGAGGTGCTCGTTGAGATCTCGACCGACAAGGTCGACACCGAGATGCCCTCTCCGGCGTCCGGCGTCATTAGCGAGATTCTCGTACAAGTCGGTGAGACCGTCTCGGTGGGTACCGCGATTGCGATCATCGGCGAAGCGGTCGAAACGGTCGCGCCGCAAGAGTCGGCGATGGGTCCAACCGGTACGCCGGCGATGGGTCCAACGGGAATGTCGAGTGAGGCGCCGCCCGCTGCGTCGCCAACGGCCCCAACTCCTGCACCGGTTGCCTCCGGCGATTCGTCGCGGCGAGCCATCCTTTCGCCTGTGGTGCGTCACCTCGCCGCAGAGCACGATGTCGATCTCGATCTCGTCCCCGGCAGCGGCGATGGAGGACGCATCACTAGGAAGGACGTGGAGCGCTACATCGAAGCAGTACCGGCGCCCCCCACTGCGCCGGATCTAGTGCCGGAAGTCCCGGCAGCCCCGGTAGCCCCGGTAGCCCCAGTCCCGGCAGCCCCGGCAGCCCCGGTCCCGGCAGCGACTCCAGACCTGATTGGAGAACCGGTTCTTCCGGCAGCAGCGATGGGCTCGGCTGCGACTGCCGTGACGAGGGACCCCGCACCCGCCGCTGCGACGAAGGTGACGATCACCACCCCCGGTGGCGACGAGGTCTCCGAGATTCCTCGCCTCCGCCGAGCGATCGCGGACCACATGATCCACGCCAAACGCACGGCGGCCCACGTCTGGACGTCGATCGAGGTTGACTACGAACAAGTGGAGCATGTTCGCGCCGCGCACCGCGACCGGTTCAAAGCCGATGAGGGATTCTCGCTGACCTATCTTCCGTTCATCGCTCGAGCCACGATGGACGCCCTCTCGGCGTTCCCGGTGGTGAATAGTTCGCTGGATCTCGATGCCGGTACGGTTACGTTCCACCACCGTGTGAACCTCGGTATCGCGGTCGATCTCGATACGAAGGGGCTCCTCGTCGCGACCGTTCGGGGTGCCGATGGGCTCACGTTGAAGGGCCTGGCGCGCGGCATCCGGCAGATGGCGGAGAAGACACGCGACGGCGCTCTCGAACCGGATGACATCGCGGGCAGCACGTTCACGATCACCAATCCCGGACCATTCGGCTCGTACCTGAGCGCCCCGATCATCAACCTGCCGAATGTCGCGATCCTGTCGACCGAGACGGTCAAGAAGCGTCCGACGGTGGTGACGTTGCCCGATGGCACCGACACGATCGCGGTTCGCCACATCGGCTATCTGGGACTCACGTGGGACCACCGAGCGTTCGATGGGTCGATCGCCACGAAATTCCTCAATCGGATTCAGACGAACCTCGAGACATGGGATTGGGGCCAGGAGCTTCGATGACCGGCAGCGGGGCGCGGTTCCGGATCCGGTGGCTCGGTCGTGTCCCGTATGGCGAGGCGCTCGACCTCCAGCGGGCGATTTGGGACGGACGATCGACCGGACGCACCAGCGACGACTACCTCCTCCTCCTCGAACATCCGCACACCTACACGGTGGGTCGCAACGGCGACGGCTCGAATCTGAAGATCGCGGCAGGAGAACTCGAGTCCATCGGGTCCGAACTCGTGTACACCGATCGCGGCGGGGACATCACATATCACGGACCCGGCCAACTCGTGGGCTATCCGATCGTCGCTGTGCCGACACTGCCCGACGGATGGGACGCCGTCGGACACCTCCGCCGCATCGAGACGATGCTGATCTCGACACTCGCCGACCTGGGAATCACGGCGTGGGCGGAGGATGGATTCACCGGTGTCTGGACCGCCCAAGGGAAGGTCGCGGCGATCGGCGTGAAAGTATCGGGCGGGGTCTCGATGCACGGGTTCTCGATCAATGTCACACCCGACCTCGGGTATTTCGAACACATCGTCCCGTGCGGGATCCCGAATCGTCCCGTGACCTCGCTCTCCGAGATCACCGGTCAGACCGTGGGAATGGAATCCGTCGTAGAAGCCTTGATCCCGCGGGCAAGCGAAGTGTTCGGAGGAATCCCCGAGGTGCAACTCGGCGCTTTCCCGAATCGTGATCGGTCCCGTCCATACGACGTCGACGCGATGGTCGCGGCGGGTGTGTTCTCGCCGAATCGCAATGGAGAGACTCCGATCACCGTCCGAGGTCTCCTCCCCGGTGAGCCCGAGAAACCGGAGTGGATGCGGATCCGCGCCGATCTCTCCACCGACGGTTTTCGGGACCTCAAGAAGTTGATGCGGGGGATGGATCTTCACACCGTATGTGAAGAGGCCGGGTGTCCCAACATCTTCGAATGCTGGGAATCGGGGACCTCGACCCTGATGCTCCTTGGTGAGACGTGCACGAGAGCCTGTGCGTTCTGCGATGTCAACACAGGCAAACCCGGTCCTGTCGATCTCGACGAACCGGATCGTGCCGCCGTCGCCGTCGAGCAGATGGGGTTGCGACACGCCGTGTTGACCTCGGTGAACCGCGACGATCTCCCAGACGGTGGCTCCGGCGTGTTCGCCGACACCATCACCGCCATTCGGGAGCGGATGCCCGACTGCGAGGTTGAGGTACTGATTCCGGATTTCAAAGGATCCATCGATGACCTCGAAACGGTGATGATGTCCAAGCCGGCCGTGCTGAATCACAACACCGAGACCGTTCTCCGCCTCCAGCGGGACATCAGGACCGCAGCGAACTACGCGCGATCGCTCACCCTCCTGGCGCGGGCGAAGTCGATGAACCCGTCCGGTGTCGTGAAGTCGGGGCTGATCGTCGGCATGGGAGAGACCGAGGAGGAGGTCCACGGAGCTCTGGCCGATCTGCGGGCAGTCGGCGTCGACATCGTCACTATCGGCCAGTACCTGCGGCCCACCGCGAGGCACCGTCCGATCGACCGCTACGTCGAACCCGACGAGTTCGCTCGCTACACCGCCGAGGGCGAGCGCCTCGGACTCTCGCACGTCGAGGCCGGACCACTCGTCCGGTCGTCCTATCACGCTCGTGAGGCGCTCGAGGCTGCCCGATGACGGGAGAGCGCCTCGGCGCCGTTCAGGCCGCTCTGCGGGAGCGCGGGATCGACGCACTCCTCGTCTCAGTGGGCTCCGATCTCCCATACCTGACGGGCTACCGTGCGATGCCACTCGAACGGATCACCGCCCTTGTGGTCCCCGCCGCCGGCGATTCGGCCCTCTTCGTACCTGAACTCGAGGCTCCGAGGGTTGATACCTTCGTCGACGTCCGGCCGTGGGGCGAGACCGACGACCCGTTCGACCGAATCGCTGCCGCATTGCCCGACCGCGGAACGATCGCGGTGGGGGATCAGATGTGGGCGGCGTTCCTCATTGCTTTCCAGGATCGTTTGCCGGGGGTGCGTTTTGTCGACGCGGAGCCGCTCATGGCGCCGTTGCGGATGATCAAGGACATCGGCGAGATCGCAGCCCTCCGAGATGCGGCCCACGCGGTAGACGGCGTTGCTGATCATCTCTCGACGGTGCGCTTCACCGGTCGCACCGAACGCGACATGTCGCGGATCGTGTCCGACCTCGTTCTCGCCTCCGGTCATGAGTCGGTTTCGTTCGCGATCGTTGCCGCAGGAAGGAACGGCGCTTCGCCTCATCACGAGGCATCCGACCGGCTCATCCGGTCGGGGGATGCCGTCGTCGTCGACTTCGGCGGTCGCATGCGGGGATATGGCTCCGATACTACGCGCATGTACTGCGTCGGGGAACCACCCGGGGGTTTCGAAGAGGCATACGCGGTTCTTGGACGTGCACAACGCGCAGCCGTTGAGTCTGTACGTCCGGGAACGACGGCGGAGGAGATCGACGCCGCCGCCCGATCGGTTATCTCCGACGCCGGCTACGGAGAGTTCTTCATCCACCGGACCGGGCACGGAATCGGCCTCGATGCCCACGAACAGCCATACATCGTCCAAGGGAATCTCGAGCCGATCCGGGCAGGAATGGCATTCTCGATCGAGCCGGGAATCTACGTTCCCGACCACTGGGGAATGAGGATCGAGGATATTGTCGTCGTCGTCGACGGCGGTGTCGAACGGCTCAACCGATCGTCGCGAAAACTGCGGTTCGTCGAGTAGGCCCCAACGGCCGAACGGTACGCTGCAATCACAAAGGAGGTCCGATGAAGAACATGGTCGAGCAACGAGCCACCGACGCTTTGCGCGTCCTGTCAATCGACGCGGTTCAACGAGCGAACTCAGGGCACCCGGGGATGCCGATGGGGATGGCCGATATCGCCGCCGTCCTGTGGTCCCGCTTCCTCATCGTCGATCCGGACGATCCCACGTGGAGCGACCGAGACCGATTTGTGTTGTCGAATGGCCACGGTTCAATGCTCCTGTACGCGCTCCTCCACCTCTCCGGCTTCCCGCTCACCATGGACGATCTGATGGCATTCCGCCAATTGGGGTCGTTGACGGCAGGTCACCCCGAGCACAATCCCGAGCTTGGCATCGACATGACCACCGGACCGCTCGGGCAGGGTTTCGCCACTGGCATCGGGATGGCGATCGGAGAGGCGCACCTCCGGTCGGTTCTCGGCCCAGAGTTGGTCGACCACCGGATCTACGGTTTCGTCTCTGACGGCGACCTCATGGAGGGTGTCGCGTCCGAGGCTGCTTCGCTCGCCGGGCATCTCGGTCTCGGAAAGATCACCTACCTCTACGACGACAACCGCATAACGATCGAAGGTCCGACCGACCTGGCGTTCACCGAGGACGTGGCCGCGCGATTCGACTCGTACGGATGGCACACGATTGCCGTTGACGGACACGATCGGGAAGCGATCGCAGACGCCATCGCCGCGGCCAATGAAGATGCTCGGCCATCGCTCGTGCGCTGCCGCACCCACATCGGATTCGGGTCACCGAGCAAGCAGGACACGTCCGCCGCTCACGGATCACCGCTTGGAGTTGACGAAATAGCATTGACCCGAGTCGCGTACGGCTGGGAACTGCCGCCGTTCGAGATACCGCCTGACGTATACGACTTCTACCACGACGCCATGGAGCGGGGTCGCCAATCCCGAGCGGCTTGGATGGAACGCCGCGACACCGCTGTTGCTACCGATCCGGTCATGGCAAAGACATTGTCTTCGTACTTCGACGCACGGGAACCGCATCTCGGCGTCCCGCTTCATGAGGTGGGTTCGTCGATTGCGACAAGGACACTGTCCGGCGAGGTGCTTCAGGAAGCGGCAGGATCGCTACCTGGGCTCATGGGCGGCTCGGGCGATCTCACCCCTTCGAACAACAGCCGGATCGAGGCGTCCGCTGACTTCACGGCATCCGATCGGAACGGCAGGAACGTGCGATTCGGAATTCGTGAGCACGCCATGGGGTCGATCGTGAACGGGATCACCCTGCACGGAGGACTTCGCGGTTACGGAGCAACCTTCCTGACCTTCTCCGACTACATGCGCCCTGCCGTGCGTCTCGGCGCCCTCATGGGGACCCCCTCGATATGGATTTGGACGCACGATTCGGTGTTCCTCGGCGAAGACGGTCCGACGCATCAGCCGATCGAGCATCTCGCTGCGCTCCGATCGATCCCCGGTCTTCGGGTGATCCGTCCTGCCGACCCCACCGAGGTCGCCGTCGCGTGGGAGATGGCGCTCGGACATGTCTCGGGGCCGACGGCCATCGTGCTCACTCGTCAGGGTCTCCCCGTTCCTCGGGGGCCCATCGACCGAGGGTTGGTCGCCCGGGGTGGCTACATCCGCAGGCAAGGAAGCGACGCGGTGTTGATCGCCACCGGTTCGGAGGTTCCCCTCGCGGAGCAGGCGGCCGAACTCCTCGATGATCGCGGGCACTCGATCCGGGTCGTCTCGATGCCTTGTGTTGAGGTCTTTCTCGCCCAGGACGCGGAGTACCGGGCGGGGGTCCTGGGCAGCGATCTCCCGATCGCGACGGTCGAGGCGGGGGCGACCTTCGGATGGGAACGGTTCTCCGGACTGACCGGGCTCCGAATCGGGATCGACCGATTCGGAATCTCCGCGCCGGCGTCGGTTATCGCCGAGGAGTGGGGCTTCACCCCCCAGGCGGTGTCGGACCGTGTCGCTACCTGGCTCGGCGCCTCCTGAGAATGCGTATCTATACGCGACGGGGAGATGACGGAACCACGGGATTGTTCCATGGCGGACGAGTCGGGAAGGACTCCAGCGGCCCCGAAGCGTATGGAACCGTCGACGAAGCCGTCTCGGCTCTCGGGATCGTCAGGGCTCAGGGCGAACCGGAACTTGCGACCGCCGTGTTAGAGGTGCAACGGGATCTGTTCGTGGTGGCAGCGGAGCTCGCCACCGATCCCGCCCGCCGAGGCCTGCTCGAACCGGGGATCAGCCGTGTCGAGGAGAGGATGATCAAGCAGCTCGAGGAACGGATCGACAAGATCGAGTCCGATGTCGGTATGCCGACGGAATTCATCGTGCCCGGTGGTGACCCCGCCGCGGCGGCGATCGACGTCGCCCGCACCATCGTGAGGAGGGCCGAACGCAGGGCGGTCACCCATCTCGGCTATGAGTCCGACTCGCTTGTCGTTCCCTACCTCAACCGTCTCGCCGACTACCTGTACATGCTCGCTCGCGCGGTCGAGAGCGAGTGGACCCCGACACGAGGAGAACCCACATGACCGAGATCGTACCCGGCGGAGTGGCATCCGACTCAGCAGCGAATCTGTTGGTCGTTCCCGTATTCGCCGATCTGACCTGGGGCCCGGGCGCCGAACCGGCGGCAGAGCAATTGGGGCCGTGGCTGACCGGCTATCTGGAGGCACGTGAATTCACCGGTGCCGTCGGCCAATTCGTCGTCGTGCCGGGCGGCGATCTCCCGTTCGGAGCTGTGATGTTCGTGGGTCTCGGTGACGAGGCCGATGCGGAGTCGCTTCGTCGAGCCGCTGGCGCCGTCGGTCGAATGTCCGCCCCCTACCCCTCGGCGGCGACGACGTTGCACCTGGTCGACGTCGAGGGAGCAATCGGAGCCGTCACGCTCGGCTATCTCCTTGGCTCCTATCAATTCGACGCGTATCGCAGCGAGCCGAAGCCGCGAGCAAACGAACGTCTCGAGCTTCTCGAGGCGGACGAAGGAGCCCGAGCCGAGATCCAAGATGCAGCGGCGATTGCCCGCGGCGTCACCCTCGCTCGCGACTTGGTCAACCAGCCAGCCGTCGACAAGTCACCCGTTGTCCTCGCCGACCGCGCCCGATCACTCAGCGACAACATCGCCGTCGAGATCCTCGATGAGGTCGAGTCTGCCGAACGAGGATATGGAGGTCTGCTTGCCGTTGGCGCCGGCGCCACGAATCCCCCGCGGATGGTCATCATGAGATATGAACCGAACGGCGCCGAGCCGTTTGTCGCGTTCGTCGGGAAAGGGATCGTGTTCGATTCTGGAGGCCTCTCGCTGAAGCCGGCGACGGCCATGGAGGACATGAAGAGCGACATGGCGGGTGCGGCAGCCGTCTTCGGAGCCATGCAGGCGATCGCCGAACTCGAGCTCCCGATCCGGGTGCTGGGCGTTGCTCCTCTGTCGGAGAACATGCCGGGTGGGGCTGCTCAGCGTCCGGGCGACGTCTTCACCGCGTACAACGGGAAGACGGTCGAGGTTCTGAACACCGACGCCGAAGGGCGGCTCGTGCTCGCCGATGGTCTCGGAATCGCGGCAGAGACCGGACCGGATCTGATCGTCGATATCGCCACCCTGACCGGCGCCGCGAAGGTCGCTCTCGGGACCGCGGTCGGAGCGATCTTCGGCAACGATGACGAAGCCATCGCTGCGGTCGAGGCTGCCGCCAAGTTCGCCGGTGAGTCGATGTGGACCATGCCCCTTGAACGCTCCTACCGCCCTCTCATCGATTCGACGGTCGCCGATCTGAAGAACACCGGTGATCGGTGGGGTGGGGCAATCATCGCCGCCCTCTTCCTCTCCGAGTTCGTGGACGGGCGTCCCTGGGTTCACCTCGACATCGCCGGTCCCGGGCGTGCCGAAAAGACGGAGCACTACGTTTCGAAGGGTGGAACCGGGTTCACCGTCCGCACGCTCGTCGAGCTTGCCCGCGAGATGGCGAAGAAGGGGTAAAGCACGCCGACGGTCCTTCCGATACACAGAGTGCCAAATCAAATGCTCTGCGTGTTCGGGAGGATCCATGCACACCGCTCGCAAGATCTCAATCATCGTCGTTGCCCTCGTGCTGATGACGGTCGGTCTTGCTCTTCCTGCGCAAGCAGGCACCGAAGGTGCGTTCCTTTCGAAGATCAACGCTTCACGATCTGCTGCCGGGTTGCCGCCGGTGAGTGTCCACTCGGACCTGGTCCCAGATGCAAGCGCTCACAGCGCTCAGATGATGGCCGCGGGTGATATCTATCACACGAGTCCTTTGAGCGCCGTTGCTACCGGTTGGGAGGCTCTGGCGGAGAACGTCGGTGCCGGTCCGTCGGTCGATAGCCTCCACGCCGCGTTCATGGCTTCGGCCGGTCACCGTCGCAACATCCTCGGCAACTACAACTACGTCGGAATCGGTGTATCCCAGAGCGACAGTGGTCAGCTCTGGGTGACCGTCATCTTCATGCGCAAGGCTGCTCCGGCACCGACGACCACGACGACGACCGCTCCACCGCCGCCACCGACGGTGGCACCGGCTCCCGCACCCGCTCCCGCTCCGACCACGACGACGGCTCCAGCACCTGAGGCGGCGCCCACCACAACGGTTGCCCCCGCGCCGGTCACCCAGGCGGTCAAGGCAAGCACTGCAGCCCCGACTCCGACTCCGTCCCCGTCCCCGTCCCCGACCCCCGAACCGGTGGCGCCAATCATGAGGGTCGGCGCAGCGTTGCACCTTCCCCTGCCTGACTGAGAGGTCGGAGCTTCCAGCGCTTCCAGAGCTGCCAGCTTGCCGCTTGCCGCTTGCGGCTTGCGGCTTGCGGCTTGCAGCTTGCGGCTTCCGGCTTCCAGCTAACGGCTCCGAGAAGCGGCGTTCGTCTCGCGGTGTCCGATCGGGCAACGCGTTGCTCGGTTGATCTTCAACGAGTCGAATCTCGTCGAACGGGCGTCGTAGGTGATGAGGCGATCGATGAGTCGATCCGGTGAACCGATGATGTGTTTGATCGTTTCGACGGCCATCAGCGACCCGATGACGCCGGTCACCGCTCCAAGTACGCCCACGTCGCTGCATGTCGTCTCATTCCCCGGCATCTCCGGGAACAGGCATCGATAGCAGGGGCCGACCTGCGGTTCGAATGCCGCCACCAGCCCCTCCCATCGGATCGCGGCACCGTGAATGAACGGGATGCCGGCACCGGCAGCAGCGTCGTTGACGGCGAGACGGGTGGCGAAGTTGTCGGACGCGTCCACCACGATGTCGTACTCGTCCACGAGGCCGCCGGCGTTTCCTCCGTCGAGCCAAGTTGCGATCGGGACGACCGTCACGTCGGAGTTGAGAGACCGTACCTTCGCCAGTGCGGCATCGACCTTACGCATACCGACGGCGGCCTCATCGAAGAGCACCTGGCGCTGCAGGTTTGTTGCGTCGACCCGATCCCCATCGACGATCCCGATCACTCCGACCCCCGCGCCTGCGAGGTACTGGATCACCGGGGAACCGAGTCCTCCCGCACCGACAACCATGATGCGGGCAGCGCGAATCTTGCTGTGGCCATCCGGTCCGAGTCCCGCGAGCCTGATGTGGCGTTCGTAGCGATCCGGTGCACGGTCGACGACGGCGACGACTGGCCGCTCTTCGGATCGCCAGCGGCGGAAGCCCCCGAGGAGCGATACGACGCCGGTGTAGCCGCGCTCCGACAGAGACCGAGCGGCGATTCGCGAAACCTCCCCGATGCCGCAGTAGAGCAGGATCGGGGAGTCGGGGGAGGGGGTCAGTTCCTCGATCCGATTCAGATCCATGCGATCGACCCGAATCGAACCGGCGATCTCGTGGCTGGGGTGATCGTCCGCGCGTAGGTCGACGATCGCGACGAACGAGTCGAGAACGACATCGTCCGGCGTGATTTCGGAGGCCGGTTTGTTCATGGCGGTGAGGCTACTCGGAGGAGCCGGCGAGACGATCGACGAGCTCGGGGAGAACCTCGCCCGCAGCGCCGTCCACGAGCACGGTGGCCCGGAAATCATGATCGGTCTCGCCACGGTTGATGATGACCATCGGATTGCCGCGATCTACCACGTCGAGTGGAACGAATGCCGCCGGGTAGACG
>Ga0316195_10000779_pt1 | contig 13448 bp, 11 predicted proteins | sample Phised1_MG_FD_204937 | JGI IMG/M metagenome (GOLD analysis project Ga0316195, IMG submission 204937) | Coastal sediment microbial communities from Maine, United States - Phippsburg sediment 1 | ecosystem: Environmental > Aquatic > Marine > Coastal > Sediment | place: USA: Maine | collected... | reverse complement strand
CCGGCCTCCAGGTTCCTGTCCAGCACGTCGATCAGGACAATCGCGTTATTCACGACAATGCCCACCAGCGCGACCACACCAAGCAAAGCGGTAAAGCCGAAGGGGTTATCGCTAAGCAGGAGACCCGGCACCACGCCGGTGGCAGCCAGCGGCACGGTCACCAGGACCATGCTCAGTCGGCGGAAGGAATTGAACTGCAACAGCAAGAATACCAGCAACATGACGATGCCCACGGGCAAGGCCGAGAACAGGGCCTCGTTGGCATCACCTGAACTCTCCAGCTTGCCTCCAAACTCCAGCTCTATACCCGGGGGTAATTCCAGGTCCTGCAGTCTGCGCTGCAAATCCGAGGTGACATTGCCGAAAGCATAGCCGTCTTGCAGCTCAGACATGACATTGGACACACGCCTCAGGTTCCAGTGCTGGATTGCCGAGGGCTGCCAGACCAGCGAGTGCGTCACCAACTGAGCCAGCGGCACCGCCGCGCCGCCGGGTGCAAACACGTAGGCGGTTTCCAGGTGGTCGGTGGCATAGCGTTCGCCCTCGGGCGAACGAATGAGGATGGGCACGGGATCCTGGCCGGCACGATACTGTCCTATTTCGACACCCAGGGACCTGCCGCGCAAGGCATCGGCGATATAGGAACGATCCAGTCCGTGGCGGGCGGCCGCGGCATCATCAATCTCGTACACCAGGGTGGGTGTGCCGGTGCCCATACTCTCGTGCACGTCAGCAGTGCCCGGTACCGTGCGTGCCAGTTCCATCACCTGTTCGGTGGCCAGACGCAAGGTAGCAAAATCATCCCCGAACAGACGTATCTCGATCGGCGCGGTAACCGGCGGACCCTGGCCCAGGCGGCTGGGGACCACTTCCACATCCGGCAAACGTTCACGGGCATAGTCCCGCACAGCGGAGAAGATGGCGGGCAGATCATCCACGTTGCCGGCCAAAACTGCGAGTCGCCCGACGTGGGGGCTGCGCGGATTCTCGTTCAGGTTGTAGTAAAAGGTAGGCCCGGAAAATCCGGTCCAGGTGTAGACATTCTCTACTTCCGGCAAGGCCTGGAGCATGCTCGTCATTTCCGCCGCCGCGGCAGACGTGGTGGTGATGTGGGTACCCTCGGCGAAATGCAGATCCACCACCATTTCGCTACGCGAGGTGCTGGGGAAGAAATCATTATCAACGTAACGGGCACCGAACAGGGACAGCGCCACGAGTGCGACTGCGCCGAGCAACACGCCGCCCTTGTGACGAACGGCAAAGCTACCCAGCGCTCGACCAACCCGCGCGATCCGTCCTTCGGTCAGCACCTTGCCCGGTCGCAACAACCACTGGCCGAGTACCGGCGTCACGAAAATCGCGTAGACGTAACTCACTGTCAGCGTGAGCATCACCATGGTCGGGATCATGCGGGTGAAATCCGCGGTATTACCCTTGGAAATAAGCATCGGCACAAAGGCAGCGAGAGTCGTGCCGGTCGCTGCGCCCAGGGGTGCAGCCAGTTCCTTTACCGAGAGCAGGGCTGACTGGCCGCGACTCACACCACGGTCCAGGTGCCACTGGATGTTCTCCGCCATCACGATGGCGTTGTCGACCAGCATACCCAGCCCGATAACCATCCCTGCGATGGCAATCTGCTGCAATACACCGCCACCGATAGCGTAGATAGCCAGTGAAGAAAGGGTCACCAGTGGCACCACCGATGCCACCAGCAAACCCAGACGCATACCCATGGTCAGGAACAGGATGGCGGCCACGATGCTGACGCCGATAAGCAGGGTCGTGCCCAGTTCGGACAGACGCTCGGAGACGTGATCGGGCTGAAACAGGATGGTCTCAATCTTCAGTGGCGCAAACTCGGCCTGCAGTTCGGCCACCATGGCGTGCAAACGTTTACCCCACTCCACCACCTGCACCGTATCTCTTTGCAGGACCAGCGACAGGCCTACCGCCGGCCGGCCATTTACCCACATGTACTCACCGCCCGGCTCGGCCGGGCCGTGGCGTACCGTGGCCACCTCTGACAATGGCAATGTAGCGCCCGAGGGCAAAGCGATGGGCGCATTTCTGATTTCTTCTATCGAACGAAACTCTGTCTCCGGGCGCAAATTGGCGGTCTTGCCGCCCACCAGCACGGTACCGCCGCCGCGGACCTGGTTACGTGCGTTGAGCTGTGCAGCCAGCGAGTTGGCGGACAGGTTCAAGCGCATGGCCACCGCGTCCGAATAGGTAACCGTAACTTGTTCTCCCGGATCTCCGATCAGCTCCACCCGGGCTATGCCATCCAGCTGGTACAAGCGCTTCTTGATCCGGTCTGCGGCCTCGCGCAGGACCAGCAAATCCTCTGACCCCGAGATACTCACTACCGCCGAGGAATTGTCGACCACCCGGTCGTTCACCACGACCTGGCCCACGCCTTCGGGGAACTTGGCCCGGGCCCGGCTCACCGCTACTCTCACCCGGTCCCACTGCGTGTCCGTGTTGTAGACGGTGTCCTTGAGCATGATACGTATGGTCGCCTGGCCGGAGCGCACGGTGGACCGCAGGTGTTTAATCGCCTCGATTTCCGCCAGCTCTTCTTCCAGCGGCTCAAGCACCAGCCGCTCTACCCGCTCCGGGTCCGCCCCGGGATAGGCCACCAGCACGAAGCCGCCGCGGTAAGGGAAGGACGGGTCTTCCTGGCGTATCATGCCAGCCCAGGCAGCGATGCCGATCAGCACCAGCACGCCTGAGATGGCAAGGATCAGCCGTCGCTGGCCGATGAATCGGGCAACCAGCTCGGTCATTGCAGGATCTCCACCTGCTGCCCGGGAGTCAACGATCCCAGGCTGGTGATGACGACCTGCTCGCCTTCCTGCAATGGACCAAACACCTCGACCTGGCTGCCCTGCAAGCGACCGACCTTGACGAACACCGGCTCGACGCGGCCGTCCAGGACTCGAAACACTCGCGGTTGTCCGGTGCCCGGATCAAGGATGGCCGCCAGCGGTACACTCAGGGAAGTTCTGCCCGATACCGGTAATAACAGCTCGACTGTCAGCCCCGGGCGCAGACCCAGTTCGCCTGACTCCAGCACCACCTCAACCGGGAACAGGCCGCCGGCGCGCCCACCCGCCTCGCCTACCAGGCTGACATGTGCCGGCACCTGCCTGTCTTGCAGGAAAGGCAAATTCAGCATGACCTGTCTGCCCGCGACAAACTCATCGATCAGGGATTCGGGAATGGCAAACTCGACCTCCAGTGCACCGGTACCACTGATCTGGATGGCGGCCTGTCCAGCGGCGACGAATTCGCCCCGTTCAAACAAGACGGCGTCCACACCGGCGTCAAACGGCGCCAACAGCGTTGCCTGTTGCAGCTGCTGTCTCGCCTCAGCCAGTTGTGCGGCCGCCAGGTCCCGGCTGGCACGAGCGACCTGCTGCTGGGAACGTACTTTCTCCACGTCGGCAATGCTGATCAACTGGCGCGCATAGACCTCGTCGGCGCGTTGTACGTCCCGCGCCAGCTGCTCAAGTCTTGCGTCCAACTCCGCGACCCTGGCCTCACCCGCCGCCACGCCCGGCCCCAGGGCCGGGTTGTACAGGCGTGCCAACAGCTGCCCCTTGCGCACCGTCTGACCGATTTCTACCGGACGTTCGGCCAGCGTGCCGGAAACCTGAAAGGCCAGGGTTGCCCGGCGGGCGGAACGCGTGATACCGGAAAAGCGCAATTCACGGGCATGATCTTCCTGAACGACCCGGGCCACCCTGACGTAGCGAAGTTGTCCTTCCTGGGCCTCCGAGGCCTGCGGTTCTCCACAGGCGACAAGCAGACTGGCCAGCGCCAGGAGCATCCAAATACTTCCATGCCTGAACACGGTCTTCTCCGCTGAAATCACTAGGTGTTGACACTGTAAACATAGATGTTGTCAGTGTCAACATCTATGCTACACTGGCCGCAACCATGAATGAAGACAGCCAAAAATCAGCGAACCTCCAACTGCCCTGCCGTGACAGTTATCACCATGGGGACCTGCATAATTCGCTGCTGGAGGCGGCAGACTGCCTGCTCGAACAAACCGGCGCGGCGAAACTCAGCCTGAGAGAAGTGGCCAAGCACGCCGGAGTCAGTCACACCGCGCCCTACCGACACTTCAAGAACCGGGCGGCCATGCTTGAGGCCATCGCTATCGCCGGCTTTGGGCGATTGAAGCTCCTGATGGAGCAGGCCGAGGCCAGCGCTCCCAATGACTCGGAGGCCCAGCTGCGAGCAGCAGGCCTGGCCTACCTGCAGCTGGCGGTAAACAATCCGGAGCACACCCGCCTGATGTTCGGCGGGATGATGAAGGACGTACCCGAGGATGGCCACCTGTACGCGGCCGCCGAGGAGAGTTACGCCGCGATATACAGGATTATCGACACCGGCCGGGCCCGTGGGGTATTCGGCGGCAGCGACACCGATACCGTGGTGCTGACGGCCTGGGCATTGGTGCACGGACTGACCATGCTGATCCTGGGAACGCAGAAGGTAAACCCGGCGACACCGGCGGAGCTGGATGAGCTGACTCTGAGCGTGACAGAACATCTTCTACAAGGTATTCGAGCCCGATAGCACACCTTGTGCGCAGATGCCGGGATGGCCGTCAGGTGCTTGACGCCCCCCTGGCCCGCAGAATTATTCCAGCCTCACCTTGTGCCAGCTATCGTCAAGCTTGAATACCAGGGTTTTTATCCCTGAGGTTGTCGTGATATTTACCTGGTTGACCTGGTCCGGAAACAAGTCTCTCAATACGTCGTCCCTGACCGCGATTTCCGGTGGCAGGCGCTCGGGCAGTTCCTGGTAGATCAGCACGTAATCGCCGTCCATTTCCGCTCCAAGCAGTTGCAACGGGAGTGGTGTACCCACCTCGCCATCTACGACCGTGGCGATCTGGAAATGCGACTCGGTGTACAAGGCCAGCCTGGCCTGCACCGTTAACTGCAGCAAGTCGACACCGGATTCGGCCATCACTTCCACCATGGCTTGTTCGGCATCATGCCGGTGCAGGCGATGCACAATTTCAACCGAATCAGTGACCGGATTATAGGTCACCGTGGTCATACCCATAGGCAGGCGGTGGGCGCTCGCACTCATCGACAGGCACAGGCCTGCCAACAAGCACACCGCGCCAGCGGCCCTGCCCGAAGGCCCTGTCATTCCCGGTCTTCTATTTCGGCTTGTTCCAGCGGTATCGCCTTGGCGTCCGGATCCACACCGCCCTTGACTTCACGCAGCTTCAACAGCATTTCGGCCATCAGGTTGCGATCCTCCTCGTCGGACTTGTACAACTGGATGCGTGACTTGGTGATTCGTTGCGGGTAGTTGTTGTTACTGTAATTGGCGTCAGCGGTTTCATGCCGCGGATCCAGTTCCAGCGAGGCAATGGCGGTGTCCCGGATCAATATCTTGGTGACGGCATGGAAATCGCGCCGCCAGATTTCTGCCGGGAAGGTCACAAACTCGCTGTCACCGCTGGCATCGGTGATCTTCAGCGGCAGGGGCATGACCAGTCCACCCAGGTTAGCGAAATCGATGAAGTATATGTACTTGTCCTCAGCTACCGCACGCTCCAGCGCTGTCCTCTCCCAGGGTTCCAGCGATTCCAGGAGTTCCTGGTAATCGTTGCGGTTCTGATTGCTCACCGTAAATCGGTCATCCCGATTGTACTGATCGGCCAGGTCCGGGTGCCGTTGCATCCAGGTCTTGCGGCCTTCTTCACGATTACGAATCTGGGCCAGGGTCTCCGGATGCTTATCCGCAAACTCGGTGCGATCCAGGGGATAGTCCACGTCAGGATTCAGTGATGCCACCTTGTACTCGCGCACATCCGTGATAGCGATATCCACATGGTCGGTGGAATAGAACCAGCCACGCCAGAACCAATCCAGGTCCACGCCCGAGGCATCTTCCATGGTGCGGAAGAAATCCGAGGGCGTGGGGCGCTTGAACATCCAGCGGCGCGAATATTCCTTGAACGCAAAATCAAACAACTCGCGACCCATCACCGTCTCACGCAGTATGATCAGTGCAGCGGTAGGCTTGGTGTAGGCGTTGTATCCCAGGTTCAGCACAGAGTCCGACTGGGTCATGACAGGCACCTGGTTCTCCGCCACCATTTCATCAGGTATGTAATCCAGCACATTGGTGTGCGGGGCATAGGACGGGTAATTCTCTTCCCATTCCAGCGCCGACACGTAATCCAGGAAGCTGTTGATGCCCTCGTCCATCCAGGTCCATTGACGCTCGTCGGAATTCACGGTCATGGGAAAATAGATGTGACCGATTTCGTGGATGATCACACCGACCAGGCCGTACTTCACTCGACGTGAGTAGGTTTTGTCCGGAGCGCCTTCGACGGCAACATCGTCCTCACCCGGCTCAAACACTTCCGGTCGATAACCGTTGAAGGTGATCATGGGATATTCCATGCCGCCGCGAGCCCAGGCGTTCACCGATTGTGCGGTCGGGTAAGGATAGTCAAAGGAGAAACGTGAATACACCTCCAGGGTATGCAGCACGGCCTGGGTGGAGTACTTGGACCAGATGGGTTCCGCCTCGTTGGGGTAGAAACTCATGGCCATGACCAGCGGTTGCCTGGCGCCCGGCTGCTGGTGACCCATCGCATCCCAGATGAACTTGTTGGAGCTGGCCCAGGCAAAATCCCGCACGTTTTCGGCTTTGAACACCCAGGTTGCACGCTCCTTGCTGGGGGTCTTCTCGTTCTGTGCGGCCTCCTCCGGGGTCACGACAAACACCGGCTGCGCGGCAGTTTCTGCCTGCTTCAGGCGCGCGCGCTGTTCGGCGCTCAACACCTTGCCCGGGTTTTGCAATACACCGGTAGCCGAGACGACGTGATCGGCCGGCACCGTGATTTCGACTTCGTAGTCACCGAACTCCAGCGTGAATTCACCGCGACCCAGGAAGGCCTTGTGCTGCCAGCCGGCATAATCGGTGTAGGCGGCCAGGCGCGGAAACCACTGGGCGAGGAAGAAAATATCCGTGTTGCTGTCATCGAAGTGATCGTAACCACCACGGCCCGACACACGCGCCTCGTTGATGATGTTGAACGCAAAATCAATGCTGAAACTGGTGCTCTTGCCGCTGGCCAGCGGGGCGGCCAGGTCCAGACGCATCATGGTGTCCACAATGGTGAACGGTATGGCCTTGCCGCGACTGTCGACCACACGCTTGACCTCGTAGCCATAGGCCGTGTCATCCATGGCCTGCTGACGCGCAACCGCTCCGTAGTTAAGCACGTCACCCTCACCCTGTTCGGCGAGATTGCGACGACCGCCAACATCAAAGGCAGTCTCCGAGCGACGTGCAATGGAATCCTCGCGGAAACGATTCTGATCCAGCTGCAGCCAGAGGTAACGCAAGGTGTCGGGCGAGTTATTGGTGTAGTTAATCGATTCGCTGCCGGTGATGCGTCGAGCGTCCTGATCAAGATCTACCTTGATCTTGTAATCCACCTGCTGCTGCCAGTAACGGTCGCCCGGTGCGCCCGAGGCTGTGCGGTACACATTAGGCGTTGGCAGGTCCACGTCCAGCTGCCGGAAGGCATCGTAAAATTCACCCTTCGTCTGGCGGATGGCGTCGGCAAACACCGGCAACACAAACAGCATTGACACAGCCGGCAGCAACAATCTGGAAAATCTGGACACACCCATAGATACATTCACTTCTTGCAGGGTTATAAGAAACAGCGGTTGTCGGCTAATCTAAGACCTTGACCACCACTTGTCACTCAGGAAGATGCCAGACTTCCATTTTCGTCCACATAGTGGAACAGATTGAGGTGGCGCCAGCACCCGCACACAGTGGCATGTATGCCTGCCAGCGACGTGATCCTGGCAGTGTTGTATTCTCACGACCGCTACCACCGCCGACCATTTTTAAAGGACCATTTATGCTGTATGGACTACTGAAAACGGCCCATGTGCTGGCCATCATTATCTGGATCGGCGGTATGCTGTTCAGCCTCTATTTTCTCAGCCCGGCTGCGGCGAGACTGGATCTGCCGACCCGGGCCTCCTTGATGCAGGATGCACTGGGACGGTTTTTCCGCGCTGTATCCATCGCCATTGTCCTTGCCCTGGTATCGGGTATCTGGATGACCGGGCGTGTAGCCAAGGCAGCGATTGTCGCCGGCGCGGGCTTCTCGCTGCCCCTGCCCTGGGTGGCCATGATGGGTCTGGGTTTTGTCATGGCGGGTTTCTTTTTTCTGATTCGCGTCTCGCTTTACTCCCGCTTGGTGAAACAGGTGACTGCTGCTGATTGGGAGGGAGCGGCCATTTCCCTGGCGACCATCCGCAACTGGGTGGCGGCGAACCTGGCCATCGGTCTGCTGATCGTCATCACCATGGGCGTGGGGCCTTACCTGTAGAAAAGGCGGCCCTGCCTGATTAACTAGTCGCTCTTCGGCATAGCCTTGAGGGCTTTTTTCTCCGCCTTTCTCTTTTTCTTTTCAGCCTTCTTTTGCTTTTGTTTCGGATCCTCAGCCATGCCTTCTATGGTCTGCAGAATATCCACCTCCCCGCTTGCCAACAGCTCGCCGAAGCTGCGTCGACACACTGTCCAGGTGGCACCAATCACTGCCAGGTAAATGACCGACATGATACCCGCGTAACTGACCTGGTCCGCAAACTCGCCAACCCACTCGGGAATACGGAATTTAAACAATCCGTGCAGGACCCCCGAGATAATTGGTCCGACGATGCCGATCTTCAGCAAGATCAGCGTGGTGACAAAGACCATGATGCGAAACACCAGCAAACGCTTCGCGAGATCCAGCAAACCACGCGCCCAGTTCTTGCTGAAGCACAGGGCCGCCACGGCGATGGTCATGGCCGCCGCCACTCCCAGTGCGTGTGTGAGCATGACCAGGAACCTGCCGAGTAACAGACCGTCGCCTGGCGTGTCACCGGGTATCGCCGAGACTTCACCGACAATCTGGCTGACCAGGAATTCCAGCATCAGAAGAGCCAATGGCGCCGCCAGCGACGCCGCCAGCCACGGAAAATCCTGCTCTTGCACACCGTCCCGCGCGCCTTCACCGGCGAAAAGGTAACGCCGCAAAACCAGTGCGAATATCAATGCCAGGGCCACCGCTGGCCAATGGATGTAGCGATTCACCGGCAGGTCGGGACCAAACCGCGTCAACAACTCACCGAGCAGGATACCCAGCAAGGACAGCCCGATAATGCGTGCGCGCGGCGAGGCGCCATACACCTGGTCGAGACGATCATCATCGGGATCGGCATTGAACGCCTGGCGCACCGCCGGACCCATGTCGGCAAGTCCATCCCGCGCGATCCCGAACAGATGCTTGATGTTATACAAGACCAACTCTCCCGTATGCCGCAACTATGAGGCTAACAACTGCACGTCCAAAGCGCCGGCCACGTCGATCATCATTCTGGAAAAACATGCGGACTCAGGGCTTGCCATCATGTCTTACATAGAAACCCTCGAACCAGGGCGTCCAGGTTGCTCCGCCATCCTGGCTTTGTTCAAAGAACTGCCGTACGCGACCGTCTTCCAGCAAGGTCCAGGTGCCGCGGAAAGCGGCGCCATCGGGATTCGCCGCATCTTTAATCGTGCCCGCCAGCAACATGCTGCCCTCGTGCAAGCCACCACGAATGTCGATGATGGTTCGATCGCCACTCACCCACACCTGCACCCATTGACTCGCAACCGGGTCAAAGTAATTCATGCTGGTGCCGGTACTGCCGCCGGCGCCCGTCCAGTGTTCCATTAACAGACATCCGGATTCCGTCTTGCTGATGGTGTTGCTGCCGGCCTTGCGTCCATCCGCCAGAAAGACATCCCATTGGCCCACCCAGAAATCAAACTGGCCGTGACGAGCATCGGCCTTGCAGGGTGGTGCTTCGGCGGGGCTGTCCTGGGCCTCGACCAAAGGGCTCCGGGTGAGCGCGGCCAGCAGCGAGGCGGTAATCAATGCGTAGGTGAACCTGTTCACAATAGTCCCCTTGTTTATTTTTTGTATGCACCAGTATGCCTCAATCCGGGGCCCGGAGTCGTCAGCGGCCGCCATGCCGCATTCACGCCTGGGCACTCAGCGGTTGGAATCGCTATGGGCAAGAGACCACACTCGAGTATGATTGCGCGATTGCCGCCGCCTGCCAGTAACAGACTTCCGCCATGACACCAGAAAGCGCCCTGTCATTTTTTATCGCCATCCTGATTTTCGGCATCACGCCGGGACCGGGTGTGTTCGCGATTATTGCCCGGGCACTGGTGAGCGGTGCACGTTCATGTACGCTGCTGTCGCTGGGCATGGCGGTAAGCGATTGCATCTACCTGGTCCTCGCCTGCCTGGGGCTGGCTGCCATCGCCACGCATTGGGGCGAGGTGTTCACCATGATACGCCTGTGCGGCGCGGCCTACCTGGTGTACCTGGGCTACCGAATGTGGACCTCACCGGTGCATATCAGTGACGAGACGACCGCACCACCTGTGGCCGGACCCGCCGCCAGGTTCATGCAAGGCTTCCTGATCTCCGCTTCCAACCCCAAGGTTATCGTTTTCTATATCGCCTTCCTGCCGACCTTCATGGACCTGGGCTCTCTTGACGCTAGAGATATTGTGCTTGCGGTCGTACTGGCACTGAGCGCGTTGATGCTGGGCCTGGTGCTCATCGCTGCCAGCGCTGCCCGCGCACGCCAGTGGTTCCGCACCCCCGGCGCCATGCGCGGTCTGAACCGTGGCGCGGGTTCCATCATGGCGGCAGCGGGCGCCTACCTGGCCCTGCGCAGCTAAGGGGTCGTCACCCCCAAACCGGACCGTCTAGCTCTTGCACACCGACGGCATAGCGTACTCAGCCCGAATCTGGTGCAGATTGTTCAGCATTTTATCCAGCAGTACCTGCACCTCGGCATCTGTCTTTACCTGGCTGTCCCGCTTCACGAGTTCGGGAAACAAGGCCTGAGCCTGTGCGTCCTGCTGCCGGTCGGCCTCGGTGAGCACCTCGACCCAGGTACCGGCCAGGGCGAAATCCTTCTTGCCCGATTTTGCCGCTTCCCTGGCATTGGCGATGGCGATATCGTGCTTGCACTCGGCCAGGGCAACCAGGCCGTTGTAGGCATCGGGACCGATCTTGTCCCGCAACGCTTTCAGTTGCGCCTGGCGTTCAGCCTCAAGTTGAGCCTGCTTCTGCTGCGCCTCCGCCCTGTCCACACTGGAACCGGCCATGGCGCCTACCGCCGCACCGCTGGACCCGCCGTACACGGCGCCACGTGCACCCGCCTCGGCCACATTGCCACCAAATACCAGCGCGGTGAACATACCGCCTACAGCACCGGCCACGGCTCCCGTGGTCGCCCCCTGGGCTGCGCCCTTTTGCGCATTGGCCCCGCAGCCCGCAACACTCAGTGCCAGCACAACCAGCAATAGCGCCTGGACACTGCCGGTCCGGGTCGTACGGTAATTATTTTTCATTTTCTGTCCTCATGGAATCCGCGCAAGGCGCTCATCTTAACCCATACCCACGTGCAGGGCAGTGTCCGGGGCCCGTCTCCCGGTGAAAAGGCACACCCGGCCGGATTCCCGGGTGCCGGCAGTCGGCGCTTGCAGGTCATGATGTGCCAACCGCATGGACAAAAAAAGCGGTCCCCTGGCCGGCGGGGACCGCTTTCGATACTGCCTCAGCGCGGACAATCTCGCCGTCAACTAGAAAATATATTGAACGGACACTAAATTGGAACCGACTGTCAAATCGTAGGTTTGACCTAATGAGCTATCTTGCCAAATGAACAGGTCGCTCTGCGCCGCCACTGAAAGTCTTTCGGAAAAACTATAGCGAATACCGATTCCCGCTGCGAAGGCCGACTCGTCGGTCGAATCCCCAACGACATCCAGGCTGACCTGCCCAAATCCAAGCTGTCCAAACAACTCCCAGCCGCTGGTTCCAAATGGAATACTTCCTACCGCATGGACGGAAAGTGCGGAAACGTCGAAGCCCGCACCCATCAAACTGAAACTGCCATAGTCCGTATAGCGACCCTCCAGGGCAAAGTGCTTACCGAACTTGTACCCACCGAAAATCATGCCCCCTGTGTCTGTATCGTCATAACTGAATCCGTCGAATGCCCCGTCATCATTGAACTTCGACATACCCAGGCCGCCACCAATATAGCCGCCGCTCGCTTTTGACTCGACCGCCATTCCTGGCACCGCAAACATCAGCAGAACACACGCGAGCATCAATTTTCTGAACATAATTTCTCTCCCTTCCCATTCGTCCACAACGATCAAGAGCAGCAAACAAATCGGTCACCAGAATCCGGCCCGAATATAGCCACCGGAATTTCAGACAACCCGAACTACTTATAGTTCAGAAGTAATCAATTGTAAGCAAAATCTGCCGCTGACCGGCGGCGCAAAACAAATTGACCAGTGGGCAACCGGATTCCACTGATCCGTGGCCGGCAAGCGCCAGCGTGCCCGTCCGATTCGTTCACATCGCCCGTCCATCCCTGGAGCGAAATTCTCTACGTCAACGTTTGTGGGCCCTGCCACTGTACACGTAGCTGGCAAACCGAAATCCGGTGAGATACCCGGCCTGCATTTCAGGAACGTCAAATCCCGCGCCGGTGATCAATCGGTCCATGGGTCGATCCAGATGGCAACCACCCCCACAGCATCCCCACAGGGGATTCAGCAAGCGCTGCTGGCGCTGCACAAAGCGATCCGGCGCCAGACCGTGTTCAGCAAAGAGCATCACTGCCCCAGGCTTCATTACCCGGCGTATCTCTTCAAGCGCCCTCTCACTATCGGGAATGCTGCACAAGGTGAAGGTCATCACCACGCTATCAAAAAATTCGCTGGGCAAGGGAATGGATTCTGCACTGCTCGGTACCGCTTCAACCTGGAAGGGAACATCCCGCAGGCGCTTGCCCGCCACTGCCTGCATGGACTGCCAGTGCGGCTCCAGCGCCCACAGTCTTTCGACCCGCCCCGCGGAGTAGGAGGACAAGTTCAGACCGGTACCAAAACCCACTTCCAGGACCCTGCCCCGGGCCTGCGGCACCAGTGCCTGACGCGCCTTGAATATATCCCGATGCCGGCAGGCCAGGTCGATCACGTGAGGCAGAATATGTGTTGCATACAGTCCCATTGCCTAATCTTACGCTCATTCCAATTTGTGGCGTTAGACACAAACCAGGGAGATACGAAACACTCCTGGATTAGGTACAGGCACGGCATTCGCAATAGCCTTCGGCTATTCCGTATTCCCACTGATATGGCAAGGGAGTCTGATAGTTGAGTTGGAAGAAAGTACCAAAAAACCGCTGTACCGCGGCGCTTGTTGTTCGATTTTTTAATCAGGGATTGGAGAAACTTATCATGAACAAACAGCTTAAATTACTGGTAGCCACTGCTTTACTGGCGGGCGCTACGGCCCCGGC
>Ga0316195_10000778_pt1 | contig 13456 bp, 16 predicted proteins | sample Phised1_MG_FD_204937 | JGI IMG/M metagenome (GOLD analysis project Ga0316195, IMG submission 204937) | Coastal sediment microbial communities from Maine, United States - Phippsburg sediment 1 | ecosystem: Environmental > Aquatic > Marine > Coastal > Sediment | place: USA: Maine | collected... | reverse complement strand
CACCATTGAAAATCAGGTTGGCATTACTATCGGACTCGCCAGCAAGCCCGATAGTAATGCCAACCTGATTTTCAATGGTGCTAATTTCCGTGACGGCAAAAGTCTGCCATACCTGCCTGTTTTGAGTGCCCATGCACCGGACAAGTTCCGCGTGAGCGTTGCTATTTTACTGCGAAATAATGGTTCAGGGCAGTTCCTGGATACCGTCATCGAATACCGGTTCACGCTTCTCGATATTTGCCGCGGCGGCCTCCTTCTGGTTGCCGCCAGCCATGACCGACATCTGCAAATCGGCCTCCAGTTTCAGTGTCGCAGCGGCATTGCCGCGCCAGGATTCGCTGACCAGCTTTTTTATCGCTCGGACCGCATCCGGAGACTTCGCCGCGATTTCTGCCGCCACCGCGGAGGCTTTCGCCAACGGATCAGCATGGATGCCGGTGACAAGGTTCAATGCCAGGCATTCATTGGCGTCGACAAGCCGCCCTGTGTACGCGAGTTCCCGGACCTTGTCCTCGGCGAGGATGCCCGGCAAGGTAGCCGTAATGCCCATATCGGGCACGATCCCCCACTTTATCTCCATGATCGACATCCGGGTGTCGGGTGCGGCGTACCGCATATCCGCGCCCATCGCGATCTGAAAACCTGCGCCAAAAGCGGAGCCATGCAGGGCGGCGATCACGGGTACAGGCAGGTCGCGCCAACACAATGACGCGCTTTGAAAAAAATTTGCCCCGGACAGCGTGCGTGGCTTCATGCGTTCGCCGATAGTCGCGCCTATTCCTTCGCCGCCGAAGACGGAAATATCGACCCCAGCACAAAAGTCCTTGCCGTCTCCATGCATAACAACGGCCCGAACCAGAGGATTGGCGGCTATGCTATCTGCAGCCTCGAACAATGCCTCGAACATCGCGGTATCAACCGCATTTCTTTTTTCAGCGCGGTTCAGTGTGACCGTCGCGACGTGGTCGGCGATCACCACCCTCACGCGCTCGTTCATAATGTGTCCCCTGTACTCATGCCAACAACGTACACCTGCCGTTACTCAGCACATTCGCGTTCCGGTCCTTCACTTTGCAGCGGAATGAAATCACGTTTCCGTCCTGCCACATCTCGGTCGTAATTGTCTCGCCCGGATAAACCGGCGAGCTGAAGCGCACATCGATGCCGCTGATGAGCGTGAAATCATAATCGCATACCGTCTTGAGAATCGCGTGACAGGCGATCCCGTAGGTGCAGCGCCCATGTAAAATGGGAGCGTCAAAACCTGCCTGGCGCGCGAATTCGGGATCCGCGTGTAACGGGTTGAGGTCACCGGAAAGACGAAACAGCAATGCCTGATCCGGACGGGTGGGCAGGTCACATACCAGGTCCGGCTCACGATTCGGCATACTGTGGCGTAGCCGGACAGGGGGTGGCGGTCCGCCAAAACCGCCGTCGCCGCGCGCTATCACGCGGCTCCCGGCGGTGCACACGACGGTGTCGTCCCGGGCCAATCGCAACTCGGTTTCCAGTTCGATTTCTGCGCCCTTGCCCACTCCGCGATCGGCTATGGAGACGACGCGCTGATTCGCGAGCAGGCTCGCCGAGGCCGGGAGCGGTCGGAACACTTCGATTGATTGCGCTCGATGCAGGACCTGCCCCAGGTCGACTCCCGATCCTGCGATAATGGATTCCGGAATGATCATGCTTGCCATGGTCGGCAGGGTACAAAGACCCGCGTGCTCGCTGACGTAAGGCAATACCGCCGCGTCGAGCGGATTAATGCCAAAGCCAACGCCGAGCGCGTACAGCATCACGTCGTGTTCGGTATAGCTGACCGGCACATCCGTCAGGACGGTTTCTTGAAGTGCTTCGTAGTTCAGGGGCATTCGATCTTCTCGGTGAGAAGGACAGGCATTCTAGGTGTGTGGAATAACAGCGGCAAGTTGACATACGATTCAACACTAATGAACCTCGACAATCCACTTGTTCTTCGCGCGGCTCACCGTTCCGAGGCGGCGGCGATCGCGACCATGTCAAGACTGCAGATCGAATATGGGCTTGGATGGCGATGGACGCCGGCAAGAGTCAAACGGCATATTCTGGATCCGGAGACCATGGTGCTGGTCGCCAGCGTCAGTGGTGTCCTGGAAGGGTTCGCGATTATGAAATTTGGCGACGACGACGCCCATTTGTTGCTGCTGGCCGTGCAGCCCAAGTCGCGCAGGTCCGGCATCGGCAAGGCGCTGTTGCATTGGCTGGAAAAATCCTGCCGTACCGCCGGAATGAATCGGGTTCGACTCGAGGTGCGTGCAGCAAACCGTGATGCCCGGCTTTTTTACGAAAGAATGGGCTACCAGTACGTCAGTCGCATGCCCGCCTATTATGAAAATCGGGAAGCGGCCGTGGTAATGACCAGGTACCTGACCAGGCAGCGCTAGGTAGCTCGTTCAGCGAATTTCCAGCCTATTTTTGCCAACGGCAATACCGCGTGACCAGCGCGTTCCGCGTGGACGCTCGCCGCAGTGCCATCCCGCACCCTGCCTACGATGCCCTGCAGGATACCTGCGAGGCGGAAAAAATTGTAAGCCGCGTAGAAATTGCGATGCGGTATACCGCCACTCCTTCCGGTTCGCTGGCAGTAGGACGCGACATAGTCATCTTCGCTCGGGATGCCGAGCGCCGCGAGATCCTTGCCCACCAGGCCGGTGCTGCCAATGCCAATTTCGGGCATTTGCCAGGCCATCAGGTGGTAGGTGAAGTCACCGAGCGGGTGCCCGATCGTTGACAGTTCCCAGTCCAGGACGGCGATGACCCTCGGTTCCGTCGCATGGACGATCATGTTGTCGAGACGAAAATCGCCGTGCACGACGGCGATCGAATTGTCATCAGGAATATGTTCCGGCAACCACGCGATCAGTCGTTCCATCTCTTCGATTTTTGTTGTCTCTGATGCGAGATACTGTTTCGTCCATCGAGAAATCTGGCGGGCGAAGTAGTTGCCCGGTTTGCCGTAATCTTCCAGGCCGATATTGCTTACATCAAAATTGTGCAGATCCGCTATTGTCTGATTGGCATTGTCGTAAATGGTGCGACGTTCCTCGGGGTCCATTCCTGGCAGATCCAGATCCCAGAAAATCCGCCCATCGACAAATTCCATAATGAAAAAAATTGTGCCGATGATTGCTTCATCCGTGCAGAGTGCGTAAGGACGCGGCACCGGAAAACCTGCCGCGTACAGCGCGCTGATAACTCGAAACTCGCGATCTACGGCATGCGCCGACTTAAGCAACTTGCCGGGCGGTTTGCGCCGCAGGACGTACTTGCCCGATGAGCTCTCGAGCAGATAGGTGGGATTCGACTGCCCGCCGCGAAATTGCGTGACAGCGAGCTGGCCGTGAAACCCCTCAACGTGCGAACGCATGTAATCGGCCAGTCGATTCGCGTCGAAGCGGTGCAAATCACGCACTTCGCGAGTCCCGGAAAACTGCCTCTGCCGTTCTGTCATAGCACGGCATCATACCGCGGTACGATGCCGTGAATAGGCTTACATGCGGAAAATACCGTACGGCGTTTCCGCTTCGCGCGGATTATTGAGGGCAGCCGAGATCGCCTGTCCGAGCACCTTGCGCGTGTCGACCGGATCAATGACTCCGTCGTCCCACAATCTTGCGCTCGCATAAAATGGGTGGCCCTGCTTGTCGTATTGCCTGCTGATTCGTCGCTCGAAGTTCAATTTTTCTTTCTTGTCCCAGGTTTCGCCACGCAGCCCCATGCCATCGCTCTTGACCGTGGACAGGACCATGGAGGCCTGCTCTCCACCCATGACGGATATCCGGGCGTTCGGCCACATCCACATCATGCGTGGCGAATAGGCGCGACCACACATTGCATAATTTCCAGCACCGAACGAGCCGCCGATGATTACGGTGAACTTGGGAACCGACGCGGTTGCCACCGCGTTCACCATTTTCGCGCCATCTTTCGCGATACCACCATGCTCGTACTTCCTGCCAACCATAAAGCCGGTGATATTTTGCAGAAAAATCATGGGTATTCCGCGGCGATTGCAGAGCTGCACAAAATGCGCTCCCTTCTGCGCCGACTCAGAAAAGAGAATGCCATTGTTGGCAATGATGCCGACCGGGTAGCCATACAGGTGAGCAAAGCCACAAACAAGGGTGGGGCCGTATAGCTTCTTGAATTCCTGGAATTCCGAGGCATCAACGACGCGCGCAATCACCTCGCGCACGTCATACGGGTACCTGAATTCACGCGAGACAACGCCATATATTTCTTCCGCAGGGTACGCGGGATCCGCTGTCTCCCGCATCTGCAACGGGCATGACTTGCGCCGGTTCAGATTGGCGATCGACTCGCGAACCATGGCGAGCGCTTCTGCGTCGTCGGCAGCAAGATAATCAGTCACGCCGGAAATTCGCGAATGAACATCGCCTCCTCCCAGCGATTCGGCATCGACAACTTCACCAGTGGCCGCTTTGACGAGCGGCGGTCCACCAAGAAAAATTGTGCCCTGGTTCCTGACAATGATCGCCTCATCACACATCGCAGGAACATAGGCTCCGCCAGCCGTACAGGACCCGAGTACCGCCGCAATTTGCGGAATACCTTTCGCCGAAAGCCGCGCCTGATTATAGAAAATGCGGCCGAAATGATCGCGATCAGGAAATACTTCGTCCTGCAGCGGCAGGTAGGCACCGCCGGAGTCGACGAGGTAAATACACGGAAGTGCGTTTTGCTCGGCGATCTCCTGGGCGCGAAGGTGTTTCTTGACGGTCAGCGGATAATAGGTACCCCCTTTGACCGTAGCGTCGTTCGCGACAATCACACAATCGGTATCGCTCACTTGACCAATGCCGGTAATAATGCCCGCCGACGGCACTTCGTCGTCGTACAAACCGTAGGCCGCAAGTTGACCGATTTCCAGGAACGGCGCCCCTCGATCGACGACGGAACGGATCCGATCGCGGGGCAGGAGTTTGCCGCGCGCCAGATGCTTGTCGCGGGCATTTTTACTGCCTCCCTCGGAAATCTTTTTCAGGACTTCTGTCAGCTCGTGCGCAAGCTTGCGGTTTGCCGCGTCATTCTTCTTGAATTCGTCCGAGTCTGCTTTGACTCTGCTCTTAATTATAGGCATGACCGTCTTCGATACATTCCCTGTCAGGCGGTGGCGTTGAACAACTCGCGGCCGATAAGCATACGCCGAATTTCACTCGTCCCGGCGCCGATTTCGTAGAGCTTCGCGTCGCGCATCAGGCGACCGGCCGGAAATTCATTGATGTAACCGTTGCCACCGAGCGCCTGGATTGCCTGGCCTGCCATCCAGGTCGCTTTTTCTGCAGCGAGCAGTATGCAGGCGGCAGCATCAAAACGCGTAGCCTGGCCGCGATCGGCGGCGGCCGCAACGGTGTAGACGTAGGCACGGCAGGAATTCATCGCGGTATACATATCCGCAATCTTTCCCTGCATCAACTGGAACTTGCCTATCGGTTTCCCAAACTGTTTACGGTCATGCATGTACGGCATCACCAGATCGAAAGCCGCCCGCATGATACCCAGCGGACCGGCCGCAAGGACCAGTCTTTCGTAGTCCAGGCCGCTCATCAGGATGGCCGCGCCTTTTCCTTCGGATGCCAGCATGTTTTCTTTTGGCACCCGGCAATCGGTGAACACCATTTCCGCGGTATCCGATCCGCGCATTCCGAGTTTGTCGAGCTTTTGCGCCGTAGAGTAGCCGGGCATGTCGCGCTCGATCAGAAACGCGCTCAGTTTGTTGCGACCTTTCGCGTCGCTTCCCGTAACCGCGTAAACGAGCGCGAGGTCCGCTTCCGGCGCATTCGTTATCCACATCTTGCTGCCGTTCAGCACGAAGAAATCGCCATCCAGCGTCGCCGTCGTCGACATACCCATAACGTCGGAACCGGCACCAGCTTCGCTCATGGCAAGCGCGCCAACATGAGCACCGGAAATCAGGCCGGGAAGATACCTGGCTTTTTGCGCGTCGTTACCCCAGCGGCGCAACTGATTGACGCATAGATTGGAATGCGCGCCATAGGAAAGTCCGACCGAGGCCGAAGCCCTGCTGATTTCCTCCATCGCAATAACATGCGCCAGATAACCGAGGCCTGCGCCGCCCAGCTCTTCTTCGACGGTAATACCGAGCAAACCCATTGCTCCCAGTTCGGGCCAAAGGTCACGTGGAAACTCGTTCGACGCGTCGATCTGCGCTGCGCGGGGAGCGATTCTGTCGGCCGCGAAATCGCTGACCGCATCGCGCAACATATCAATGTCTTCTCCGAGGCCGAAGTTGAAGTCAAACATAGGGATACGTCCAAAGGTTCTGCAGATGACTGGCAAACATCATCCCGTGACTGGCGCGGCAAATGTATACCACGGGGACGGTAGGAACGAATTAACTTATTGTTAATTAATACCTTTTTAGATCCTGCTCAAGTCGTCAATCAGCAGCGAGAAGAGCTCGTACTGTGAGCTGATGCCAAGTTTGCCGAACAGGTTTCGTTTGTGAACCATGACCGTGCCAGGCGCGATTTTCAATTCTCGCGCAACGGATTTCGAGGAATGCCCACGCAATAACAACTGACTGATCTGACGTTCCCTTTTAGTCAGCACCGCCTGACCGAAATTTTCAAAACATTCGGTCAGGCGCTCATGAACCTGATCCTTGCCCCGGCCATCCCGGGTTCTCGACACCCATGAACGCCATATTCGCTGGATGCTGGCGTAGACGATCGGCGCTATCAGTTCCAGTCGCTGCAAATCGGATTTCGTGAACATTCCGGTTCGCCGGCCGATAACAAGTACCACCGTCGTCTCTCGGGAAACCGGACTGAGGTAATCCATCTCGTCCTGCAAGTGTGTCCGCTCGCAATACATTCGGTAATACTCGCTCGAACGAAAGCGATCGGGCAGCTCGTCACGGAATCGACAAAGTCCGGGTTTACGGCAGCGCAACGCCAGCTGATAAAGCGGATCGAGGAGATAAGGCCCGTCCAGATAGCGTTCGAGATAGTGCTTACGACCTGCCGGTTCCAGTGTGTGGTGCAGGACATCCGGTCGCGCGTTCTTGTGAAATGCGATCAGGCAGGCACCTTCATCATTGACGATTGCGTCAACGGCTGCCGTCAGACCGGCCGCTGCATCCTTGCCGCTTGTCGAACCGATGATTCCGGCGACAGCGTCATGCCATTCCTGCGACTCGAATTTGCCGGGCATGCTTGCCTCTTATAATGCCTGGTACAGAGCGGCAACCGCGCCGCTCGGGTCTTCAATAACGCCGATTTTTCCGTCACCCATCGCCTTCGGTCCGACCAGAACATTGCCCCCATTGGCCGTGCACGCCCTGGCGCGCGCTTCGGCATCGTGCACCACGATGCCGATCAGCCTCTGTCCTGGCCAATTGGCATTGCTGCCCCTGGCGTGACAGATGTCGGCGGCGGGAACCCCGCTCTCAGGCATCGTCATATTGAAATCGGCGTAGTCTCCCATGTCGACATTTTCCGGCTTCCAGCCAATGACGTTCCTACAAAAGTCCCTGAGTCGCTCCGCATCATCTGCGGTGATATCAATCCAGCCAATCTTTCCGGCATCTCTCATGCCCGACATGTTTGCCTACCTCATTGTTGTTGATTGTTCGTCCGCTTCCGCTTGCAGCTCACTCCAGATTTCCCTGACCCAGCGCCTGATCAAAAGCGCTTCCTGCCAACGATCCGATAACTCGCGTCGCCGGGCATCCGTTATCGCATAGGGCGGCGGGCCAAGCTCGCAGAGGAAAATCAGCGACGCGTTTTCGGGGTTGCGTCGCCGCCAGCGCCGCATGCCTTGTTTCCACCAGCCTTTGAATATTTCCACCCACTCCTGATGCTGTGGAAATTCTATTTGCACCTGAACCTGCTCCCGATTGGCGACACGTCCCTGGAAGCAGTCCGAGCGATCGAGAATGCGATCGATGTACTCCTGGTCCCGGCTCGAAATCGGTTCGCGCATCTCGCGATCCACTACGAAATGCGACAGATCCGCGCAGAGGCGCATTTCCGGTACGAGATCGATGGCCTGCAGCGTAAAATAGAGGTCGTTCAGCAGACTGTCGCGATGAGTTTCAAACAATACCGGCAGGCGAGCTTCTTCAGCCTCACTCATCCATTGACGAACAACCGGTACCGCTTCTTCTGGCCTGAATGGCATCACCCCACCAATAATATTGACTAGCGACGCATCCAGTTCTGAAGCAAGTCCATACAGGGGCCGCATATCGGCAATCGAAAAAGGAAAGGCATTTACCATGCACGCAAGGCCGTACTCCGCATACAGGGGTTTCAGCGCAGCGAACTTCGAAATCTCGCTGACCGACGGATCGATGCACATGCCGTCATAGCCGGCCTCGGCAACCATTCGAAAGGTCTCTTCATGGGTTCGTTCCGGTCGGTCCGGGCTACGAAGCTCCATCGCCCAGAAAGATTGAAAAATCTTGAGTTGTTGCATTGTAAGCGCGTCAGAACGAGGTCAAAAATGATGCAGCATTGCCACCATAGACTTCTGCGCGTTGCGCGGCCCTCAAGAAATCCCTGCCCTCTGGCTCGATACCCTCGTGATTGCCGACAATTCGACGAACGCGCTGATTGTGGAAAATTCGTAGCTGCGAACTCAGTGGAATCACCGCCGCGGGATCCGCACCAAACATTTCCCGGTGCTTCGCAGATAGTCGATACCATGGCACCGTCATATCGTCATGATGCGCATTGTGAAATCCAAAATTCAATGTAAACCAGTTGGGCCAGTCGCGTTTCAGCGTATGTGGGTTGGAAAACGTGTGCTCCTGCTCCCACTTGAAATTTCCTTTCCGCGGAGGTTTATTGAATTCAAACAATGTCAGGCTATACGGGTAGTCGTGCTGCAGGCTGTCCATGAATCGCAGAATGGTCATCATTAGCATGTATGCAACGGCATACAGAATAGCGACTTTCGGCACGAACACGATCAACGTCGCAAACACTCCGCCACGCATGAGAATCACCGCCAGGTTGCGCCGTCGCTGATTTCTTCGCTGCGGAATAATGAACGACGTGAAAACCATGATGACATGCATGATCAGGTCATGCGCCGGAATATAAAACCACTCCAGTACGCGGGTTACCCGCAATACGCCGGGGTGCGCAGCGAAGAATTTTTCGTAGTCGAACCAGACGACATCATCGTTGTCGACATGATGTCTGAAGTGTTTGTAGCGTATATCTTCATAGGTGCCGTAGGAGGCGCCACACAGCCAGCTCAAAAAGCGCCCCAGCTTTGCATTGTGGCGCACGCTCTTGAAGACCAGGTTATGGCCGCACTCGTGAATCATGTATGCCGCGATAGTCATGCCATGTGCAAGCAAGAGCGTTGCACCGAGGCTGACGAGCCAATTCGCGGAAAACAGGCCCGCCCAGCCAAGCACATAGGCGGCGACCGCGTACAGCACCGCGCCGCCATGGTAGCGGAGGCCCTGGGCTTCCTGAAGTTGCGCTATCATCAACGAAAGACCTATTGGTCAGGTATTTATCTGGGAGCTCCGGCGTCTCGTCGCGGTGGGCTCTGAACGAAGATAACTGCCGGAAAGTGCGCTGGCAAGGCGCGAAACCGGTCATGTAGGAATCATCAATCAGTATTGTTAGCATAGCCCGCCGACACGCCGCAGAAAGCCACGCCCCATGAAATTCGAAAACAAGGTTGCAGTCGTCACCGGTGCCGCCCGCGGCCTGGGCCAGGAATATGCACGACAATTTGCGGCACGCGGCGCAAAGGTAATTGCTTGCGACCTGCGCGACTGTAGCGAAACCCTCGACCTCATCACCCGGGCAGGAGCGGAAGGCCTCGCGCTGACCACGGACGTGACCAGCGCGGCAAGCGCCCTGGACATGGCGGCTGCCGCGGTGGAAAGGTTCGGCGGCATCGACATACTGGTCAATAACGCCGCACTTTATGGCAGCCTGACATTTGCCCCATTCGACCAGCTGGACGAAGCCGAGTGGGACGCCACGATGAACGTTAACGTCAAGGGAATCTGGCATTGCTGCAAGGCAGTAGTGCCATCCATGAAGCAGCGCGACGGTGGCTCCATCATCAATATCAGCTCGCTGGCTGCGACCTACGGCATGCCCAATGGCCTGCACTACACCGCCTCAAAAGCGGCGGTGATCGGCGCCACCCGTGGACTGGCCCGCGAACTCGGACGGTTCAATATCCGGGTTAACGCGGTTGCGCCCAATGTCGTCAACACCGATGCCACCGGCGAAGTTTTTGGCGACAAGCGGGACAAGATAGTCGAAGTTACCTTGAGCCAGCAGGCAATTCGCCGCCCCCTGGAAACGGAAGATATCGTTGGCACCGTGTTGTTTCTGGCCAGCGATCACAGCAGGCTAACCACCGGGCAGACCCTGATGGTCGACGGTGGTACGGTTTTTCTCTAGTACTTAATCAGACAGGACAGCTCATGAAACTGGTCACGGCAATTGTAAAACCCTTCAGACTGGATGATGTCAGAAACGCGCTGAGCGAAGTTGGCGTACAGGGGATGACCGTCAGCGAAGTCAAGGGCTTTGGCCGGCAACGCGGACATACCGAGCTTTACCGTGGTGCAGAATATGTCGTCGACTTTTTGCCCAAGGCCAAGATCGAGGTCGCGATTTCGGACGACCGACTTGACGAGGTGGTCGAGGCCATAATCAATGCGGCCAAAACCGGCAAGGTCGGTGACGGCAAAATCTTTGTCAGCTCGCTTGATCAGGTCTGGCGTATACGAACCGGCGAAACCGGCGATAGTGCCCTTTAGATCAATCGCGCGTCAAAGCGGTCGCCAGACAAACCCTTCGCCCTTGCGACGGTAGACTGCGATGGCCCTGCCGTAAATGTCCGCTTCCGGTACCAGACCGAAATAACGTCCATCGAGACTGTTACCACGATGGTCACCGATCGCCAGGACCATGCCGTCGGGAATTTGCCGGTCCGCCAGGTCGGGACCGCCGCCATCCCTGAGATTAAGCGCGGCAACCCGTTTCCCGAATACCTCAACGTCCCCGAAATCTGCGGCCAGCGGTTCGCCGTTCACCCGCAGCTGGCCGTGTCTTAGTGCGACCGTGTCACCGCCGATGCCCACAACTCTCTTTATCAGTCGCGTGCCATCGCGAGGTGAATCGAAAATGACAACTTCGCCACGCTGTACGGAGCGCCCGTCGAGTACCTCAACGTCGGCAAACGGCAACCGCAGTCCATAGGCAGCCTTGTTAACCAGCACCCGATCACCGGCAAGCAGCGTGTATTCCATGGAACCCGATGGCACGTAGTAATGATCCGCCAGCGACGAGCGCATGGCGAATACGCCGATAAGCATTAGCAGCAGCGGAGGTAACTCCGCTCTGAGCCTGTTTTTTTTGCCGCTCATGTGTCGTTAAGACCCGATCGGGCCGGCAAAGTTGCAGTCGGGAGCATGTCGCGCGACTGCATCTGCGCCTAGTCGCCGAAACAGAACGCGTTCAGTTTGTTGCCGTCCAGGTCACGGAAATATCCGGCGTAAAAATTGTCGCTGCGCTGCCCCGGAGCACCCTCGTCTTTAGCGCCGAGTTTGAGCGCTTTGGCATGCAACGCATCGACCTTGTCACGCGAATCCACCGCAAGTGCAACCATGACACCGTTGCCCACGGTTGCGGGTTTGCCATCGTATGGGTGGCAGATACATAACGCCGGTGACTGCGGGCTCGCCGCCCAGGCAATAAACGACTCGGATTCCATGAATCGTCCTGCGCCAATGGAACCCAGCAAGTCATCGTAGAACTCACTGGCCTTTTCGAAATTGTTGGTGCCGAGCATTACATAGCCAATCATCGCTTTCTCCTGTTCTTCGCCGCTGCCCGGATGATTTTCCACCGCTCGAGCTTTTCAGCAAAGCTCATCGAGGCATATGCCGGGCTTGTGGATGGCAGTACTCTGAAGTCCCGGGTATTGGAGTCCCTTTCGAGCATCGGCGCAACATTTTTCCGGAATAGACTTGCCGCCGCCTGGCCGTTAAAGCAGACCAGCGAGATCCCGCGGCGTTCGCGGAAAAGTGCCGTAAAGTCGTTGGCCACAGCCGTGGCAAGGTCGATTGACGCATCCAGGCTGCCCGGCCTGACTGAGGCTGCCAGCACATCCCAGACAGCAATCCGGTTATCCAAAAGCAACCGGGTACGGGTTGCATACGGCAGATCGGCGGCGGCGCCAAACAACTCGCCCATGATCGGCCAGAATGCGTTCCGCGGGTGACCGTAATATTGGTTTTTCTGCAGTGACATCTGGCTGGGCAGAGTGCCGAGTATCAGCACCCGGGCATCAGGACCGAGGATGGGTGGAAAGCCGGTGACAACAGACATGCGAACGGTTTCAGATGCCGCCGGTTACACCGATGGTTGTGCCAACCGCGTACGAGGCACTATCGGACAGTAACCAGACGATGGCACGTGCCACCTCGTCAGGCTTGCCACCCCGCGCCATTGGAATGGTGTTGGCGAGGCGATCAACCCTGTCCGGCTCGCCACCCGCTGCGTGCATTTCTGTGTAAATGAAACCCGGCCGCACGAGGTTGACCCGAACGCCGACGGGAGCCGCTTCGCGTGCGAGACCGGCCGTCAGGGAATCCAGCGCGCCTTTTGACGCGGCGTAATCGACGTACTCGAACGGCGCGCCCGTGCGTGCCGCAACTGACGACACGTTGACAATTGCGCCGCCGGCACCGCCGCGCGCTGTCGACATTCTGCGCAAAGCTTCTTTTGCGCAAATAAACGGTCCGATGAGGTTGGTGCGCAAGAGGCGGTAGAACCTGGCGACGTCAATTGCCGAGAAAACGGCCTGCGACTCCAGAATCCCGGCGTTGTTTACAAGCCCGCAGAGCGGCCCCAGCTCCGTCTCTGCCCTGTCGAACATGGCCGCTACCTGTGCTTCGTCGCCCACGTCCGCCGCGACCGCGATCGCCTGCCCTCCCGCGCGTGATATTTCAGCGACGACGCCGGCTGCCGCGACCTCGTTTCGCAGGTAACCGAGGCAAACCTTGTAGCCGCGGGACGCGGCAAGAATAGCAGTCGCGGCGCCGATTCCCCGGCTACCGCCGGTAATCACTAGTGAGCCTTTCATGGTCAGCGCGTTCCCTTCCTGTTTTCCTGCTGTCTTCTTATCGACCAGCCCCTCGACAGCCAATGGCAGCCGCGTTCTCTGCGCAGACGTCCTTGCCGGCTCGGCCATTGTGCTGCGAATGCCAGAGTCCGCATATTATTTTCAGCGCCTCGCGACGGTTTGACTAGTATGGCAACCTGGCGCGTTCATTCGCATACAGGTAAGCGGGCAGCGCGCAAGACAGGCCAATGGTCAGGTTGAATACGATGAACAACAACGGCTTCGGCCCTTTGCCTCGACGGTGTCTTGCAAACATTGCAAT
>Ga0316195_10000777_pt1 | contig 13460 bp, 8 predicted proteins | sample Phised1_MG_FD_204937 | JGI IMG/M metagenome (GOLD analysis project Ga0316195, IMG submission 204937) | Coastal sediment microbial communities from Maine, United States - Phippsburg sediment 1 | ecosystem: Environmental > Aquatic > Marine > Coastal > Sediment | place: USA: Maine | collected... | reverse complement strand
GCTAAGAAGTGCCTCCAGCAACTTTGCGAAAAGATGTCGGCACACTCGTACTCAAAGCTTCAACAAAACTGCCAAGTCAACAACTAATCATAGCCGAGACCGTTGCCATTCATTGTGAACAAACTCAACGGAAATAATAACTTGAACCAAATGAAATACATAAAATATCTATTAATTCTGACTTCGGTAATGTTTTTGTCTTCATTTTCACAGCCGACTTTTGCTCAAGAAAATGACTTCATCAAAGAATATTTGGAACGATTAGAAAAATCGAAAGAATACTTAATTCTTGCAGCGGAAACAATGCCGGAAGATAAATATGAATTCAAAGCTACGCCTGAATCAATGAGTTTTGCGGAAAATTTAATGCATATTGGTTGGGCAATGGACTGGCATAGTCAATCATTAATGGGTGGACGTGAAGCCAGAGATTGGAATACAGACACGGAACTCAAAGTGGAAAATAAATCGAAAAAAGAAATGATTGCAAAAATCAGCGAGACTTTTGACAAAACAATAGAATTCATCTCAGATTTTGACCCGAATAGACTTGAAGAAAGATTGGATTATTTTGGGGCGGACAGAACAAAAAGGCAAATTTTGTTATTGCTTGCCGACCACATAACACATCACAGAGGACAAATGCTCGTTTATATGCGACTAAATGGACTAAAACCGCCAAGATATGTTTTATACCAGTAATTATTCGGAATTATAAAATTGGAAGCTAAAAAAGAAAACGGACTGAAATAATAAGTAAAAAAACAACGAAATGTCAACAATGTATAACCGCAATTACGGCGGATTCGACTACGTCCGAATCCAATCGGAATTGCTAACGTTAGTGCTTAACCGAAAATTATTAACTTTAATCCCGTAACTGACGGTTATACGAGGCCGTTGTGCTTCATTATGACCAACTAATAACCAAATGATAAAATTTTTTAGAAAAATTAGACAGAACCGCCGAACATATTCCCTATTTAATTCTACAAACATAACAGTAATAAGTCATTAAATTTTATAGAAAACAGCACTCTATCATAATAATTCAAGTAGCTAAATTAAACTAAATCATTCTTTTTTTATATTTTTAGATTCAATACTAGCTAAAACAATCGAAGAACTTCATAAGATAATTAGATTATCATGATAGTTTTTTATTCTTATTTCTATGGAAAAAGAACTTATTTATGAAAGTAAAAAATCTAAACTTTACAGGTTAGATTCTAGTGAATGGGGAAAACCCGCTTTACTTAAAATTTTGAATCATGAATTCCCTACTCCATTCGAAATCACTCAATTTTACAATGAATTTGATATCATTGAGAATCACAATATAGATTTTGTAAGAAAACCATTAAAACGTTCCAAGTTTAATGGAAGACATTGTATGTACCTCGATTGGATTGAGGGGCAAACATTAAAAGAGGCTTTCAAAGGCAAGCATGAGGACGTTGAAGACTTTTTACATATAGCCATTGCTCTTGCCGATGTATTAGGAAAATTACATGAGCGAAACATTGTTCATAAGGATATAAACCCAAACAACATATTAGTAGATCTGCAAGCAAGAGATGTGCATATTATAAGCTTTGGAATTGCATCGAAACTAAGCTCAAAAGAGCAGCATTTAGGCAACCCCGATCAGTTAGAGGGAACTTTGGCTTATATGTCACCGGAGCAAACCGGAAGAATGAACAGGGTTGTTGATTTCCGGTCTGATTTATATTCATTGGGAATAACTTTTTACGAAATGTTAAATGGGGGTCCTCCATTTAATATGGACGACCCCTTAGAGCTTGTTCATTGTCATTTAGCAAACTACCCAAAACCTATTCACTTAGCGAATTCAAAAGTTCCAAAAGTTATCTCGGATGTTATTGATTTATTGCTAAAGAAAAAAGCAGAGAACAGATATCAATCAGCGCTTGGCTTAAAGCATGATTTAGAAAGTTGCTTGCAAGCTTTTCTGTTGCATAAAAAAATTGATTCGTTTCCTTTGCGAACAAATGATTTTTCAGGAAAATTTACATTGGCACAAAACCTTTACGGTAGAGATGAAGAGTTAAAAAACATATTAAAGAAGTTTGAAATTGCCGCTGATGGTGGCTTAGAAATGGTGTTAATATCGGGATATTCTGGAACAGGAAAATCAGCGCTTGTTCATGAAATCCATAAACCTATTACTGAAAAGAAGGGGTATTTTATAGAGGGAAAGTTCGATCAACTTCAGCGGTCCGTGCCATATTTTGCCTTGATTCAGGCATTTAATACGTTTATGGATTTATTGCTTACCGAGCATTCTGAAAAATTTCAACAATTAAAAAATATCATTTTAGAAAGTGTGGGTGAGGAAGGGAAAGTTTTAACAGATGTTTTACCCTCCCTCGAACTTGTTATTGGCACTCAACCAGATGTTCCTGAAATTGGCGGTATTGAAGCCCAAAACAGATTCAATTATGTATTTAGAAAATTTGTTTCTGCAATATCAACCAAAGAGCATCCTATTGCACTATTTATAGATGATTTGCAATGGGCAGATTCGTCTTCATTAAGTTTGCTATTCTACTTAATAACTGACCAAAATAACGGATACCTTTTTTGTATTGGGGCATATAGAGACAATGAAGTAAGTCCATCACACCCCTTAATGATTTCTATTGAAGATATGCGCAATAACCAAGCGAATATTTGTGATATTAAAATAGGGAATTTACCAATAGAAGATGTTAATCTCTTAATTGCTGATTCGTTATTAAAACCTGTTGAACAATGTTCAGATTTAACCAATCTAGTTTATAAAAAAACACAAGGGAATGCCTTTTTTACCACCCAGTTTTTGAAATCGCTTTATGAAGAAAAACTACTTTACTTTAATTTCGATAAAAAAGTTTGGGAGTATTCACTTGGTAAAATAGAAGAACAAAATATCACAGACAATGTTGTAGAGTTAATTGCTTCAAATATAAAAAAGCTGACAAAACCCACCCAAGAATCATTAAAATTAGCTGCTTGTATTGGAAGTAAATTTGATATAGAAATAGTTTCTATAATTCAAGAAAAGGAGATAGAGGCTACTCAAAAAGATTTTCAAGAAGCATTGTTAGAAAGCTTAATTTTAAGAAATGGGGACCAATTTAAATTTGCACATGACCGAATTCAACAAGCCGTATATTCTTTAATAGCGGACAAAGACAAAGATGTTACCCATTTAAACATTGGTAGATTATTAATAAAAAACCTAAAGAAAGATAAACAGGGTGAATTTTTGTTTGACATTGTAAATCACTTCAATATAGGAATTTCACTTATAACTGATTCTGAAGAAAAAGAAATGCTTACCCAGCTCAATCTCCAGGCTGGAAAGAAGGCAAAAGAGAGTTCTGCTTTTAAACTTGCTCTTGACTACTTAGAAAAAGGGATAACATTGTTAAAACCGGATTCCTGGAACAGTAATTATCAAACCACTCTTGAACTATATGCATTAGCTGGCGAAACGGCTTATTTGAATGGAGATTTCAAGAAAATGGATATTTATATTTCTCAGGTTATTGAAAATGCGAATGAGTTATTACATAAAGTAAAATCCTATGGAATAAGAATACTTGCATTTAAAGCTGAAAACAAATTACTTGATGCTATAAAAACGGGCTTAGAATTGCTTGCCCAATTAGGCGAAAAATTTCCAAAGAACCCAAAACTGCCGCATGTGATGGCGGGCTTAATAAAATCAAAAATAACACTTAGGGGAAAAAGCAACGAAACGCTTGCAGATCTCCCAACAATGGTGAATGAAGATAAAATTGCTGCCATGAGAATAATGGCGGACATAGCATCTTCCAGTTATTGGGCAACACCCACACTATTTCCATTGATAATTTTTAGAATGGTTTACCTCTCGCTGAAATATGGAAACACCGCGCTCTCCTCTTTTGCTTTCTCCACCTATGGGGTTATTATGTGTGGCGTTTTAGGAGATATGAAATCTGGGTATAGGTTTGGGAAATTAGGACTTGCTTTGTTAGATCAGTTTAACGCCAAAGAATGGAAAACTCAAGTGTACACACCTGTTTATTGCCTTATCGTAAACTGGAATGAACATATTGATAAAACACTTAAACCTTTGCAAGAGTCCTATCATATTGGGATGGAAACTGGGGCCATTGAATTTGCTTGTATTAACACTAATATCTACTGTATTCACGCCTATTTAAGTGGAAAACCATTGGAAAGATTAGAAATTGAAACAAAATCTTATAGCCAAAGTTTTGATCAATTTAATCAAGAAACAAACTTCAATTATAATGAGGTTTATCATCAAGCAATGTTGAATTTAATGGGGAGGTCCAACGACCCTGTTATTATGACAGGTGAAGCCTTTGATGAAGTAAAAATGATCAAACAAAATGACGAAAGAAACGATCAAACCGGTCAGTTTTTTATTCATTTTAACAAACTTATTCTAAGTTATCTTTTTGGAGAATATAATGGCGCTTTGGAACACGCGCAAGAGTCAAGAAAATTGTTGGAAGCGGTATTATCCAAATTTGAAATCCCAAATCATCATTTTTTCGAAGCATTAACTATGTTAGCCTTGTACAAAGAAGTAAGTTTTACAACTAGAATAAAATATATGAGACGCGTTAAACAAAGTATGCGTCAATTAAAAACTTGGTCAAAGGATGCTCCGGAAAATTTTCAGCATAAATATGATTTGTTAAAAGCTGAAAGAATGAGGGTCGTGGGTAATGCAAGTTTAGCACGTCTACATTACGATAAAGCTATTAAAGGTGCAAGTAAAAATTATTTTATTCATGAAGAAGGAATTGCATATGAGTTAGCTGGAAAATTTTATTTAGAAGAAGGATCAGAAAAACTTGCGGAGTTTTATTTTAAAGGTTCTTATAATGCCTATCGTGAATGGGGGGGCAAGGCAAAACTTCTTAAATTAGAACGAGATTACCCGCAATACGTTTCGGGTATATCAAGCGCTAATGCAATTAACACAGTAGAAAGCACACAAACCCTTTCGTCTACAATTACAGGTGGTTTACATTTAGATATGAAAACTGTTTTAAAGTCTTCTTCTATCATTTCAAGTGAAATAGTTTTAGAAAAACTCCTTTATACACTTATTAAAATTGTAATGGAAAATGCCGGGGCTGAAAGAGGTTTTTTACTTTTAAATGAGGGCGATGAATATTTTATTCAAGCTCAATCCGAGGACTCCGGGAAAAACATTGAAGTGTTAAAAAACAAACCGTTTAGAGACTCAAATTTGGTGTCAGAAAGCATAATATCTTATGTTACACAATCTAAAAATAGTATTGTTGTAAAAGATGCTCAAAACGAGCCTATTTGTTCAAAAGACCCCTATATAAAAAATAAAAAGGTTCAATCTATTTTAAGTTTGCCAATAATTAATAGAAGCCATTTAACAGGTGTGTTGTATTTAGAAAACAACTTAGTTACTGGAGCTTTTAAGCAAGATAGGTTAGAGCTATTGTCGTTGCTTTCAAGTCAAATTGCAGTTTCTATTGAAAACGCTTTACTCTATGAAAATTTGGAGCAAAAAGTGACTGAAAGAACCGAAGAATTGGAGGAAGAAAAACATAAGTCAGATAAATTATTATTAAATATTCTTCCATTTGAAATAGCTGAAGAGCTTAGAACAAAAGGGACAACTCTGCCAAGAAAATTTAAGAAAGTAACCGTAATGTTTACCGACTTTCAAGGTTTTACGCAGCTTTCTGAAACCATGTCTCCAGAAGAACTGGTGAACGAGTTGGATAAACATTTTAGTGCCTTTGATGAAATAATAGGTAAATATAAATTAGAGAAAATTAAAACTATTGGAGACTCCTATATGTGTGTTGGGGGTTTGCCAGTTCCCAACTCTACCCATGCAACAGACACCGTAAAAGCGGGATTGGAAATCCTAGAATATATGGAGAAAAATAAAGAATATTGCAAACTAAATGGAAAGCCCATTTTTGAAATGAGAATTGGTTTACATTCTGGCCCTGTTATTGCCGGAGTGGTAGGTTCTAAAAAATTCGTGTATGACATTTGGGGAGATGCTGTAAATACTGCTAGTAGAATGGAATCCAGTGGAGTTGCCGGAAAATTAAACGTTTCAGAAACTACTTATGAATCAATTAAGAACGATTTCAACTGTACGTTCAGAGGTAAGATTGAAGCCAAAAATAAAGGAGAAATAGATATGTATTTTGTAGATAACAAATAATTTTAATTAACAACTAACTAGATATAAAACGATGCCAATATATCCAAAAGGTAAAACAGAAAAAGACATTGAAAAAGCTTATCGAGAAGCTTCCGAGGTAAGTAAGATTATTTATCCTAAAAAACTTAATTGGTTTCAAAATAGATTCAAAAACTTAAATCATTTCAACGTCCATCGAAGAGACCAAGATAACTTTCTGGTGACAATAGCAGACTTTCTCTTAATGATTTATTATTGGTTTATTGATCAATATAAAAAATTCATTATCTGGTTATACCCAAGAAAAGACACCATTTATGGTGTTGCTAAGGACGCTTATGTATGCGGTAAATTAACCTTTGCGAAAAAAGGTGATTCAAGCACTCCTTTGCATAATATGGATGTTGCTCTTTGGGCCAGAACAAAGTTGGGCGGATGGCGGAAGTTGGCTAAAGGATATACTGAACGGGACGGTTCTTTTAAGTTGTATTTCGATTTTTTAGAATCCAGAAAATTTAAATACAGAAAATTTTATTTCGAAGTTTATCAAACTACACATGTCTTTTTTCATCAAGAAACAGGCGAAGCATTGGTCAAGGATGTTGTTTTTGAAAGGTATCCAATAAAAAAATCGGAGTTTTCTGGAATGGGGTATAACCTAGATAATATTCAACTCTTTTATTGGGAATATAGAACGGATACTCCCTTACCAAGAGTTGTAATTAATGATCATGACCAAGACGCACCTGAATATTATTCTGAGGATAGAAACAAGGCTATTCGGGAGCAATTTATTCCTATTGAGCTCATCAAGGAGGACCATTTGGCCATTATTGATTTAAATCCCGATTTATTGACCATTCCTAAAATTCAAGCCGACTACCCACCAAATTTAACCACAGCCATGGAAAAAATATTACCCTATTCAACAAGGTGTGATTATTGGTTTGGCCGCAGGGTTATGAACGGTATGAATTGTGCTACTTTTCAAAAAGATGAAAAAAATGAAGGGCTTTATTGGGTGAAGTATTTTGGTGGCTGCAGCTACCCAACAAATGATGAATATGCATTTCCAACTGTTGAAATACAATTTGAACTTGCCGAAAACGGATTACCTCTTCCCTTAAAAATAAAAACTATTGGTCCTATTAATGCATTTAACAAGGATCGTTACCAAGTGCATGAATTTACACCCAATGATGGAGAAAAATGGGAACAAGCCAAGCGTGTCGCTCGTGTAACAGGTGCACTAACTGCAGAGGCAGATGATCACTTTGCAGGGACACATCTAAACACAGAACAATATGCAATCGCCTTAAGAAGGAATGTCCGAAAAAACCCAATTGCAACACTGCTATTACCTCATTTAAAAGAAGTTGCACTTATAAATCATACCGCAGATACCGTGTTAATTGGCCCAGGGTATATTCCCAAGGCATCAGCAGTTACAGAAGATGGAATTGTCGAACGAGCAAAAGACACTTTGGGTGCGTTTGATTGGAAAAATTGGAAACCAATGGAACCTATTAGTGACCGACATACATATGCAAAAGCTGAAAATCTGTTTTGGGAATTAGTAGAAGATTTCGTTGAATATTTTTTCAAGGAAAATGAAGCCTTAATTGAAAAAGAATGGTACGAAATATATTGTTTTAGCAATGATTTAGTAAACAATAGCGTGCCTTTATTTTTAAGCACCGTTGATGAATCAACACTTAGTGATTCAGAAAAAGCCATGAATAAAGAAAAGGTCAAATATTTTCATGAAAGGTATCGACTTGACCCCAACTTACAAAGGGTCACGATTGACGGTGTGGTAAAATGTATTTCTCCAATTACCACTAATGAAAATGCCCCTGAAGAAGGCGACATGGAGAACTTAAAAGCAGTTTGTAAATATGCTATAATGATGGCCACATTCATGCATACTTTTATCAATGAACATCAATACGATGATATCGGAGAAGTATTGTATTGTAGTTTAGGCTTACGTTTTGGAGATTCAAAAGAAGGAATATTTAGACCCGAAGATGATTATTCCATTTCGCCTGACGTTACCCGTAGTACGCAAATGATGTGGTTTAGTAATTTACTATCCAGAACGGAATATGGATTTATCACTAGAGATGAAGAGCATGATGTTGACCCCTATTTTTGTAAACTATTAAAAAGTAAAACAAAAGAATTTGCGGAGTTGAACGTAGAAATAGATAATATTGAATCACGTACAAATATTTAAAAAAATGAACTCGAAACCATCAATTATAAGCTCGCTATTTTTAAAAATTAAACAATTAGGATCAAAAATATTCCTATGGTTTTTTTCCAAGTTTTTTACTTGGGTTATTGTGATGACCTTAAGTTTAACTAAAAGGAAACGAATGTCACATGACAATGGCATAGGGGCCACCGGAAAAGTAACAATTGTGAAAGATCCCAAATTTCCAGCTCACGAATTTTTTGAACCAGGACGTGTTTTTCCAGCACGCATTAGACATGCCTCCGCAACGTTCTTAGATGATGCCATGAGTTGTATTCGAAGTATGTCGATCAAATTTTCCGATAAAGAATTTAAAAGCCCTTTTGACCTCGAAATGAACACCGGTGAGATTAGTTTATTTTGGTCTGCTTGGAGCTTTTGGAAATTTGCAAGACTAAGACAAGAAAAATACGGCGTAGAATACATAAACTATTACAAAAAATATCCGGAGGGATTAAAAGGAGCCGAGGTTGCTTTGCGTAGAGATAACGAATCCTTTCACGATTTACGATACTATGCTAAAACACCCTTCCGATTTAAAGGGAAAGACAATATTGATCGATATGTAAAATATCATATTAAACCTTATGATGACATACCTGAAACAGGAATCATTAAAAACCCAAGTGCTGTAGATACTGGAAATCAGCGGATTTCACCTCATGAAACTAGGGGGCGAAACTATTTAAAGGAGGAATATGAAAATCGCATCAAAACAAAAGGAGCTAAATATATGCTTCAAATTCAAACTAGAATAGCTCAAGATGATGATGATCAAAGTGTTTTTAACAACATGGTTCCCTGGGATAAAGAGGCGCACCCTTGGCACGATTTAGCTGTCATTGAAATTGACAAAACATTGGATTGGGTTGAAAGTTGCAAAACGAGTTTTTCTCTCAATAATATGCCTAAATCATTAGGAATAATTCCAGCTAAATCTATTTATGATTTTAATTCTTTAAACTATATGAGAGCACATTCTGAAACAGCACGAAAGGCTCGCTTATTGGCTTACAAATTGTTTGGATACCCGAAGGAAATTCCGAACAACGATGACAGAAACTCAGAAGATTGGGCTAAAATTCAAAAAAATAAACGATCTAAAATGATGCGCTAGTTTAATGCATCTATCTAGTATTTAAAAACGAACCATCGTAAAAGTATTTTACAAAATATTGTGTGGATTCTGAAGTAAGCAATTCATATCCATCATAGGGAACAAGACCTTTTTTTGATCCAAACCAGTTAAAACCATTGGAATCGTGAGAAATAAAGTTGATTGAATTTGATGGCAAGCCATTTTTGCTTTGAGGTTACTAAAAAGTTGGTTGGATTGAGTAAATTATGTAATTGAAATAAAAACGAAAGGCTAACAATGGCTATACGTAATGCGGGCTAAAGTGCTGATATGAAAGTAATTACATTAAATAAACTAACTGCTAAACTGAAAGTGAAGTGCTTTGAAATCCCGCACTACGCATAGCCGAGACCGTTGGCAACAATAAAAAAAACAAGAAATATGAAACAACTAATAATTTTAATTGGACTACTTATAACTATAGGATGTTATGGACAACCAACTGACAGGGAATTAAAGACTGTATCTTTTTCGGGAAGTGGCTATGAACTTGGACTTCAACATGGGATGGAACTAAAAAAGGAAATTGGCGAAATTGTAGAAGCTTGGAAAAAGAATACTTCTAGTTCATTAGGAAAGGATGCTAATCTAGTGCTCAAAGATTTTTTTGAATATGCTGAATTTGAGAAAACCATTCAAAAATGGACGCCAGAACTATATGAAGAAGTTAAAGGAATTGCCGTAGGATCAGGACGAGAATTCAATGATATTATGGTATTGAATCTGCTAGACGAATTTTGGGTGTATATCAATAATATCCAGAACCATCATTGCAGTGGAATGGGTGTGCCTTCCGTTAATGGAAGTACAAGCTATATAGCACAAAATATGGATATTGAAAATTATACAGATGGATACCAAATAGTAATGCGTCTTAAAAGAACAAATACAACACCGGAGCAATTAATATTGACGCATCCAGGATTGATTGCATTGAACGGGATGAATGAAACTGGCATTGGAGCATGTATGAACACGCTAATGCAATTGAAATCTTCTTCGAGTGGGTTGCCTGTTGCCTTTATCGTAAGACGGATTATCAATTCAATAGATAAAACCGATTTATTGGATTTTATTCAGACTGTACCACATGCATCTGGTCAAAACTATATAATAGGAATTAAGGGAGAGGTATATGATTTTGAAGTTTCTGCCAATAAAGTAGTTCGTTTTGACCCCAATAATACGAACGGCACAGTTTACCATACAAATCACCCCATTGTCAATGATGACATTAAAACTTGGTATGAAGAATATAATCCTAATTTACAGGACAAGCCTGTTGGTTCAAATAGCTTTATCCGCCTTGCATCAGTGGAAAATAGGATTTCAAAAACACCAACTATTAACGATTATCTTATAAAAGAAACCCTACGCTCCAAAGACGATTTAAATAATCCTGTTTGTCGTACAATAAACAGTGGTGGTAGTGGATTTACATTTGCTTCAGTCATAATGACTTTGACGGGAAATCCTTATATGCAAATAACAAAAGGCTCGCCAGATAAGTCAGAGTACAAAAAAATTGAGTTTTCAATCAAGAAATAATTACTATTGCCAACACCGTGTAAAAATAATTGCTTGGTTCTTGCCTACTCGGAAAATCCGTAGGATTTTCCTCTGGTTCGTTCCATTTTTGCTAAATTAGTGGCTTAACCACGCAACTATCCTTATACAAGCACGTTGTAGCAAATAAAAAAACCTTTGCGATTCTAATGAATTACAGAAAAACAATTTTAGAACTATCAATAACCTTATTCATTTCCTTTTTCCTGTATAGTTTGGTTGATTTTTCAGTTTTAAGTACATCTGAATGGGATCAAGATAAAGTGGTTAATTTATTTCATACTTGGTTTACACTTATCAGCTCATATTACATTTACAACGGTTGTTTAAGATTAGCTTTTGTCCGCTGGAATAACATTTCGATTAAAAAGCTAATCCTACTCCTTTTCTGCATTTCTCTTATTGTTATTTCCTGGATTATTGTCACCGAGTTGCTCTTTTATAAGTTCTATTATAACATTATTTCATTGTATGAAGAAACCACATTTTTCGATTTCGATTTACCTATTACAATTGTTGTACTTACAATAGGAAGTTTATTTTTCTATCAGAAGTATTACATCAATCCAATTACTGAATATAAAGACTGTAACGCTCAAAACTTACAAAAACTAAAAGCTACGAAAGGCAAAAAGCAAGTTTTTATTAATTACAAAGATCTTGGTTTGGTCTATATCGAAAATGAAATAGTTACGATACAAACTTTAACAGGAGAAAAATATTACGCAGAAGGCTCCCTTTCATCTATCATAAACCAACTTAGTACCACCACCTTCTTTAGGATAAACAGGCAAGCTATCGTTTCTCGAAGCGTCATAAAAGAATTTGAAAAGTTAGAGTTTCAAAAATTGCGTGTATTGCTAATCGAGGAGATCAATTATGATAAACCCATGATAGTTTCAAAATACAATGCTCCTGGATTTAAGAAGTGGTTAACCAATTCACCATAATAAATAAGCACATTCAAGTATTTTCCTAATTAATAAGGCGTTTTTTGATTCGATTGCCCTTGTTTTGTGCAACAACAAACAACAGTTGAGAATGAAAAAGCGAGGATTTTATTTAGTACTGGCATTAATACTATGCTGTAATAATCCATCAAAAGCGCAAACAGTAAAGGACTTTTTCTATATCGAAAAAGACAATAAAGTACTTCCTGTATTTGTAAGAGGAAATTTAGATAATAATACCATTGTATTATACGTACAGGGAGGACCTGGAGAAACAGCGATTGATTTTGGACGTTCAGATTACCCTGGATGGCAAAATACCTTGGAAAGAGAAGTAGCAATAGCTTATTATGACCAACGAGGACTTAACAAAAAAGTCAATAAAATTGACACAACGGTAATAAATTATGGGCAATACAGCAAAGATTTAATTGAAATTTCAGAACGATTGAAAAAAAAATATCAAGCAAAAATTTACCTTATGGGACATAGCTATGGTGGTGGATTTGTATATCACTGCCTATCTGAGTTCAATAAAACAACTAGCCCAATTGAAGGAGGGATTGTAGTCAATACACCAATCACAACAGATTATTCACCAGAACGATATAACTATTACCGCCCACAATACTTAAAAAATCTGACACTGGAGTTCATTAACCAAGGTATAGATACCGCAAAGTGGCAGGAAGCGTATGATTGGATTGAGGAAACAGACTCTATTTGCACACCAGAAGATTCGAAAAAATGGAACAGTTATGTGGATAATGCCTTCGTGCCCACAAAAAGAAAAATTTCTTTTGGAATGGTTACTAAAGTACTTTTTTCAAAACCTTACAATCCCTTTAAATATCTGAGTAGGAAAGATAATAAATTGGTATCAGACCTTATTTGGACTGATCAAAAACACATTAGTTTCTTTGAGTGTTTGCCTAAAATAAATGTTCCCGTTCTGGCTATTACCGGTAGGTTTGATGACATAGCTGGCCCTGAAGAAATGCAAAAAACTAAAGATTTACTCAAAGAATCAAAAATTATTATTCTCCCAAACGCTGGTCACGAATCGTTCTTAGATCAAGCTGAACTATTTAATGAGGCTATTCTTGAATTTATACTAAGAAAATAAATAACTTGCTACAACACAGTGTATGATTCATGGCTTCCTAATGTCAGCCACGATATCATACACAAACCGTTGGCAAAAATGCCTTCGGCCGCTTGAATCGCGCTATCGCGCTCCCATTCAAGCTATTTTTTGCCAACGGCCACGCAGTACGACTGCAATTCCAAATCCTTTTGCTATATTTAGTGATATTT
>Ga0316195_10000776_pt1 | contig 13465 bp, 8 predicted proteins | sample Phised1_MG_FD_204937 | JGI IMG/M metagenome (GOLD analysis project Ga0316195, IMG submission 204937) | Coastal sediment microbial communities from Maine, United States - Phippsburg sediment 1 | ecosystem: Environmental > Aquatic > Marine > Coastal > Sediment | place: USA: Maine | collected... | reverse complement strand
TGATCGTTGGTCGCATCTGCAAACTGGTTGACCCGTTCCTGCGTGATTTCCAGCCACGGCGATGGCTCAAGTTCGGTTCCGGCGAGTCCGGGCAGTTCACTGCTTGGTATGGTTCTGATGCTCATCGAAGTCTCACTTTCAAGCACTAATGGAATATATGATGCCATCTTAATGAGTGCATCGAATAAATATTGATGAGTCGACTGAGGGTATCGTCGGCCTCAAATCAAAGCTGCTGAAAGCTACTTCGCGGAAAGTTTTAACATCATTCGGTTCATTCCGGAGATCCAGCGATCGTAGTCGGCCGTCTTGCGGCGCATGTATTCAAGCACTTCCTTGTGCGGCAAGATCAGGAATGACTCTTCACCAAGCCCTTGTATAACGCTGTCAGCGACATTTTCAGGCTCGATCATGCCATCCGCAAGTGCTGCCCTGGCGCTTTCGTTCTGCATATCCGCGGTGACCATCGGCGTACGCACGGCCTGTGGACATAGCACAGAGACCTTGATGCCCTCGTGCGCATAGGTGAGCGCAAGCCATTCGGCGAAACCAATAGCGGCGTGCTTGGTCGTGCCGTAGGCAGCGCCCCCGATCTGGTTGAGGAGGCCGGCCGCGGATGCGGTAATCAGGAAATAGCCGGATCTGCGTTTCCGCATTTGCGGCAGCAGGTGTCGTGATGCATACACATGCGCCATGACGTTAACGCCCCAGCTTGTCTCCCACTCGCTATTCAGTGAATCCGCACTTGCACCAAGTGCAACGCCAGCGTTTGAGCAAAACAGATCGATTGGGCCGAAAGTAGCTTCCGTATCAGTGATTACTCTTTTGACATCACTCTCTTGCGACACGTCAGCGACCATTGCTGTGCAACCTGTGTCCTTTGCTGTCGCCCGCGCCGCTTGTTCGTCAACATCCACGGCGACCACTGCGCGTGCTCCCTCGTCGATGAAGCGCTTCACCAGCGCCTTGCCGATACCACTGCCACCGCCTGTGACGACGATGACCCTGTCTGCTGGCTGCATTGGTACTCCCCTGCTGTGCGAAACATCAGACTATGTGGAAGGAGCTGGCAGGGCAAGTTGCTGGTAGCCTGAACGTCGCATAAGCTGTGTCGCAATTGCAATGAAGGTAGCAGTGCGGATGCCGCAGCTTGAAGTTAACGGCCTGAAAATCGAGTTCGATACATTCGGCGCCGAAAGCGAGGATGCAATCCTGTTGATCATGGGTCTCGGCACACAGATGACCGCCTGGTCCCCGGAGTTCTGCGAGGCACTCGCCGGGCACGGACATCACGTCATTCGTTTCGATAACCGGGACATCGGCTTGTCGACAAAGTTCGAAGGCGCCGGATCACCGAGCCGACTGCGCTACGCCGCAAATCACTTCCTGAAGGTACCACTGGGTGCGCCATACACGCTGCAGGAGATGGCCTCGGATGCTGCCGGCGTACTTGATGCGCTCAGCATCAGTTCGGCACACGTGGTAGGCGCTTCAATGGGTGGCATGATTGCGCAGTTGTTAGCTGTCCATTATCCGCAGCGAGTGAAGTCACTTACGTCGATCATGTCGTCCAGCGGAGATCCGGGTTTGCCCAGGACTCGCCCCGATGTTCTGCGGCACGTTTTCATGAATCGGCCGACGGCGGGCGGCATGAATGCGCTGCTGGAGCACTCGGTCCAGTCGATGAAGATGATCGCGAGCCCTGGTTTCCCTCGGAGCGAACAGGAGTGGAGAGTACTGCTCAGTGCATCCATGGCACGCAGCTTCTACCCACAGGGATTCCAGAGGCAGCTGGCGGCCGTTGTCAGTGATGGCAGTCGTGTCGAGCGACTGAAGAAAATAAGCAGGCCAACCCTGGTGATTCACGGCAAAGAAGATCCGCTCGTACCCGTCGAGTGCGGCGTGGATACGGCCAGACACATTCCTGGCGCAAAACTCGAGATCATTGAGGGAATGGGACATGATATTCCGCCCCAGCTAATCGACAAGCTGACCAATCTTATCGCCAGCCACGCGCGCGACAGCGCCTAGAAGGTATACGCCATGCAACACACCAATCTGCAGCTCCGCTCTCTCATCAGCCAGGATGGCAAACTGGAACTCTCAATTTCGGACACCGAGATGCCAAAGCCGGCCGCAAACGAAGTCGTCGTCAGGGTAGAGGCAGCACCGTTGAACCCGTCCGACCTGGCGGTATTGTTCGGCCCTGCAGACCTGAGGTCCGCTGCGATCGCGGAGCGCGATGGTCTGCCCGTCATTACAGCAGACATTCCTGAAAAGCTGATGAAGGTGGTTGCCGCTCGAGTCGGCAAGGCGCTGCCCGTCGGCAATGAGGGCGCAGGTGTTGTCGTTGCCGCCGGCGAATCCGATGCTGCCCAGGCAATGCTTGGTAAGACGGTGGGCCTGTTCGGTGGCGGTACGTTCCGGCAATTTCATTGCGTTAGTGTGCAGCAATGCCTGGAATTGAAGCCCGGCACGACACCGGAGCAGGGCGCCTCCTGTTTCGTCAACCCCATGACCGTACTGGCCATGGTCGAGACGATGCGCATGGAAGGCCACGAAGCCCTCGTACACACAGCTGCAGCGTCCAACCTCGGACAGATGCTGAATCGTGTCTGTATCGACGACGGCATCGAACTCGTAAATATCGTGCGCAAACCGGAGCAGGAAGAGCTGTTGCGATCCATGGGCGCCAGGTTTGTCTGCAATTCAGGTTCGGACAGTTTTCGAGCGGACCTGGTAGCCGCACTCAGCGAGACAAACGCGACACTGGCATTTGATGCGATTGGCGGTGGCAGGCTGGTCGGTGACATCCTCGGATGCATGGAGGCAGCGGCTTCTCGCACAATGAGCGAATACAGTGTGTACGGCTCGGATACGTTCAAGCAGGTGTATATCTATGGCTCACTTGATCGCAGCCCAACGACACTCACGCGCAGCTTTGGCTTTTCCTGGAGTATTGGTGGCTTCCTGCTGATGAACTCCCTGAAAAAGATGAGCGCGGAGCAGCACGTGCGCATGCGTAGCAGAATCGCGAACGAGATTTCGACAACGTTCGCAAGTCAGTATGCTCGCTCCGTATCCCTCAAAGAGGCGATGTCACTCGAAGCGATTGCCGCTTATGGCGCACAGGCGACAGGGCAGAAGTTCCTGCTGACGCCGCAGGCTTAAGCTTTAGAACACGTCAGCCCTTGCCTTGTTGACGCAATCTCACTTTTTCGATCTCTTCTTCGATGCGCGTTTGCGCGGTGCCTCTCGGCGAGTCGCTTTCTTCAGTTCTTCAAAGCTCTCGGTCAGGCAGTCGCAGTAGAAAGACGGGTCCGGCATCATCTCGCGGCACGAAATCGCACTGATCGTGATCTGACCGTTGTAGCCGATGACCGGTTGGAACAGGCCTATGCCATGCGCGATGGGCCCCAGGCCGAAACTCGCAACCATTCGTGACCCCATTGAATACAGGGGAAAGTTGGGTCCGGGCACATTCGTGATAACCGTGTTGAAGAGCGGTGGCAGACGCTCCGCGAGGCCATAGCGGCTGTACGCTGACGCCATCAGTCCTGTTGTTGTCGAAGGCAGGAAATGGGCGAAGTCAGCCGCTAAGGATGTGCCCACCGTCAGTGCCAGTTTCTTGGCGCGTTCGCTCTCGCTGTGCACGGCACGAAGTCGCTCGAGCGGGTCAGAAATGTCGCTGCGCACAGGCAGACTCATGGTTGAAACCATGTTACCGGCGGCCTTGCGCATCTGGTCGGGACGCGCGGATATGGGTGCCATGGCGACGAGCGACTCTTCCGGCAACTCCCCCCTGGATTCCAGGTAGCGCCGTAGCGCACCGCCGCAAACACTAACCACCACGTCGTTAACGGTTGCGCCATCGACGCGACTCTTGATGGCACGAATCTCGTCCAGCGAGAAGCTGCGGCCATCGAAGACGCGATGCGGCGATACGTTGCCATTGAATCGTGTCCGAGGAACTTTCGATGAGAGTGATATTTCTTTGGTCAGCAAGCCGCTGCCGAGACGCCAGGCGGTGGGAACGTTGCGAGCAAGCAGCGATGCAAATTCAAACGGCCGTTTCACAGTTGTCATTGCTGTCCGGCCCAGTAATTCAATATCGCTGGGGTACCGGGACGGGTGCCAGTCGGTTGCGGGTGGTTCGATCGTGTCTTGCGGCGACGGGTCGTGGATAGACGCAGAGATCTCCGCACCCGACACGCCGTCAATTGCCGCATGGTGAAACTTTGTTACCAGCGCAAAACTGCCTGGCGGCACACCGTCGACATTGTCGAGACCTTCGATAACGTACGCTTCCCACAGGGGACGGTTGGTGTCGAGCGGCCGCGCGTGCAGGCGCGCAGTCTGGATGCAAAGCTGACGCCAGTCGCCGGGCTTGGGCAATGCGATGTGCCGCACGTGGAATTCCAGGTCGAATTCAGGGTCTTCGATCCAGTAGGGATGATCCAGGCTCATTGGAACTTTCGCCAGCCGTTGCCGGAATGCGCGCGCCTTGTGCAGGCGTTTTTCGAAAAATCGCAGGATGTCCTTGAACGTGACGACTCCGCCCGGGGCGGTCGTCTGGTCGTATATCGCCAGGCCACCGATATGCATCGGCATGTTGCCTGTCTCCAGGTAGAGGAACGACGCATCAAGTCCGGATAGTTGCTCCATGAGGGGTCTCGCTTCGAGGCTCTGGCGGGTCAGTAGGACACGCTACTGCATGTGCCGCAGCTATGGCAAACCGGCCTTACGTAATACCGAAATAGACTTGTGGTGTCTCCCGATACTCGCGCCGATGGCTCTGTGTGACGATGCTTCCATAATATCGTGGCGGCGCCACGGGGAGCCGCCCTACCGGAGGGTAGCTCTATGTCTAAAACCGCACACTTTGTCATCGCAAGCCTGCTAATGGCGTTGCCGATGTTGGCTATGGGCGGTGATTTCGAAGACGGCCTGGAAGCTTATAATTCAGCCGCTTACGACACTGCAATCAGCGTATGGAAAGGTCCGGCAGAGGCCGGTGATGCTGGCTGTCAGTTTGGCATGGGGCAGCTGTACAGCAACGGTTTCGGTGTCGATATGGACGATGCCCAGGCACTGTCCTGGTATGGACTCGCTGCAGCCCAGGGTCACGCACAAGCTCAATATCGTCTCGCGATCATGCACCAGAATGGCTGGGGTGTGCCGCAGAGCGATGAGGAAGCCCGCAACTGGTACCTGATGGCTGCGGAGCAGGGTCACGTCCAGTCACAAGTCGCTTTGGGCAGGATCTTCGAGATGGACTACTCGCCGATGTACGATCCTGTCGAAGCCTACAAGTGGTTCAGCCTGGCAGCGATGCTGGGTGACGCTGGCGCTCTGGAATGGAAAGAAGCGATTGCAGGAAAACTGACCGCCGACCAGGTCGCGACCGCCAATGCCGAAATCGAAGTATGGGCAGGCGATAACGAGAGCATGTTCGCCAGCCACTAGTCAGTCGGCGACAAGTAACGCAACCGAGGCTTCCGGCATGTCCGCTGACAGCCCGTCGTCAAGCGCCGGGCTGTCATCTGCGCTGCAGAAAGCGACGTGCCAGTTGCGTTTGTGCCCCCTGACGACCAGGCTCATCGTCTCCCGGTGTGCGCTGCCGTTGACAAGAATCGCTATCGACGATTCCGAGTCATCGGGCGCTAATCGCGTGATGATCTTGGTAAATGAGCGGCTGTTCGCCCATTCGTTACCCTGCTTGATGTGCCCGTGCTTGTTAATCCACTGAATCGACGTCTGGCCAAGTTCGTCGTCGAGCACACCGTGAATGTAATGATCAAGGCGCAGTAGCGGCAGCTCCCTGCGCAGCCAGATGAGCTCTCTGACCTGATCGGTAAACTCAGGGTCCTGCTGCAGTCCAGACCAGTTGAGCCAGCCCGTTTCGTTGTCCTGGGCGTAAGCGTTGTTATTGCCGTCTTGCGAGTTGCCGAATTCGTCACCCGCCAGCAGCAAGGGTATGCCCTGAGACAACAGCAGCGTCGCCAGCATGTTTAGCCGCTGTCGCCTGCGCCACGCGAGGATCGCTGTGTCATCAGTAGGGCCTTCGGTACCGTAATTGCTGCTGTAGTTGTGCGCGTGGCCGTCACGATTGAATTCACCATTGGCCTCGTTGTGGCGCTGCTCAAAGCTCACCGTATCCTGCAAGGTGAAGCCGTCGTGCACAGCGACAAAATTGACACTGGCGAGTGGTCCACGGCCGCTGCGTTCAAAAATATCGGCCGAACCGTACATGCACCTGGCCAGCACGCCACTCTTGCCCGGGTCTCCGCGCCAGAACTGGCGTACGCCATCTCGATAGGCATCGTTCCATTCCGACCAGCGCGGTGGAAAATTGCCCAGCTGGTATCCGCCGGGGCCCGGGTCCCAGGGCTCGGCAACCAGTTTCTTGTTTTTCAGCCGGTCATCGTTGCTGATATCGAGTAGCAGTGGGTGATTCTTGGTAAATCCGTGCATCCGCCGACCCAGGATAGTGGCAAGGTCAAAGCGAAAGCCATCCACGCCCATTACGGTCGCGTAGTAGCCGAGACTCTCAAGAATCAACTCGCGCACGCGAGGATGTTCGACGTCCACGGTGTTGCCACAACCAGTGTCGTTTATGTAGGCGCCAGGATCACCAGGATCAGTACGGTAGTAGGTGAGATTGTCGATGCCGCGAAAACTCAAGCTTGGACCTGTTCCACCACTTTCGCCCGTGTGGTTGTATGCCACATCCAGGATAACTTCGAGGCCGGCGTCGTGCAGCGCGCGAACCGCATCGCGCAATTCAACGTCGGCTGCGCCAGATGCGTAACGGGGCATTGGCGCGAAAAAAGAAATGCTGTTGTAGCCCCAGAAATTTCTCAGGCCAAGCTTGGCGAGATGGTGCTCGTCGATAAACGCATACACCGGCATCAGCTCTACCGAGGTTATGCCCAGCGCCTTGATGTGATCGATGATCTTGTTGTTCGAGAGTCCGGCGAATTTGCCGCGCTCATGCGCGGGGATATCGGGATGCCGCATCGTCAAGCCGCGCGCGTGGCACTCGTAAAAGATCGTTTCCCCCCAGGGTACCTTCGGCGACTTTTCCGCGGCCTCTTTGCCGTGCTCAGTGACCACACCGAGCGGCACGTAGGGTGCGCTGTCATGAGCATTCGTATCGAAGACAGCGTCATGCCACTCGAATTCACCCGCGAGGCGGCGCGCATAAGGGTCAATCAGCAGCTTGGCGGGATTACAACGCAATCCTTTCTGCGGGTCATAGGGGCCATGCACGCGGTAGCCATAGCGTTGTCCGACGCCGCATCCCGGCAGGTAGCCATGCCATACGCCATCCTGACGTTCGGGCAGATCAAAGCTTGTCTGCGTGCCGTGCTCGTCAAAAAGACAAAGTTCCACGCGCTCGGCGACCGCCGAGTAGAGCGCAAAATTACAGCCGCTCTCATCGGGGGACGGGCCGAGCTTGTCGAAGTGGCCCTTCTCGATCATGCGGTGTCGCGCGGGATCGCTTCAAGCTTCCAGATGTCGTCGTTGTAGTCGCGCATTGTTCTATCAGTAGAAAAGCGTCCCGAGCAGGCCGTATTCAGGATGCTCATGCGGGTCCAGCGAGCGGTGTCCTGGTATGCCTTGCCGGCCGCATCCTGTGCGTCGACAAAGCTGCGGAAGTCGGCGGCCGTCATCCAGATGTCAGCCGGTTCACGGATCGACTGCGTAATGGCGTCGAGAATACCGGGTTCAAAGCGATTGAAATGGCCGCTCTCCAGCAGGTGCATGACACGTTTGAAGTCACGGTCGCCGTTGATGATCGCTGCCGGATCATAGCTGCCCCGCAGATTTTCGATGTCTTCCACGGTGTTACCGAAGAGGAAGAAATTTTCTTCACCGACGGCTTCGCGAATTTCAACATTGGCGCCGTCGAGCGTGCCGATTGTAATCGCGCCATTCATCATGAACTTCATGTTGCCGGTGCCGGATGCTTCTTTACCTGCCGTCGAAATCTGCTCGGACAAGTCGGCCGCCGGGCAGATTGTTTCCATCGCGGAGACATTGTAGTCAGGGTAGTAGACGACCTGCAGGCGGCCGCTCATCGCCGGGTCCGTGTTGATCACGCGTGCGACGTTGTTGATGCACTTGATGATCGCCTTTGCCATGACGTAACCAGGCGCAGCCTTGCCGCCGATAATGATTGTGCGTGGTGCAACGCCATCACCGTCGCCGCGGCGAATGCGGTCATAAAGGTGGATGGCGTGCAGGATATTGAGCAGCTGCCGTTTATATTCGTGAATTCTCTTTACCTGGACATCGAACAACATGTCGGTCGATACGCTGATGCCCGTTTTCGATTCGATATCACGAGCAAGTCGCAGCTTGTTCGCCTGCTTGACGTCACGCCATCGGGCCTGGAATTCCTTGTCGCTCGCGAGATCACGAATGCCTTCGAGCTCGGTGAGCTCTGTGTTCCAGCCGTCACCGATCTTCTCGGTAATCAACGTGGCAAGCCCGGGATTGCACGCAGCCAGCCAGCGGCGTTGCGTCACGCCGTTGGTCTTGTTGTTGAAGCGCTCCGGCCAAAGTTCGGCAAAATCCCGGAACAATCCTTCTCGCAGCAATCGAGAGTGCAGGGCGGCGACGCCGTTGACCGAGAAACTGCCGACGATGGCGAGGTATGCCATGCGAATCATTGGTTCGCTGCCCTCCTGGATGAGCGACATACGCCGGATACGGTCATTGTCGCCCGGCCAATGCTGGCTGATTTCCGCGATAAAACGCACGTTGATTTCGTAGATGATGTCCAGCAGTCGTGGCAACAGGCGCCTGAACATGGCCACCGGCCACATCTCGAGAGCCTCCGGAAGCAGCGTGTGGTTGGTGTATGCCATCGTGCTGCTGGTAATTTCCCAGGCCTCATCCCATTCCATACCGTGCTCATCCATTAACAGGCGCATGAGCTCTGCGACAGCTACAGCCGGGTGCGTGTCGTTCAGCTGGAAACAGTTCTTGGCAGCAAACTGGCTGAAGTCGTCGCCATGGCGTTTCCTCCAGTTCCGAATAATGTCCTGCAAGCTTGCTGACGCCAGGAAGTACTGTTGCCGCAAACGCAACTCCTGGCCGTTCTCCGTGGTGGCATTCGGATACAGCACCATCGTGATGTTCTCGGCCTGGTTTTTTGAGGCAACCGAATCGGCATAACTGCCGGCATTGAATTCATCCAGATCGAACTCGTCGCGCGCCGATGCGGACCAGAGCCGCAGTGTGTTGACGACGTCGTTCCGGAAACCGGGAACAGGAATGTCATAGGGGATGGCAAGCACATCGTGCGTATCCACCCAAACCGGCCGCGATTTTCCATCTGCATCCAGGTACACGTCACAGCGACCGCCGAACTTGATAGTCTGTGTGTATTCGATTCGCTCTATCTCCCACGGAAATCCCTCACGCAACCAGGTGTCGGCCTCTTCAATCTGGTAGCCATTTTCGAGTCGTTGATGGAACATTCCATAGCGATAGCGGATGCCATAGCCGATCACCGGCAGAGCGAGTGTTGCGCAACTGTCGAGGAAACAGGCGGCGAGTCTTCCCAGACCGCCGTTGCCTAGGCCCGTGTCATTTTCGCGTTCACACACGTCCTCGAGATCAAGCCCGATACGTTCAAGGGCGTCGCTCGTTTGTTTCTGAATACCCAGGTTGAGCAGGGCATTGCGCAGCAGCCGGCCCATCAAGAACTCGAGCGACAGATAGGCCACGCGGCGGCTGTCGTTAGCCTCTATCGCATTGCGCGTCTTGTTCCAGCGCTCCATCAAACGATCGCGCGCGGCATAGACAACGGCCTGGTAAAGGAATGGCGAGTCCGTCTGAATCGTGCGCCGGCCAAGCAAGCGGCCAAAATAGTGCGTGAAGTCGCCGAGGATAGCGTCTGCCGTCATTGGCAAAGCCTCCGGTTGCAACAGCTCGCGATCGCCGGGTGTCTGGTCTGGTTTAACGGACATGCATCTTGCTCCTGGTGGTACCTGTTATTCGGGTTTTAGCAGAATTGTCGCCAGAGGCGGTAGTGTCAGGGGAATCGAGTACGGACGGCCGTGCTGGCTGGTGTTGTCAGCAATGACTGATGTTGCGCCGCAACCACTCCCGCCGTAGCGCTTGGCATCCGTGTTCAGGATGGTCTGGTACGTTCCTTCTTGTGGCACTCCCACACGATATCCCTCACGCACGAGCGGCGTGAGGTTGCAAACACACACGACGATGCCGCCGGAGGCGTCGCGTCGCAGCCAGCAAAGCACGCTACTGTCGCGGTCCTTCCAGTCGATCCATTCGAAACCGCTGCCGTCGAAGTCGACTTCGTAGAGTGCTGCGGTGGACTTGTAGACCTTGTTCAGGTCCTGCAGAAGTAGCCTGACGCCGGCATGTTCGGCGTACTGCAACAGATGCCAGTCAAGTGACTGGTCGTGACTCCATTCATTCGTCTGGCCGATCTCGTTGCCCATGAACAGCAGCTTCTTGCCGGGATGAGCGTACATGACACCGTAGTATGCGCGCAGGTTCGCAAATTGCTGCCACCGGTCGCCTGGCATGCGCCCAACAATGGAGCGCTTACCATGCACCACTTCGTCGTGCGACAGCGGCAGGACGAAATTCTCATTGAATGCGTACACAAGGCTGAAAGTCATTTTGTCGTGATGGTACTTGCGGTGTACCGGATCTTCAGACATATAGCGCAAGGTGTCATTCATCCAGCCCATGTTCCACTTGTAGGTAAAACCAAGTCCGCCTGCGTCGACCGGACGAGAAACGCCGGGCCACGTTGTTGACTCTTCTGCGTAGGATGTTGCGCCGTTTGCGTGCAGCTCGGTATTCAGCCGCTTGAGAAACGCAACGGCTTCGAGATTTTCATTACCGCCGAGTTCGTTGGGAAGCCATTCGCCGTCTTCGCGTGAATAGTCGAGATACAGCATGGATGCGACAGCATCCACGCGCAGCGCGTCGATATGAAATTCGTTAATCCAGTACAACGCATTGCCGATCAGGTAATTAATAACCTCGCGCCGACCGTAGTTAAAAATCAGTGTGCCCCAGTCAGCGTGTTCGCCGCGGCGCGGATCCTCGTGCTCGTATAGCGCCGTACCGTCAAAACGTCGCAGCCCATGCTCGTCAGTGGGAAAGTGCGCCGGCACCCAGTCCATAATCACGCCGATGCCATGTGCATGGCATTCGTCAATCAGGAAGCGGAAGTCATCCGGTGAGCCAAAACGATGCGTCGGCGCAAACATGCCGATCGGCTGGTAACCCCAGGAACCGTCAAACGGGTGCTCGGTTACCGGTAGCAGTTCAATATCGGTGAACCCCATATCGACGACGTAGGGCACGAGTTCGCGCGCCAGGTCCCGGTACGTCAGGTAGCTGCCATCATCCTTGCGCCGCCAGGAGCCGAGGTGTACTTCGTAAATACTGGTGGGCTTGTCCAGCCGCGGCCCTTTGTTGCGCTCGGCTATCCAGGCGCTGTCGCTCCAGTGATAGTCGCTTTCGTAGACAATTGATGAGTTGCCCGGTGGCGCTTCGTGATAGTTACCGTAAGGGTCGGCCTTCAGTGGTAACAGTTTGGCGCCGGCATCGGTGATTTCGTACTTGTACAAGGTGCCGCTCAAGATCCCTGGAACGAATATTTCCCAGATGCCATTGCCGGGATGCAGCCGCATTACGTGCCGTCGCCCGTCCCAGGTATTGAAGTCGCCCACGACGCTGACGCGTGAGGCGTTCGGCGCCCAGACCGCAAAGCGCGTCCCGGTGACGCCCGCAACCTTGCGAACATGTGCGCCCAGTTTGCGATGCACGTTGCGATCCGACCCTTCGCCAAGAAGATACAGGTCGAGCTCTCCCAGCGTTGACGGGAAGCGGTAGGGGTCCTCGAGAAACTGCGTCGCCCCATCGCTCCAGTGCACTCGTAACGCATAGCTGCGCTTGCGAGCAGGCATGGCTGCCTCGAACACGCCGCCCGGATGCACCTTTTGCATGTTGGACAGCACGGTAGAGCCATTGCGGGCCATCAACTCAACCGCGACCGCGCCTGGCTGCAAGGTTCGCACTATGCGACCCGTGCCCGCACGGTGCAGGCCGAGAACCGAAAACGGATTGTTGTGCCGGCCCTCTACCAGCGCGTCGTATAGCGCAGAATCACTCATCGCGTTGCGGCTGCACCTAGCGGGTGTGGTGCAGCTGTTGGTTGAGCATATCCGGCGTTACCAGCGTCAGGCCGGACTCTGTAACCCGGAATCCACGCTCGCGATCAAGATCGTGATCTTCACCAATCACCATTCCGTCTTCGATGACTGTGCCGGAGTCGATAATGCACCGTTTGAGCCTGGCCTTTTCGCCGATTACGACATCGGGCAGCAATACCGAGTCGGAAATCTCCGCGTGCGCATTTGTCTTGCAGCGCGAAAACAGCAAGGAACTTTTTACCCTGGAGCCGGATACGACGCAACCGCCCGAAACCATGGACTGGGTCGCCATGCCACGGCGTTCGTCGTCGTCGAAAACAAACTTTGCGGGTGGCGCCTGCGTCTGGTGAGTAAACACCGGCCATTTTGTGTCGTACAGATTCAGTTGCGGCAACACGGATACCAGCTCCATGTTGGCTTCCCAGTATGCATCCAGTGTGCCGACATCGCGCCAGTAAGCCTGGTTTCCAGTCTGCGGGTCGCGGAACGGATACGCGTAGACGCGATAGTCCTTGATGATGGCTGGAATGAGATTCTTGCCGAAGTCGTGCTGGCTTTCCCTGGTGTCTGCGTCCTTGATCAGCTGTTCGTACAAGAACTCGGTATTGAAGACATAGTTGCCCATTGAGGCGAGGCAGAGGCCGGGTTTGCCCGGAATCGAGTTGGGTTTCTCGGGTTTCTCATCGAATGCGATAACACGGTTGTTCTCGTCAACTGTCATTACGCCCAGTTGCCCTGCAGCTTCGTCGCAAGGCACCTCGACGCAGCTGACTGACATGTCTGCCTTGGTCTCGTTGTGAATGGCAAGAAACGGACCGTAGTCCATCTTGTAGACATGATCTCCGGAAAGCACCAGCACAAACCTTGGGCTGTGCGTGCGGATGATATCCAGGTTCTGGTAAACGGCATCGGCCGTACCCCGGTACCACTCGCCGCCAACTCGCTGCGATGCCGGCAGGATTTCCACAAACTCGCGACTGCCGGCCTGGAACCAGGACCAGCCGTGCACGAGATGGCGTATTAGTGAGTGCGCCTTGTACTGCGTGAGCACGCCCATGCGCCTGACGCCCGAATTAATGCAGTTCGATAACGGGAAATCGACAATGCGGTACTTACCACCGAAGTACAGTGCCGGCTTGGCGCGCCAGTCAGTCAATTCGTAGAGCCGTGAGCCACGACCACCAGCGAGGATGAGCGCGAGCGTTTCGCGGGTCAGCAGGCTGACGTTACGAGAGTAACCGTTATTCAATGAGTCC
>Ga0316195_10000775_pt1 | contig 13466 bp, 8 predicted proteins | sample Phised1_MG_FD_204937 | JGI IMG/M metagenome (GOLD analysis project Ga0316195, IMG submission 204937) | Coastal sediment microbial communities from Maine, United States - Phippsburg sediment 1 | ecosystem: Environmental > Aquatic > Marine > Coastal > Sediment | place: USA: Maine | collected... | reverse complement strand
GCAGGCACTGGCTCAGTACCTGCACAGCCCGCCTGTATCCCCCTTCTACTGCCACTCAAAATCCGGCCCTGTCCGGTCTCCGGATGTGGATTAAGGCTGCAATCGGTAATTTCCGGTGGGTAACGCTAAACTACTGCGGCTAGTGTAAATACTGCAGTCGCAGTGAGTTGTGTTACCAGGAGACCAACCGATGCCCGAGATTAACCGTCGCCAGTTTATTGCCGGCACCAGCACGCTGGCGGCCGTAACGCTCGTCCCGGGCTGCTCAAACCCGGATCAGCAGGAAGCCGTGCGGCCCGAAGGGGTCCCCGTTGGACCCTTCGGCGCCAGTTCCACGGCACTGCAAGTAACCGAGGGCATTGATCTGACCGGCAAAACCGCCCTGATCACGGGCTGCAATTCAGGGCTGGGTTACGAAACCATGCGCGTGCTGTCGCTGCGCGGAGCCAATATCATCGGCGCTGCACGCACACTGGAAAAAGCGGAGGAAGCGCTGGCAGCAGTCAATGCGACCGGCACCCCGGTAGCCTGTGAACTCGGCGATCTCGACTCCGTGTCGGCCTGCGGCGAAACCGTCCGGGCGCTCGGCATTCCGGTCGACATGCTGATACTCAATGCGGGCATCATGGCGTTGCCGGAGCTCGAGCAGATCAACGGCATCGAGAAGCAGTTCTTCGTAAACCACATCGGCCACTTCGCCTTGACGAGTTATGTGTTGCCGCAGGTCATCGCGGCGCGCCAGGGCCGCGTGGTAGTCGTAGGTAGCAGCGGGCATGAGTTTGCGCCGGAAGGCGGTATCGATTTTACCAACCTGTCCGGCGAACGTAACTACGCGCCATGGACAGCCTACGGCGTCTCCAAACTGGCAAACGGTCTGTTTACGCTCGAGCTGGCAAAGCGGCTGGCCGACACCAATGCCACGGCCAATTGCATCCATCCCGGAATCATCAACACAAATCTCGGTCGACACTTCCCGTGGTGGCAGCAACTGGTCGCCCGTCTGTTTGGCTGGACATTCATGAAGAGCATCGAGGAAGGCGCCGCAACCGAAACTTACGTCGCAACGGCACCCGCACTTGCCGGTTACAGCGGTTACTATTTCGCCGACTGCAACCCGCTGCTGCCCGACCCGCGCATGCTAAATGCGACGCAGGCAGCGGAATTGTGGAAGGTATCGGAGCAGATTGCGGCAGGCCATCTCGGGTAACAGCTGGTCGATCAGGCATCACCAGTACATCACCGCCTGCTCGATAGCGCCGGTCACCTCCTCGCCGTAAACCTGGACGATCATTTGCCGGTCCGGGTCGAGCGCAATCACGGTGTCCGACATATGGGTGCGGCGGCGCTGCCTGTCGGCGGCAATATCCGCATCGACGGTTTCTGCTGCGCGATAGATTTTCAGCCATTCATCCAGATAGCGGTTGGCATACTGGTCCAGCAGCGGCAACTGCGCAGTCGTTGCACGAAAGACATTCAGAAAAAACGGCGAACAAAAAGCTCGCATGTGCGGCAGACGCGAGGGCCGAAAATCAATATCGGATTTTTTGGCTTCCTCGAACACGGCGCGGACGCCATGCATCTGTTCAAGAAACGGCACGATGTCCATGAAGGTATCGATGTCCGGGTACATGTCCATCGACACCTGGCTGCCGTGCGATGTGACCATGCCTTCCAGCGAGTAGCGCGGCACGTTGTAACGCACCTCCGGGGCAATATGGATGTTGAAGTACCTTGCACCAGGCGCCACATTGACCGACAGATGCGTTGCTTTCACGAGCCTTGGCGCCTTGTATACATGCACATAGCCGGTGCTGGCGCCGGCCAGGTTTTTGATATCGCGCAGCTGCGGATAATCATCTGTCTCCCTGGCACCCAATTCGGTAATCACACGGCTCATAACGGAAGTGCCGAAACTCGCGACCTGATCTTCTTCGATGTTATTCATTAGCAACTCCCTGATTGAATGAACCCGAGTTTAGAGTTAGCACTGTGCCGAGTAAAATCGTAATTGCGGAATGCAACTGGTTCTGCCAGCTTAAACAGCGATCTGGCAATGCACATGGCGCTGCGATTTGCGCCATCTTTATACCGGCGCGCTACGCCCGAGGTGCGCGCATTAGTCCGGCGCAGTGTCCGGTTCCCTGTGCCGAGCCACGCCGTAAATACGTCCCTGTAGGCTTGTCGGCCGCGTCCATGCGGCCAACAGTCTCGGCACAGGGAACCGGACACTGCCCCTGCCCTGGCTGCTCCGGAGCTGCGCCGCACACGGCTGGATACCGTCATCGGCTGGGGAAATGCTCTACGGATGTCTAATAGCATCGGCGCTCGCTAATCGATCAGCACCGGGCTAACATTTGCGCTCTGATCGGACTCGCGCTGCACACCGCATGGCAAACAATAACTCTGTCGACAATGATGCCCGCGTGCCGCTGCGCGACGTGTTAACGGCTGCGATGGAGGCTCACCGTGCGGGAGACCTGTACGAAGCGGACTTACTGTATCGCGAAGCCCTGGTGCTGGAGCCTGACAATCTGCAGGCGTTGCGGTTACGCGGCATTCTCGCCCGCGAGCGTGGCGATCTCGACCAGTCCCTGACGCTGCTGCAGCGTGCGCATGCGATCGCGCCGGCAGATGCCGGCCCGCTCGACGAGATTGCACTGACGCAGATGGCGGCCGGCCGGTTGCAGGCAGGCGAGCAGAATCTGCGGCAGGCGCTGACGCTCGATCCGCGCTCGGTCAAGACGCTCGTTAACCTGGGAGCACTGCTGCAGCACCGCGGGCATTTACAGGCAAGCATCGATTGTTACCGGCGGGCACTCGATCTGGACCCGGATGATCTGCAACTGCACTGCAACCTTGCGAAGGCGCTGGCGGATGCGGGCCAAACAGAAGAGGCCCTCACGATGACAACCTCGATCGTCGAAAGCAGCGGCGGTCACCCCTGGGCGCTGGCGGCACGCGGCGCTGTGCTCGCAGATGGACGCCAGTATGCCGAGGCGCGCAGCGTGCTTGAACAGGCCGGCAACCTAAATCCCGACGACGATATGGCGCTGGTCAACCTCGCGCTGTGCTGTTATGAACTCGGCGACACTCGCGCGGCAGCGGCAGCGCTGCGGCGGGCTGTTGCAACCAATCCGTTCAATGCACGCGCGGTCGCGGATCTGGCCAACTGCCTGACGGCACTCGACGATACGACCAGCGCATTGCAACTGTGCGACGAGTTTCTGCAACAGCATCCGGGCGAGCGACTGGTGGTCGCCGCGCAGGCGCTGGCTCTGATCAACGCCGGGCAAATAGCGTTGGCCAGGGCATTGACGGATTTCGATACACTGATAAAGGTGATCGACGTGCCCTGCCCGCTCGGTTTTGATGGCATCGCGGCGTTCAATGCAGCGCTTGCCAGATCAGTGAGCCGTGAAGAGTCGCTGCTCGAAGATCCGGTAAGCAAGTCAACGCGGGGCGGCGCGCAAACCGGCGAACTTGATCTGCAAAGGGCCGAATGCCTCGTGGCATTCGAAGCGACCGTGCATCGCATCGTGACGACTGCAACTGCCGACTGGCGGGCCGCAGGTCTGCAAAACCACCCGCTTATGGCGCCCGCGGCGGACAGCTGGTATTTGCGTGCATGGGGAACGGTGCTCCGGGCCGGCGGCCGCCAGACGCCGCATATGCATCCGCTCGGCTGGCTCAGCGGCGTCTACTACGCGCAGTTGCCCGACGGCTTGGCCGCGAGCGATAGCGGTGAAGGATGGCTGGAATTCGGCCGGCCACCGGAGCGATTTTCCGGGCATGCACTGCCTGCCGTGAAACGTTTTGCACCGGCAGAAGGGAGACTGCTGCTGTTCCCATCGTGGTTCTGGCACCAGACACTTCCGTTCCAGGCCAACGGCGAACGTATCAGTATCGCCTTTGATGTGATGCCGCAGGCAGCGCTGCGATTACTCTGAAATTTCAGTCGTCCAACCGAAAAAAAACCCTGCGTTGCAGGGTTTTTTTATTCAGCTTGCACGAAACAACTGCTCAGCCACGCAACGCCGGCACCACGTGTTCGCCGATAATCTTAAGTGCGTCCATCGGCTGACCGTGCAAACGCAACGCGATCTCCGTCAGCCCGCCCTTCGCGAAAAGTTTGTAGCGCTCAATTTCACGATCCAGCGCATCCAACCCACCCGTGGACGTCAGACCTTCTGCCAGCTTGTTGGAAATCTCGACCGGTATGTTCTTTACCTGCTTCGAAGGATCGAAATAGAAATCGACGTATTCCTGGTAATGCTCGCGCACAATCGCAATTTCATCGGGATCGAGATACATCGCCAGCATTGCGGGATCCAGCAATCGTGCACGCCACGGCAGTTCGCGCCGTGATTCAGCATAGGCAGCTTCCCGGTCAGCCTTGATATGCCAGCCCCAGAAGGTGTTAACACGGAAATCCTGTGGCGGGGTATCGCGACGCTCGATGCCTTTGCGCACCGCCTCCATTGCCGGCTCGACGACTTCCGGCGGGGTGCAACCGATGTAACAACCGTCCGCGACTCGCCCTTCCATGCTCATCATCATCGGCCGATAGGCGGTACCGTAGATTTTGGGCGGCGGCGCTTTCAGCCACGCATAGGCGCAAGGCAGATTGACATTGAATATCTCGCCCTTGTAACCGTTCTTCAGCGCGCCATGCGCGGCACCCCGGACGATCTCGATGGCTTCACGAATGGCGAGCACCACTTTTTCAGGTTTCTTGAGCGCCATGGCCTCGAGGTTGCCCTCGCCCGCACCCATCGCGATCAGCGCGCGGCCGTTCGACAGCTCATTCAGGGTGAGCAGCGTGTTCGCAATTTTAAGCGGGTGCATTTCAAAGGGACTGACGGCAAGCGGGCCCATCAGGATTTTACGGGTCGACAATGCCAGCGGCGCGAGGCTCAGGAAGCCGTCCCAGTGCGCAAAATAATTTGACGTCCAGATGGCGCGAATGCCGTACTTCTCCGCCGCCTGACCTATTTCGGTGATCTGGGCGGGGGTGAGATCCGGCTCCAGTATGAGATCGATATCCACGTAAAACAGTCCTCCGGAATTGCCCCAGGATCCGGGGCCAGCTTTTACAGGCCGGCAAAGATAGACGGTTTACGACCCGATTGCCAGACAGGGCACGGTTATGCCCCGGAATTGCGGCATATTCAGTTGCTGTAGGTCACGCGCACCGTGGTCGATGCGGCAATCGCCATGCCGTTCCAGACAAAGGGTTTGAAGCGCCACTGGCTGACGGCGGTCCGCGACGGGGCCAGGAATTCGGGCGGGAGGTCGGTGTCGAGGAGTTCGACGCTGTCCACGCTGCCGTCGGTCGTGATCGAAAACCGCACATCGACCCAGCCGTCAATGGACTGCTCCGCGTACGCCTCAGGGAACTGTGGCTCCACGTAGTAGGCCAACTGCAGTGCAGAGAATGGCACGGGGCCGTTCGGGTTGTAGTCACCGACAAAAGGCGCGTTCGCGTTAGCATCCTGGGTGGTCTGTGCCTGTGCACCGGGTTCGGTGCGGGCAACCGGTGCGGGCGCTGCTGCGGCCGGTGCAGCTTCTGGGGTGTTTCTTGCAGGATCAGTGGCGGCCTGCGGCTGGGCGGTATTCTCAGCGGCCGGGACCGGCGGCAATATAGTCGACGATGAAGTCGACGATGCGGCAGCCGGCCGCGGCTGTGTGGGCGCTGCGCGGGATGCCCCCGGCAAACCGAGCGGCACCGGCACGGCGGAACCCTCTATCGCGATACCCGTGTCGGCGGTGATCAGCGGCAACGCCAGTTCATTCGCAACCGCTGCTACTGCAGCGGCATCGACGGCGCTGCCCACATCACCGGGATTGCCCAGTTTCACCTTGGACGGAAGCTGCCCGGTTTGCACAGAGGCCAAATCATTTGCACCGGCGCCGGATCCATTCGTCGACGTATGCAGCGGGACAGCGATGCTGTCCGCCGGTAACGGCATATTTCCCGTCGTTGCGGAATCCTCCCCGCCTGAGAAAATCGTAAACATCGCCACGAACAGTGCGAGCACCACGGAGGCCGCGACCGCTCTATAACGAGGTTTTGCCAGCACCTGCTCGAATAATTTCAGGGCCGCCGGACGCGTGTCCGTGGACACTGGCACGGGGGTCACCAATGCCTCCACCACGGCATTGCGAACCGTTGCCTGTTCCTTCGCGGGCGCGGGTTTCACCGCCGGGCTGACGGGTCTGGCAGGGTCCCCCCCGGCATTCACCTTGGCTGACTTTGCCGTCGACGTCGGTGCGACCGCCTCGGCGGTCTTCGCTGTGAGCGCCGCAAAGTCGCCATCCAGCAGGGATTTAGTGGCCGGCGGTCGGGCGCTCCTGCGAGAAAGTGCATCTGCGTTTTCGTTCGAAGGTGCAACCGCCGGACCGGAAACCGGCGGTCGGCCAGGCTCCTCAAGGATTTCTATTTCAATGGTACCGCTGCCAATGCGGGCATTCGGCACTGTGCTCTCGGTTGGCAACCGGGTTTCGGTCGGCACGGTGCTTTCGGTTGGCAGTCGGGATTCAGCAGGCACAGTGCTGTCGATGGCAGGAACAGATTCAAGAGTGAATCGCCCCGTCTGTTGCTCCACCGGCACAAACACGGACTCATCGCAGTCAGCGTCGTCAAAGAAATTGATCGGCTCGGGCAAAGCAACCATGCCACCGGCATCCAGCGCTTCCGGCAACTCGAGCTCCATCTCCAGCCGGGAGGCACCGTTCTGCGCACGCGCGGGTTTTTCAACCGGCTCATCGTCCTGCAGATCGATCGGGAACGACAGTGCACGCAAACTGCCGGTGTCATGCAAATTAACGTCCTCGCCGCTATCGATCACGCCGAGGTTGGCTGTTTCGGTAAACGGCGTATCGTCGGGCTCGGGCGCCAGCTTGCCGCGCGGTTCGCTGCGCTGACCAAACGCATCCGCGAAGCTGCGCACATCGGCGTGACGGTCTGCGCGACGGAAGGCAAGCGCCTTGCGCAGAGCGAGCCAGCGTTGCGCGCTCATGCCGCCGATAGGCACCGGCTCGATGCCGTCGGCTTCTGCCTGCAGCGCGGTGCGCGTTCCGAAGACGCGGCGGCCCGACAGCAGGCGATAAATAAGGCAGGCCAGCGAAAACAAATCGTCCTGTGCAGTCGCAGTCTGCTTCTCCAGGCATTCGCAACTGGCATAGGCCGGAGTCAGCGCTACCGACTTCTGACTGTCATCGGCCGGCTCGTCGTGCGGGTTGTGGATTCGGGCAATGCCAAAATCAATCAGCTTCAACTCGCCGGGTTTCGTCAGGAATACGTTGCCGGGTTTTACATCGGCATGCACAACTTGCCTGCCGTGTGCATAGATCAACGCGTCGCAAAGCTGTTCGATAATTGCATAGGCCTGCACCGGCGGCAGCGCCGAACCGCGGCTGCGGTCCAGCAGCGCGTCCAGCGATTCACCTTCGAGCCACTCCATCGTGATGAAGTAGTGCCCCTGATCTTTGTCGAGTTCGAACAGGCGGATGATATTCGGGTGCGACAGATGTTGCGTATTGGCGACTTCGTTCTGAAAAGAGCGCAGCGCCGCCGCGTCATTCGCAAATTCGGGATTAATGACCTTGACCGCAATCACCGGCGAAATGGCGCCGGCTTCGAGTTTCAGCAAATCGGTTGCACGGAACACCAGCCCCATGCTGCCACTGGCAACCGCTTCATCCAGCCGAAACCGTTCACGCAGGATCGTGCCGGGCTCCAGTTGCGGGCTGGCAGTCGTTTTTTCCCGGTCAGCCGGTAGTTGCGGGCTGCTGACAGCTGCGTCTGGCTTGCCGGCATCAGCCTCAAGTTTCTGCGCAGATTTACGCACGCTGGTGCCGGCGGCAGATGTTGCGGGCACAGGCTTCTGAATTTTTGTGGCTACCGGTGCCGGAGCCGCAGGGATCTTTGCTGCTTTCGAAGGTGAAGGCGTTGCGACGTGCGCAGATTTTTGCTGCTTCGACGGTATCGGCGAGGAAGCCGGTGAAACATTTTGCAACTTCGCAGATGACGCGGGCGGTACCGGCTCGACCGATGCTTGCGGCGGCTCCGGGTTCCGGTTCTGCGCCGCCGAGCGCACGCCTGCCATCACATGCTCGGCGGTCTCAGTCGGAACATCTTCAGGCAGGTGGCTGACAAGTTGCTCGAGCAGATCCTTGTGCACGGACGGTGAAAGCTCACGGTCGTGCAACTGCTGATCGAGGTATTCGCGAATCACTTCACCGCAGGTCGGATCCTGGTCGAGTGCGCTCGCAAATACTTTCTCGATATCTCGCCGCGTGAAATCGCCGGCGGCATAGCGGGCAATCGACTGCCGCAACGCCACGCGTGGCGCCTTAGCCTTTGGTTTCGCAGTCGTTGTTGCCATTGCATTTCAGAGGGTTACAGCGAGTTCTGGCAGTCTAGCAATGGCCTTCCTTATATATAGTGGACTCCGTCACAGTTCACCGGGGCATCTTTCCACAGTAACTCCGCTGCGCACGGCAACACCTGTCTTTTCCTTTGCTGGTGTGAAGCAGCCGTCTTTCCGGGTTCGTGTTCCAGGACACGCCGTAAATACATCCATGTAGGCTCGTCGGCCGCGTCCCTGCGGCCAACGGTCCAGGAACACGAACCCGGAAAGACGGCTGCTGTTTCCGTGCAATGGGAGTTATCGCAGACTAGAAGCGGTTGTATTGACGGAAAGCGAAACTGCCCCTTTCAGCAAGGCCGAAACGACGTTTGCAGCTACTCGGTATGGCGCCCGATCAAGAAGGAATATTCCGCTCAGCCCGGAAGCAGGCATTGATTGCCTGGCGCCTTTGCGGCGACCGTCGCCTGCATGGATGTATTGACGGCGCTTCGCTGCAAAGGCGCCAGGCAATCAATGCCGAACTCACGCACCCCAAGGGCCGTGAACGCAGAATAAGCACGACGAATAATCAGCTCTTGCTGGCGCAATACCAGATGCTGTTGCCCCCGCCTTTGGCGATCTCTTCCGGCTTGCGGAATATGCGGTAGGGCTCGTAATCCTGCAGGATGCCGTATTCGTCCGTGTACTGGTAACACAGATAATTCTCGAACAGCGGCAGCTTGGGCGGAAAAAAGGTAAAGGTTGAGAACATGAATACCAGGCTTGCATAACCGCCTGCCACGTAACGCCGGGTGCCCCACTGCACCGGGGGACTGGCCAGAATGCGGTAGCTGCACATCTGCCCGATCAGCACGCCCAGGAACATGATGATCAAAATCGCAGCGACAGAAGTCTTGTGACCGCCGCTAACGACCCAGGCCATGTAGGCTTTATAGCTGAAAGTGATCGCGACCGGCGTGATCGCGAGCGCCACGAACTTGCCGAGCCAGTAATTATTGGCGATGTGTCGCGTGTACGTATATTGGACCAGCGTGTAGAGAAGGCCCGGCCAGAAATAGATCTTCAGGTGCTCCCAGATACTCTCATTGACGGCAGCAATAACGGCCATCGGTGTCCAGTAGTCACTGAGTTCGTAGGCGAAATGCAGCGAGGAACCGGCAAAGCAGATCCAGAATACACAGCCAAGTTCCCATAAAAGCAGTTTGTTGTTTGCGCGCATGGCCATTGCTATACCCCTCTATCACGCACCGACAAGATAAGCCGCACCGGTCCCGGCAATCACGACGCCGGCACCGCGCAGCAAAAGTTTGCCGCGTTCATATTGCTGGGAAATATCGCCGATGATGACGCCCATGATGTGCAGCAGTGCAGTGCCTGTCATGAAGCCGACCGCATAGGTCGTGGCCGTGGCAACGGCCGGAATTTCAGCACCGTGGGCATATCCGTGAAAAATCGCGAAGACGCCCACTGCACTCATGACAGCGACGACGGGCAATTTCTTGTCGAGTGCAATCGCGGTACCGAGCGCCAGCACTGAGAACGCGATGCCGACTTCGATAGCAGTAAGACCCACATCGATCCAGCCCAGCAATCCACCCACGGCCATGATCAGCACGAAGGTAGTGGGCACCGTCCAGATGGCGCGACCGCCGATCTGCGCACTCAATATGCCGACACTCACCATCGCGAGGAAGTGATCTAGCCCCAGCACAGGGTGCGTAAGGCCTGACAGGAATGAACCGTAGGGAAGCACCGTGCCGTCATGACTGAGAGCGGGCTGAAAAATTGCGGTACCCACAAACAGCAACAACGCGTAGCCAAACTGGCTGAGAATTTTTAGTGAAAATCCTGAATTACGCACAACCATCCATCCCCTCTGTCAGTCATCGATCAACAAGTCGTCGCACTAAATTGCGACATTTCACCCCGCAGCCTGAAGCGGCTGCCTAACTGGCAAGAAACTCCAGCATCAGCCTGTTCACTTCATCCGGCTGATCAAACACAGCACCATGACCCGCATTCGTAACGACGACGGACTGCAGCCCAGGCATCATTTTTTCCGCTCGCGCTGCCACCTTTTGCGGGTCAAAAAACATTTCGAACTGACCAAAAATCAGCAGACCGGGCACCGCGAAGCCACGAAGGTAAGACTTGGGCTCCGCCGTAAAGAATTTACGCAGCACGCCAAGGCCTTTACGCAGATCGATCTTGCCGTTCTTGAGATTGTAGACGTCCAGCGAACGATCGACACGATAATGGCGTGTGCACAGGGCCATCAGGCGCGCGAGCTGGCGGTCAAAGGTACCAAAGGTGCCCTTCGGGCTCGGCGTAGACACCGACTTTGCGGTCAGGTCGGATTCCAGCGCATTCGCATCTTTCTTCTTCGAAAAGACTTTGGTCAGCCAGATTTTGACCGGCAGTTTTGCGCGGGTAAGACCCGTCGGGCCAAGCATCACAACCTTGCGGACCCGCTCAGGCGCTTCGATGCCCATGCGCATCGCCATCCAGCCCCCGACGCTGTTGCCGGCAAAATGCGCCTTGTCGATATTCAGCTCGTCGAGCACATCGGTCAGCCAAAGCACCGGGTCGTCATTGAGTATAGAGAGAATGTTGGCCTCGCTGCGCCCCGGCTGACCGATGACATCCAGCGCATATACGCGATAGCGCTCGCCGAGCGCCCTGAACTGGTTACGCCACAAAGGCGCGCATCCGGCGGTGCCGGGAATCAGAAAAATGGCTTCCGCATTTTCCGGGCCGCAAACCAGCATATGTGTGCGACCGAAGCGGGTCTGCACATAACGGGATTGCAAAGGTATATCGATGGATTCAAGCGCATTCTCGTACCAGGCCATGATGGCGCTGTAGCCGGCCGGCGACTTGTAGAAACGCAGTTGCGGCTCCTCGGAAATCTCCCGGTTACCGGTGGCTGCCTGAACTTGACCGACTCCACCACGCACCGATTGGTCGGCGGCAGCACGGATATAGGTATTCCCAACCGTCATGCACTTACTCCAGATACGTTGACCTTCTACCCCCGCCGGCGCTGAACGGCCGGCTTGAAACATATTTCGGCGGGCAAATGCTTTTGGTTTCAGGCCACACCCCGGATTTGGAAGATTCTTTACTGTCCGGCGCATCCGCGGCCTCCAAATCAACGTGAAAATCCCGGTTTGCGATGCAGTTCATTGATTTGACGACCTATTGTGTCAGATTGACCCCATGGGGCGATAGTGGGTTGGGAACGGATGAACATCAGGCGGATATGAGGCTTTCAGGGCCTTGCAGCGCCAGGACGAGCAAATGCGCGCAAAAAACAGACGGATCAATATCGTACCCCTTCGGGTAACCCCGGTTGCAGCGGCCGTGGCAGCCGCCCTCGGCAGCTTCGGTGGCGTGGCCTTCGCGGCCGACGCCGCGCCGGACGCCCCCGTGACCGAGGAAATCATTGTCACGGCGACCCGCCGGGACACAACGGTCCAGGAAGTCCCCTACAACCTGTCGGCCATCAGCGGCGCGACCATTGAAGACCTGCAACTGACTGATTTGTCAGACATTGCCCGCTACACACCCGGCCTCGTGCAGGTCGACCAGGGCGCCCGCGACGCCAACCGCCTGATTATCCGCGGCCTGAATGCCTCGGGCCTCGAAGCGCCCGAGAAACTTGCGAATACCACCGGCGGCTACGTCAGCACCTATTTTGGCGAAACCCCGGTGTATATCGACCTCAAACTGATTGACATCGATCGCATCGAAGTTCTGCGCGGACCCCAGGGCACGCTTTACGGCACGCAGTCGATGGGTGGCACGCTGCGCTATGTGCCGAACAAGCCCGTGACCGATGAATTGACCTTCGATGTCCACGGCCGCGGTTACGGCATGGCCGAAAGCGATGACACGGGCTATGACGGCGATGCGGTGCTGAACGTACCGCTGATCGAGGACACCCTCGCGTTGCGGGCCATGCTGGGTTACATGAAGCGGCCCGGCTTTATCGACTACAACTACCTGGTCAACCAGCCCGGCGTGTCCTGCGCGCAGCCCGGACTCGACGTGCCCGGCGAATGCGTGGCGGATGACCTGTCCAGCAAATCCGACGTCAACGATGAAAAGACGAACTCCGCACGGCTGGGCCTGCTGTGGAACATCACCGACGAATGGGAAGGCCTGCTGACCTGGAATCACCAGGACCAGGACATCGGCGGCCGACAAATGAATACACAGCAGAGCATGGCACCGATAGGCGCGCCGCCGGATTTCGTGACGGGCGAATATGTCTCGGGCATGCGCTTCGTCGAACCGATTACGCGCGAGAACAATATCTATAACCTGACGATGACTCGCTCGGGCGACCCCTTCGATTTTGTATCCTCCACATCGTATACAGACTACAGCGATGACGGACAGCGCGACCAGACCGACCTGCTGCTGGAGCTGTCATACGACAATTACTGGTACTACGAAGAATTCCCCGCGTTCGCCGCCTATACCGATGATCGTCGCGACACCAAAATATTTACCCAGGAATTCCGGCTCGTTTCGGACAACGACAGCAGCCGCTGGGACTGGATCGCCGGGGCCTTCTATTCCAACGCAGACAACCGGTATCGCAGCACCGAATACGCGCCCAACCTGGACACTTTTCTTGCTGACTTTTTCGTCATCCCCGATGCAGACACAGATGTCGAAGCCGACATCAGCGTAAAGCAGCGCACCGAGGAAATTGCGCTGTTCGGCGAGGTCGGTTACCAACTGACCGATAAACTACACGGGCTCGTCGGCGCGCGTACCTTCTGGCTGGATGACAGTTCAAGTTATTGCGACGTCTATCCGCTCTTTGACAACGTACTGCTCTGTGAAAGCAGCGATGGCGACAATGACAAAACACTTTTTAAAGCGAGCCTGTCCTATGAGTTTGCAGAGGACCTCATGGGTTACGGACTGTTTTCGCAGGGCGCCACCCAGGGCGGTCTGAATATAGGCAGCTTCGTGCAGCCCGAGGATCGCGTCGTCAAACCGGAGTCGGTCGATAACTATGAACTCGGCTTGCGCAGCACATTCCTTGACGGTGCCCTCGTCGCCAACGGCGCACTCTTT
>Ga0316195_10000774_pt1 | contig 13476 bp, 8 predicted proteins | sample Phised1_MG_FD_204937 | JGI IMG/M metagenome (GOLD analysis project Ga0316195, IMG submission 204937) | Coastal sediment microbial communities from Maine, United States - Phippsburg sediment 1 | ecosystem: Environmental > Aquatic > Marine > Coastal > Sediment | place: USA: Maine | collected... | reverse complement strand
GTGTTGCCGGGCGCTGGTGTTTGTATCGGCCATAAACTCGGTCCACGCCTGAGCATAGATTCCCTGCGCGTAGTTCGGGCTTAGCGAGGTAGCACGTTCGAGCCAGGAAAGTGACCGGTCAAGGTCACCCTCGAGCCAGTAGGTACGGCCCATGGTGAAGTTGACGAACGGGTCCAGCGGATCTATGTCGACGCCGCGCTGCGCGCAGTCACGTGCCAGCCGGATGGCGCCTGCCATGTCGTCGGCCTGGCGCAGGAACGCCGTCTGGAAATGCACGAAAGACAGGCCCGCATGCGCGCGGGCAAAGCCGGGGTCCTGCTCGACCGCCCGGCTGAAAAACTCCGCCGCGAGCGTGTTGTCCCGCCGATTGAAGCCGTAGATGTGCTGCAGTCCGAGATGATACGCCGACCAGGCATCGAGGTTGTCAGGTGACACCAGCCGCGCTCTTCCGGCCTCGTGCAGCGGAATCTGGATTTCGAGCGATGCCAGGATGCTTGCACGAATCTCATCGCGCATCGCATGTACGTCTTGCACGTCACCCGTGTAACGCTCTCCCCAGACGACGTCACCGGCCCCGGTATCAACGAGCTCGGTCGATATGACCAGGCGATTGCCCAGGACCTCGACCGTGCCCGACAGGCAATAACGAACACCTAACAGTCGTCCGACCTCGCGGGGGTCCAGGCCGTCACCGCGGAGCCGGAAAGACGAGCCACGCGCCACGACGAACAGCCAGCGAAGCCGTGCCAGCTCGGTGATCAGATCATGCGGCAACCCGTCGGCGATGGTGGACCAGCCCTCGGCGGCCCCCGTGGAGCGGAAGGGGAGGACCGCGATCGATGGCCGGGGCGCGATATCGGGTTCAGCGGCGACATTGTCCGGCTCTTCGCTGCTGGCTGTTGGGAGCGCGCCGGCCTGGGTGTGCCGAACCTGGACATCGGCGATGAAGCGAAGTCCCTGGCCATGCACCGTCTTGATGATGGCCTGCGTTCGGCCGTCATCGCCAAGCGCTCGGCGCGCCGATTTTATCCGGCTGGCCAATGCGGAGTCGCTCACCACCCGGCCTTCCCACAGCTTCTCGAAAAGTTCGTCCCTCGAAACCATGCGATCACGATGTTCGGCGAGATAGGCAATAAGCGCGAAAACCTGGGGCTCGACTGAGCGTGGTTCGCCGTTGTCGCGAAGCTCGACCTTGGCCAGGTCAAGCTCGATTGAGCCGAAGGAATAGATCATGGGGTTAGCATAAAGCAGTGCTGCTCGTGCGCCTAGAATTCTCCATAAACTCTTCAGGAAACCACCAAGCTCGGAGGGGTCTACAGGCGCAAGATTCACCTCACTGGCGGCGCGGTGTGGGCCGCCGAAGGAAACCAACCAACAACTATTTCATTCAGGAGTAACAACATGCCACTCGTAACAATCGACGTAATCAAGAACGTATTCACGCCCGATCAGAAAGAAGACCTGATCGAGAAGGTCACCGAGGCCATGGTCGCCGTAGAAGGTGAAAGCATGCGGCCGGTCACCTGGGTTCGTATCAAGGAATTCGAAAGTGGTGACTGGGCCATCGGCGGCCAGCGCTTGACGACCTCCGATGTACATGCCCTGGCGAAAGGCAAGGCGGCGTAGGGTCCCGGAACCGACGCATCAGATCGAAAGGCCCCGTCCCGGGGCCTTTCGTCATTCCCGCCCGGCTCTGCCGTTTACCCGGATCCCGTTATTACCCTGCATCCTGGCCGAGTGCGGCTGGCGTGCACGCCGTCTAATGCCTTGTATGGCTGATTAGCGTTTCCAGGTAGCGGGATTTGAGCTGTTCACTTGCCAGGACCTGTTTAATCGGCGGCAGATTCAAGATCACACCCAACACGCCAGCCATGGCACGGTGGCTCCACAAAACCTGGTTGTCGAAGATCAGGTTCTGTAATTTGCCGCGTTCGATGGCCATGACGACCGCCCGGTGTGTTCCATTCAATGGCGTAAGAACCCGCTTCGGACGCGATTCCACAGACAGGCTGTTGTGTTTATTGCAGCTGCGTACACACACGCCGCAACCGAGGCAAAGCTCCTCGTTCAACCGGGCTATTTTCATTTTGGGCTTGACCGGATCATGGGCTGAGACCAGCGTCATCGCTTCGACCGGACAGACATTGACGCACTTGCCGCAGCCATTGCAGGTTTCTTCGTCTATTACCGGGATAAAGTTCGTCGTGTGCACGGGGTTGAGAATTGCAAAACGGCGCGCGGCAATCATTGCCTCGCAACAGCAGCCACAACAATTGCAAATAAAATTGACACTCTCGCGTACGTTCTCGCCGAACTGCACCAGGTTGTTGTCATAGGCCTGTTGCAACAAGTCGTGACATTCTTCTTTGTCGATCGCACGCGCAGCACCGTGTCTTGTGAGTGAGGACGCGGTGGTATTGAAAGTCATGCAAATATCCTGCGGGGCGGAACAGGCCTTGCCCATATGTTCCATTTTGTGTCGGCAGTAACAGCGTCCCACACCAATATGGCTCGCCGTTTCAATCACCTCGCTGGCCCGTTCATAATCCAGCACATGCAGAGCATTTTCAGCCGATAACGCGGGTTCCTGTACAAAGGTCCGACCTAACTGCGTCTCACCGCGGGTAAACAGCTCCCTGATAAAATCCTCTTCTACATTCATATACTCGTGAAACAGCTCGCTCAATACTTTCTGATCAATATCATCGCGGACCCGCATCAGCGAGAACTCGAAGAAACCGGCCATCGGTGGCGGCAGCGCATACGTGGTTTCGCCGTTCTGTTCGAAATCGACCAGGATCGCCCTGTCAGCCAACTCGTCCAGTATGTTCCGCGTTTCGGTGAGGCTCTTCTTCCAGATACGGCTGGCTTTTTTCGCGGTAAAGGGTTTGATCGGCATCAGTGAAACAAGGTCCGCTTCTTCCTCACTGAACAGCATCGACAAGATTTTGAACAGTAGATCAGACGGCGGCGCACCCTGTGGAAAACGGTTCAGCCGGTCGGTCAGAGCGGAGTAACCTGTCTTTAATGTCGTATGGCCCACGTTTCAAAGCCCCTCCGGGTATCAGGTCGATCCCGGCTGGTTGACAGAGATCTTGTACAGCAGCACGCCCACCGCCGCGAGCATCGCAAGCCCAAGCCAGCCGCCGAAGTGCAGCGAGTCGGGCAATGCCAGCACGTCCGCTGACCCCACCACGACGATGGGAATCGCGATAAAAATGCCCATCAATGCTTCGCCCGTGATGAGTCCGGCCGAGAACAGCGTGCCTTTCTGGTGGATGCGTTCACGATCACCTTCTGCATCACCCGGCCGGAAGCGTCGTTCGACCAAATGCGCAACCAGACCGCCAGCGAAGATCGGCACACTCAGTTCGAGCGGCAGATAAATGCCTACCGCGCAAGCCAATACCGGAGAATGCCAGGCGGCTCCTGATTTCTTAAGCAACTCGTCGATGATGATGATCAGGGCACCGATCACTGCGCCTATTCCGATCATCATCCATGGCAGCTCCCCACCGAATATGCCTTTGGCAACCGAGGCCATAAGGTTTGCCTGTGGCGCCAGCAGCGGGTTGGGATGCATCGCGGTGGGCACTCCCAGACCGTATGCCTGCACCAGCAGGCTGAGGACTGGCGCCATCACCAGCGCACTCGACACGCCTCCGACCGCGAGCATGACCTGCTGTTTCCAGGGTGTGGCGCCGAGCAGGTAACCACATTTCAGGTCCTGCAGGTTATCACCGCCGATGCACGCGGCGCAGCACACGACCGCGCCGATCATGATCGTGGCCACGGCACCGATCGGAGACGCCCGCCCCATCAGTGCTGCCAGTACGAGCGCCGCGAACAGGATCGTGGCAATTGTCAGGCCGGATACCGGGTTATTGGATGAGCCGACGAGTCCGGCCATGTATGCCGATACGGAGACGAACAGGAAACCCGCAACGATCATGATGATCGTCATCGGGATGCTCACGGTCCACTGGTCTACGATGGCCTGGTATAACGCCAGCAGCGGCAGGGAGAACAGTAATGTGCCGATCAGGATGTAGCGCATGGGCAGATCGCGTTCCGTGGCCGCTACTGCGCCCCCTTCGAGTCGATGATCGGACGACAAGCCGCTCCGTATTCCGGATACCAGGGAGTGCCGCAGGGAGACCAGTGTCCAGACGCCGCCTGTCAGCATCGCGCCGACGCCAAGGTAGCGAACCTGCGCGGACCAGATCGCGTAAGCCGCATCCTCGGCGCTCGCGCCAACGAGTTGAACGCTGAGTATCGGATCAGCGGCGAGGAAATAGGTGCTGTAAATCGGAATGGCGACCAGCCAGGCGAATGCGCCGCCGGCCAGCATGACAACACCGATATTGAGGCCGACGATATAGCCCACACCAAATAGCGCGGGCGACAGGTTCGTGCCAAAGTAACCGATAGTCCTGTCGAACCAGGCGGCTGCCGAGGCCGTGTCCGGAATCAGTCGTAATCCGCTCCCAGCCGCGAATTTCATGAATCCGCCAATCGTTGCCGCCAGGGCAAGAATCTTCAGCCCTTCGCCCGGTCGGTCGCCGGAACGCAACACCTCCGCGGCGGCCCTGCCTTCAGGAAAGGCAAGGCCCTGTTCGACGATAAGGGAACGCCGCAGCGGCACTGAGAACAGCACGCCGAGAAGCCCGCCCAGACCGGCGATAGCCAGCACCCACGTGTAGCGAAAGTCCACCCAGTAGTCGAGCAGGATCAGTGCGGGAATCGTGAAAATCACGCCAGTGGCGATTGAGGTGCCCGCGGATGCACCTGTGGCCACAATATTGTTTTCGAGGATGTGTCCGCCGCCGAGCATTTTCAGTATCGCCATCGACACGACCGCAGCGGGTATTGCAGAAGCGATTGTCATGCCGGCGAAGAGGCCAAGGTAGGCGTTGGCTGCCGCGAGAATAACGGCCAGTACGATCGCCAACACGACTGCTCGCGGAGTTAACTCGGGTGGTGCTTGATTGCTCATTGGCCGTGCTCCCGGCCCGATGTGGGTTGTTATTTCTTCAGCGACGTTTTCGGGCCCCGCAGGAATGGTAGCAAAATCCTGATTTGATAGATCGTTTGTAGCGAATCCCACCCTCTCTCCCAATAAATACTACAATACTCAAGGCTGACGCCGTTTCCCGGCCGAACCAAGGCGCTACGTGAACACATCTTCGAGGAGTCCTGCCACCATGACCCGCACCAGTAACCTGTTGTCCGTATTTTCTTTGCTTGTCTCGTCAGTCGTTTTCCTGTGGGCCGCACCCGCGGTGTCGAGCGACATTGACTGGATGGCTAACTCACTGGAGGTGCTCGAATCTGATCTGGTTGCAGAGCATGGAGAAGCGCAACGCAGGCGGATACAGCGCGGCCTCGACCAGGTTGCCGACTTCTGGCGTGAGCAGGATGGTGGACGCGATGACTTTGAGGCGTTCATAAAGCGCCAGTTCGCTGGTGACGAGGAAACCGTCGCGGTGATGTTTGCTCGCTACGAAAAACTGCTCGAGCAACTCGATGGTCACTCCCTGGAAATATTGCTCGCGTTTCGTGAGCAATCGGACCTCGATCTCGGGCCTATCCTTCCGTATGACGAGATATTCGCCGCCTACGATCCGTTCGCCCACATGAGCGATGATTTCTTTGCGAACAAGCTGGCATTCGTGGTCCTGCTGAACTTTCCGATTTCATCACTCTCAGAGCGTCTTGATGTGGGCGAGTCCTGGAGCAGGGCGCAGTGGGCGCAGTCGCGTCTGGCTGACCGCTTTGCGAAGCGCATTCCGGCCGAAGTTTCGCAAGCCGTGTCGACAGCCGGTGCGGTGGCAGATCAGTACATCGCCGAATACAACATTTTTATGCATCACCTCGTGACGGAGGACGGGGAGCGCCTGTTTCCCAAGGGAATGAAGTTGCTATCGCACTGGAATCTGCGTGATGAGATCAAGGCCAATTACAGCAGCGGTGATGAAACGGGGCTCGCTCGCCAGCGCACCGTGCAAAAGGTGATGGAGCGAATCGTCGACCAGACCATTCCGGAAGTCGTCATCAACAGTCCACATGTTGACTGGAATCCGTACACCAACGACGTGCAGGCGGCGGCCGTGATTGATACTGACGAGCCGGCGCCGGCAAATCTTGTCGTGTCCAATGCACCCGAGCCGGACACGCGTTACGAGGTTCTGCTCAGAAGTTACCAGGCTGTGCGTCAGATAGACCCGTATTCCCCGACAGCGCCTACGCATATCGATCGCAGCTTCAATGAGGGCCGCGAGCTTCCGGAGGAGCGCGTCGTCGCGATGTTCGAGACGTTGCTGTCATCAGACCTGCTGGAGCGCACCGGTCGTCTCATCGAGTCGCGACTGGGCCGACCGTTGGAACCTTTCGACATCTGGTACAACGGTTTCCGCGCACGTGGCGCATATAGCGAAGCGGACCTCGATGCCATTACAAAGAAGCGCTACCCGACGGCGGCTGCCTACGAGAAGGATATGCCAAACCTGCTCGTCGGACTCGGGTTCGACAAGGACCGCGCAGAGGAACTTGCCGCGAATATCATCGTCGAACCGGCGCGCGGTTCAGGGCATGCCTGGGGCGCCGGTATGCGTGATGCAAAGACGCACCTGCGTACCCGTGTTGGTGCCGACGGTATGGATTACAAAGGCTTCAACATTGCCGTCCATGAGATGGGACACAACGTCGAGCAGACCATCTCGCTCAATGATATCGATCACTACATGTTGCAAGGCGTGCCCAACACGGCCTTTACTGAAGCACTTGCCTTCGTGTTCCAGGCGCGAGATCTGGAATTGCTGGGTCTTGCATCACCCAGTGAAGAGGCGAAGGCGCTGGCAACGCTGGATGACTACTGGAGCGCGTCCGAGATTGCCGCGGTGGCGCTCGTCGACATTGGCGTTTGGCGCTGGATGTACGACAACCCCGAGGCGACCCCGGCACAACTGAAGACAGCAACGCTGCGCATTGCCCGGGACGTCTGGAATCGCTACTACGCGCCAGTGTTTGGTATCGAGGATGTCACTTTGTTCGGCATTTACTCACACATGATCCACTCTTTCCTGTACCTGCCGGATTACCCGGTCGGCAGTATGATTGCGCACCAGATTGAGGAGCAGATCGCAAAGTCGGGCGACCTTGGCGCCGAGTTCGAACGCATGTGCCTTGCCGGGAATATAGCGCCGGATCTGTGGATGAAAAATGCTACGGGCAGGGAGGTTGGGCCAGAGGCATTGTTGACTGCGACGGCCGCAGCACTGGACGCTGTCGCGGCAGAATAGACTGCGACAAATTCTCAACCGGAAATGGCGGATGAACAAGTTAAGACAGCTGTTAGGCAATCTGCGAGCGAGCTTCTGGTTCATGCCTTCGCTGATGGTCACGGGCAGCATTGCCCTCGCGGTGGTCTTGATCGAAGTGGACTCCGCCGCTTCTAAGCAATGGCTAAGTCAGTGGCCGCGGGTGTTTGGCGTAGGAGCGGAAGGCGCGCGCCAGATGTTGTCCACGCTGGCCGGTTCGATGATTACGGTTATGGGCATCACCTTCTCCATGACCCTGCTGGCACTGGTGCAAGCGTCGAGTCAGTACACCCCTCGCATTCTGCGAAACTTCATGCGCAGCCGTGTCACGCAAGCGACCTTAGGAGCGTTTTCCGGTATTTTCGCTTATTGCCTGATCGTGTTGCGCACCGTTCGCGGCGGCGGTGGCGCAGACGAGTTTGTGCCGAGCCTGGCCGTATTTTTCGCTTTTGTCATTTCGCTCTGTGGCGTCGGTATCCTGATCTACTTTATTCATCATATTGCCTCATCGATTCAGGCATCCAACATCATTGCCTCGGTCGCAAACGAGACCGATGCCGCTATTGATCGTCTGCTTCCGGAAAAGCCGGATAGTGAGTTTGAAGCATACGAAGACCAGGACCCGGTGCTTGAGTCACTGGATGAGAGGACCTGGTATCCGGTGCCGGCGGCAGCGAGCGGTTACATTCAGGATGTAAGTAATGATGCGCTGCTGCATCTGGCAGAAGACATACGGACTATTGTTCGCACGGAGCACTGCATCGGTGCGTTCGTTGTGCAGGATACGGCGCTGGTATCGCTTGCCCTGACCTACCCGCCAGAACAAGAAACTATCGATGCGTTTAATGCGGCTTACAGCATTGCCCGCCATCGCACAGTCGCGCAGGATCCGGCTTTCGGTATTCGACAGATCGTGGACATAGCCATCAAAGCACTTTCTCCCGGGGTCAACGATACCTCCACGGCGGTGATGTGCGTGGACTATCTGACATCGATTCTGGCTCGACTGACCGGTAGACAATTCCCGTCGTCGTACCGTTACGAGGGAGAATCGCTGCGCGTGGTGGCGATTGTTCCGAGCTTCGAGGGTCTGCTCGCTGATGCCTTCGATCAGATTCGAGGCAGCGCCGAAACGAATGTCGCCATACTGGCGCGCATGCTTGGGGCCCTGGATACCATCGGCAGTCTGACGATCAGACCCAGCTACTTACAGGCAATTGACAAACAAGTGCAATATATTGCCGAGCTGGTCGATCGCTGTATCGAAGCCAGCCACGATCGAGCGCGGCTCGAAAAACGGCTGTCGCAGGTGCGCGAAACGCTGGAAACTCAGTCTGCATTGTGCGCAGGGGAGTCAAGGCATAGCGCCCTGGATTCGAATGCTTGAAATCGCCGCAACCTGCCTCGTCATCACTGCACTGCTGGCTTACCTGAACCACCGCTTCGTGGGGATCCCCACAACGATCGGCGTGATGGCCTCTGCGCTGATATTGTCACTGGCACTCATCGGCCTGGATGCACTGGGCATTGCGCAGGGCGTGCGCCAGTACGAGGAATCATTCCTGCGCTCGATCGACTTCTCGGATGTGCTCATGCAGGGCATGCTGTCGCTGCTGCTGTTTGCCGCCGCGCTTCATGTCGATCTGGGCGAGCTGAAAGCCTACCGCTTGCCGGTGGCCGCGTTGGCTGTGTTGGGTACGCTGGCCTCGACGCTGATCGTGGCTTTCGGGATCTGGCTGGTGTTGCCGCTGGCGGGCCTCCAGCTGCCGCCGATGTACTGCCTGCTGTTTGGTGCCCTGATTTCGCCCACGGACCCAATCGCCGTGATGGGCATACTGAAGTCTGCCGGCGCGCCGAAAGAGCTGGAACTCGTGATCACTGGCGAGTCGCTGTTCAATGATGGCGTGGGAGTCGTGGTCTTCACCTTGCTTCTGGGTGTGCTGGCCAGCGGCCTCACACCAACGCTGGGCCAGGGCCTGGAGCTGTTGCTGCGAGAAGCCGGCGGCGGCCTGCTGTTCGGGCTGGTGCTTGGGTATGTGACGTTTCGAATGCTCAAGAGCGTGGACAACTACCAGGTCGAGGTTCTGCTGTCACTGGCAGCCGTCACGGGCGGCTACGCCCTGGCCAGCCGGCTGCACTTCTCCGGACCGCTGGCCATGGTGGTCGCCGGTCTGATCATCGGAAATCACGGTCGTGCGTTGGCCATGTCCGACACGACGCGCCGCTACCTGGACATGTTCTGGGAGCTTATCGACGAGATATTGAATGCCACTTTGTTCGTCCTGATCGGCATGGAAGTTTTGCTGGTGGTATTTTCGGCCAACCTGTTGATTGCTGCCGGCTTGGCCATTGCAGTGACACTGCTGGCGAGGCTACTCACGGTGGGGTTGCCGGTGGCCGCGCTGCAGGGCGTCATGAAGCTGCCAACAGGTGCGTGGAAAGTATTGACCTGGGGCGGTCTGCGCGGGGGGATTTCGGTGGCGCTGGCCTTGTCGTTGCCCATGGGCCCGGAGCGCAATACCGTGGTTGCACTCACTTACGGCGTCGTCGTCTTCTCGATACTTGCACAGGGGCTGTCCATCGGTCATGTCACGCGGCGGATGACGCGAGCACCTGATCGGCAAGGTCGAAGTGGGGCGGGCCGGGTCGAGGAACCGTAATCACCGTCATCTGTGCGGTAGCGAACGGTGGTGACGTCCTGGGGCAGCTACCCTATTTGTCGCGAAACTACATTTCGTAGCCGAGCCAATCGCAACCGGCCGGTTCCTCTAAGGGAGACAGATCATGCTCTACACGATTGCTGTAATACTGTTGGTTCTTTGGGCCCTTGGCCTCGTAAGCTCGTTCACCGCAGGTGGCTTTATCCACGCCCTGCTGGTGATCGCAGTCATCATGGTCATTTTCCAGGTCATCAGCGGCCGCAGGGTCGTTTGAGGAAATAACTGTGCGCAGCTCGCCTGATCGCAGGTTGGGCGGCAGCGCGCGACTGACCCGGGCAGGTCCGGTCGTATTGACGCTGAGGGTTCTTTCGCATTTATCGAAGGCGATGTCCCGGAAAACACCGATATCGGCTACGCATCAATAAGCATAGGCTATTGGTGTACAGCTGAACTCGTTATGCAAGGCGGGTCAGATTCTCCCGGAGATCTGCAATGAAACGTAATTGGTCGGTTGATCGTGGTTCTTATCGAATGGCCGGATTCGCGCTGTGGTGCCTGGTGGTGCTGACAGGACTTTCCAGTTGCGGAGGAAGCGGGGGAGACGACGGAGGTTCCTCGTTACCTGCCATCGTCGTCAATAGCCTGCTGGACGATGCGTCGCCTCCGGCCGGAACGGTCACACTTCGCTCTGCTCTCGCAGCCGCGTCCTCTGGCCAGAGAATCACGTTCGATCAAACCCTCAACGGCAGCACAATCAATCTGATCTTCGTCGGTGAAGAACACACCGTTCTTGTCGGCGAGGTGATGGGCTTTGATGTTGCGAACAATATCTCGTATCTCGTTGGTTATTTTGACCGGGATTACGGAAAGTCAGCGCTTTTCGCGAACAAGAACGTTGTCATCGATGCGTCGAATCTCCCTGAAGGCATCACGATAAATTGGGGCGGTGCAGATTCTGCAAGGGTACTGGCCGTGTCCGGTGATCTGGCGCTGACAAATGTTGCGATCACGGGCGGTAACAGTGTCTTTGATGTGGCAGCCGACGTTGGCCAGCATCCGGATGATAATCAGACTTCTACGCTTGCAAGAGGCGCGGGAATCGCCGTTTGGGGTGTCGCGAATTTAAGCGACTGCGCCATCTACGATAATCATGCGGTGGGTGACGACGCCGACACGTCTCGTGACGGGGGAGCGTACGGCGGTGGGGTCTATGCGGACACCGTTGTGATGGACAACTGTATTGTGAGCGGCAATACGGTTTACGGGGGAGGCGCGGCCGGAGGAGGCATTTTTTCCGTCGGCGGGCGCGATACCCGACGGGATGTTTCTTCGATTAGTCAGTCAGCGATTACCGAAAACCGAATTACCGGACTGTTTGCCTACGGTGGTGGCGTGTACTCGGATGGCGGTGGTATCGGACTGTCTACAAGAATGCACGTTGAGAACAGCACCGTCGCGAGGAATCTTGTAGAGCCACCGGTACTCCCGGGTTTCCTGTTTGGTTTGCTGGATCTCGGATACTGGCGAGGCGGCGGTCTTTATATGTCCAACGGACACATGAAGGTCAAGAGCAGCACCATTGTCGAAAACCAGGTGCTTGGGAAACCGCGGACCACCGAACTGGGTAAAGCAAATATGGCGGGGGGTATCGCTGCGACCATCGGCAATGCCCATGCCGTGGAAGATATGATGATTGGTCATTCCATTGTCGTCGGCAACACCGTTCACGAGATCAACGGTGTCGAACCTGGTGGCTATACGATCGGCAGCGTTTATCCACAGGATATTTTTACCGGCTCCGTCTTCTACTTCCGCAGCCTGGGATATAACCGGATCGGGGCCATCGATTTCAGCCAGATACTGGTGCCGATAGGGGAGCCGGGCTGGGCTTCATTGTCGCGCAAACATTATCCGCAAGTAGATGATCAGGATGGCGTGGTTCCTGGTGATGTGCTGGGGAATGCGGCGCTGTCTGCATTGATCAATTCCTCCGGCGTCGAGACCGATCCTTTCGCGGTACTTTATTACGAACCCACGGGTAGCGCCCGGGATCAGCTTCCCAGCGGCAACTACAACCTGACCGAGGTTCTCGGTGAGCTGGTTGGGCAACAGAATGAAGGCAGGAACTCGCTCCTTCTTCCACTGATGCTGAATCAAATCCGGGATGTTTACGGCCAAACAGATTTCGAGGTCGAGTTCAGGGACCATTTTCAAGGGTTCCTGTTGGATGTTGATCCGGACACGGCGGGATCTCAGCGGTATGCCAATTGCGACAACATCACCATCGATACCCTGGAACAGGCGTACTGGTGCGGCCCCGCACAGACATGGCCTCAATTTGAATATAACCATGCCTATATGGAGTTTTGGCATCATCTTGATGCGGCGCTTGCGAACGAAATTGCCGGAGTCAACGTGGATCAGATTGCCAACCTGGGGCCGGCAGGGATTAACGACGATGTCTGGACGCTACTCTTTGGTCTCGGTCATAGCGATTTTAACGGCATCTCAGTAAACCTCATTGAGACGACGATCGGCGTCGATCCACTGGATACTGATCAGCTGGGTAATCTCAGGCCTGCGGACCTCCTGGGCGATATCGGGGCAGTTGAAATTGATAATTAGTCAGGCGCCTGAATGCCGCCCTGCAGAGTCAGTGTTTTCAGATTCGGGTCGGCAAGAATTTGCTCTTCGGTGAACGGAAGTTGCAGCCACTCGCCGCGCGCATAGAGCTGGGTCTGGTCGGAGTAATGCGGTGAGTCCGGTTCAGGCGATTGTGAGTAGGTCAGGATGCCGCCGGCGTCAGGCGCACCGTCCTCAGTCCAGGTCACGACCTGGATATAACTATTGCCGTGGACAATAGGGGTATAACCCTTGCCTGCCGTGAAGTCCGTGTTGATGTAGCTGAACATGCCGTGACGGCCGGGCCCACCAGGCACCGGAATCCGGGCGCCATTGCGTTCCGCGAACTGGACATCACCCCAGGGCGCATCCAGCTCGATACCAGCATCCAGCAGACGCTGCTGCGCCGCCACGAGTGCTCCGCGAACGGCGTCCCGGACAGCCTGATTGTCGGTTGCGATACCGCGAGGTGTGTTGATCGGGTCCTCCGGGTCGAACGGAACAGCGTAGATACCATCGATGTTGCGCGCCGCCTCCCAGAATTCGGTCCAGACCTGCATACCACGGCTGTCGATGTTCGCCGTTCGGTCCCATTTGCGAAGCGCTTCGCAGCTCATCGCGATTTCGTCATCGTTCTCACAGAGTGCGAGCACGTCGTCAAGCAGCAGCTCCGCGCCGAAGTGCCGATGGCTTAACAGGAGTGACTGGATATCGCTTGCTTTGACTTTGCTGTCCTGCGCAAGGCGTTCATTCAGGAAGACGAGGCCGGCGCGTGTACGCAACGTGCGTGCTGTCTTTTCCGGGCCGATCGTTGGCAAGTAACCCTCGAGGGGTTTATCGGGGTTTGAAAGCCAGTAACTGTCGTTTGAATTCGT
>Ga0316195_10000773_pt1 | contig 13477 bp, 13 predicted proteins | sample Phised1_MG_FD_204937 | JGI IMG/M metagenome (GOLD analysis project Ga0316195, IMG submission 204937) | Coastal sediment microbial communities from Maine, United States - Phippsburg sediment 1 | ecosystem: Environmental > Aquatic > Marine > Coastal > Sediment | place: USA: Maine | collected... | reverse complement strand
AAAGAAATAACAATCCGGATCAGCTTGAGGGGATGGATATTTCTGCACATACGAAAGTGCATATTGATGCTGGTGGGGGAGGTGGCAAGGCTTTAAGAGAGTTGAGACGTCAGGACAAGGATTTGGATGAACGTATCCGTGTTGCTTGTCGCAAGAATATGATTGCTTATAACAAGTCAGATGAGAAGCGAAGAAAGACATCAGAGCTGAACAGGAAATACAATACTAAACAACATATCATAGATTACAACAGCAGTGAGCAGCACAGGCAGGACAATGAGATAAGAAGTCATGCCATGCGTGCTATGTGGGCAGACGAGGATAGGAAAAAGCAAGCTTGTGAGAACATGAAGATCAAGTTTCCTGATTCTTTTATTCAGGGGGTAATGGATCTTATTGAGGCAAATCCTGGGATTTCAGCTCAAAAGCTTGCAGACATTCTTAATGATCAGCTTTTCATTGAGATCCTAAATGATGGAAACACCAGGAAAATTAAACGCATAACAAGGGACACAATTTGGAGAATGGGTCTTCAAGTTGGATGTGAAACATTCTCCGAACTCAAAGAGTCAGCGTTATGCAGCAACAACCATAAGGTTGTTTCTGTTGAGTACATTGATCCATGTGATCATTTTTGTATGACGGTTAAGGATTGGCATAATTTTGCTCTTGTCGCTGATGGTGGTGGCAAGGTTCCCGGTTGGTCTTCTGGTGTGTTTGTCAAAAATAGTTTCGACGAAGATTTTTTCTTAGCTATGCGGGATGGTCAGGAGAAGACTCGTATTGATGTCTTGAATGGTCCATCATACCAGCAAGTGGAGGATGTTCAATATTTTTTGAGCAAACTTTATGCTGCTTTGAAGGTCCCGCGTGCTTATCTGGGTTATGACGAGAACATGCCGAGCAAGGCGACTCTTTGTTTGGCTGGAGACACGAAGATTCTATTGCTCGACGGGACGTCTCCCACGATAGAGGAGTTGGCCAGCAAGAACGAATCCTTTTGGGTTTACTCGATAGACGAGAACAAGAATGTGGTTCCTGGCCTGGCCAGTGCTCCGCGTTTAACTAGGAAAAATGCTCCTACTGTTCGGGTTGAATTGGATAATGGGGAAGTCATAACCTGCACGCCGGATCATCCAATTATGAATCGCTTTGGTGCCTATGTGAGTGCTTCTGATTTGATGCCTGGTGATTCCCTGATGCCACTTCACAGGCGTATGTCTAGCGGGAAGGTGGACGGTTACGAAGAGGTTTATGATCCGGGTGACAATCGGTGGCGGTTTACCCACAACATGGTCAATGATGCATTGTTTCGTGGGGAAGAATCCGAGATGGTATGTCACCATAAGAATTTCGACAGGCGTGATAATCGTCCGGTAAATCTTACGTTCATGTCTTTGGATGAGTATCGTTATCTTCAATCCACGAATGCGGATGAGGAGTTGGCGTGGTCAGACGTCAGGGTTGTTTCTGTGAAGCATGGCGAGATCATGAACACATTCGATTTGACTGTGGATGATTATCATAATTTTGCCATTGGTCAGGGTGTGATTGTCCATAATTCACAGGAAGATGTGAGGTTTGCGAGGACAGTTCTGCGGATACAAAGTGAATTCATAAATGGCATGAGGAAAATAGCTCGTGTCCATTTGGCCACCAGGAGAATTGATCCGGTTGCTGTGGATTTCCAGATAAAGATGGCTGTGCCGAGTGCGATATTTGAGTTGGGGCAGATGGAGGTGAGGCGTGCTCGTGCTGATTTGGCATCTTTGATGGAGAGACATGTGTCGTCTTATTTTCTGTTGAGTAACATTTATGGCCTCAGTGATGACGAAATTGCTGCCATAACCAAGCAGAAGAAAGAAGAGCAAAAGGCTGCGGGTGGTGGCATGGGTGGTGGTGGTTTTGAGAGCACTGATCGAAAGGGAGATGTCCTTACTGGGTCTGGTATTTCTGACAGAGAGTTATTCAAGGGAAACAAGGAGCATGAAAAGTCGATAGAGGAGATGCTTCACAAGGAAATAGAGAAGGCGAACACTCCGCTTGGAAAACAGATGCGAGAAACGTTGGCATTGGTCCGGGAGATTGCCAGTGCCACGAAGGGTGTAAACTGGTAGACGTAAGCATATTGGGCGCATTGTATGCGCTTGGTATGCACAGTGGTTGATTTGCAAACTAATTGATTAATGTGGTTTGTTGACATCTATTTAGATTCGCTTGGTAATTGTACCACGGAGGTGGGTGATAGCTTCTACATGGAGGAGGCGAATGGGCCGTTTTAAAGATAAGGCAATGTTTGTTGAGGCAAAGGTTTTGGGAAAGTTACAAGAGGGGTCTTATGAGGAGATTCTTTCGTTGCTTGATCGTGCCGTTGCCGAAAGTGATGGGTTGTTTGGTGGGGATGCTGTTTTGTTTTCAACGTATCCGGGGAGTGCCATTGTCTTGAGTGAGGATGGTGCTTTTTATTCGGTGAACTATGTTTTGAATGATGGGATCGTGAAGTTCAGAAATCCTCGGAAAGTCGATATATCTGTTTTGTCCGAAGACGACATTGTTGCCAGGGGTGTTGATTCGTTTTCTGATGAGGGTACGTTGGCTGAGAGTTTGCGCGGCATGATGAGTTTGCGCAATATGGGGATAACTTCTCCTTTGGGCCAAGTTTCGCAAGATCTTGGCCGGTTGTTTTCCGGTGGGAGAATTTGGAAGAAAGTTATCCATGAGCATCGCCAAAGAATTGGGCAATTTGCATGGGATGCAGATTATGGGAAATTAGAAGTATCTATTCGTCCAATGTTCACCAGTTTTTTGGAGAGCGGGGATTTGGATGAAGAGGATGCTGATAATATTCGGGGCAATATCTTGGAAAGTCTTTCGAAGTTAGAGGGGAAGATTGGAGAGTTGTTGTCTCGTGTCCAGGATTCTTATGAGTCCTTGGTAGCTGGAAACGTTCAGATGCGAAGTGATGAGGATGATTCTGTGCGGTCTCAATTCGAGTCGTTTGCGTCTGATTACATTGATCACATGGGAGACGTCATGGAAGCTGTATCTGGCGCGATTTCGGAAATGCGCGACACTGGTTGCGTGCTTTGTGGCGCGAAAGTCCATGATGAAGTGGCGCGAAGATACAGAGATTTTGATCTTGGAGGACGGTTTGTCCGCAAGGTTTCAGAGGCTTTTATACAATAAAGCCGGGAGGTATTGAGAAATGAAAGTTCGACCACTCGAAGAGGACCTCCGCAGAATGGGTTTATCCAATGAGCAAATTCGTAGTTCGCTCAGTAGCATTGGCATGTTGACTGAGGGAGCAGAGGCGGATTTCGAGGATGACGATTCAGGGGAAGAATTCGAGGAAGCCTACCTTAGTGATTTGGTAGATGACGACGATGATGAAATCGATGAAATGCGTGTTCAGCGCATGAAGAAAAGCTCGGCCAAAGAGAAGAGAGCCAGCAAGAAGTATTATAAATCTCACAAGGCTTCAATTGGAAGGAAAAGAAAGAAGCAGAGTAGGAATCCTGCTTGGCAACGACACATGGCCAAGTTGGCAAAGGCTCCGAAGGCCAGTGGGTCTCGTGTTCGTCGTGTGATGTCTGATATTGAAGTCCCGACAGAGGGGCATATGAGCGAGGGGATTCTGGAGAATTTAGCTGTTCTCGCGGAGTCGATTGATCGCGATCCGAAAAGCCGTTTCGATGAGTATGTTGAGGCTTTCAACTACATCGCCGATCTTGGCGAGATTCTTGCCATGCGTGCCCTTGAAGAGGACGAGAACGAGGCTGCAAGTGACGTTCTTGATCTTTCCCTGGGAGCGGAGGCGATGCTCAAAGAGATGGAAGAGATGGGCGGCGCTCTGACTCCGGATGAGGATGAGTATCTTGAGGAAGCCCTCGATGATGCCATGGAAGACGTCGAAGAAGTTCTCGAAGCTTTTGGTGTTGTAGGACCAGAGGATGAAGAGGACGAGGACGAGGACGAGGACGAGGATGAGGAAGAGGCCACAGAGGGCTATGAGTACGACGATGAGGATGGTTTGTTTGAGGCGGCTGCCAAGAAATACAAAATGTTCAGAGGCAAGAAAGTCATCAAGCGTCCGAAGCTCAAAGGCAAAGGCGTTGGCATCAAAGTTGGAAAAGGGAAGTCTGCATATTCCAAGATCAGCCTTGCCGACAGGAAAGCGATTATAGATAAGCGTTCGGATTTCAGAAAAAAGAAGGCCATGATTGCATATCTGGGCATGGTGAAGCGGAAGAAGATTAAACCGGGACAGTCTTTGAGCTAGCGGGAAGCGGCAATCTTCAGGGTTGCTGTTTTTCAGGAGAAGAGCATGAAGGGCAAGAACAGGAAAGACCGACGTCCCGTCGAGTTCCTTGAGCAGGTGATTCAGGATGTGGAGATCCCGAAGGGGGCGAAGCTTCTTGAGGATGCTTGTATTTTGGAGTTCAAGCCCGAAGATCTCCATGAGGGAGAAGATGGGAAGCGTCCCTACCTGAAGGGTAGGTTTGGATGGGTGGACAAGGCGACAGCCAACAAGAGGCTATACCCGCGTGTCGTTATGGCGAGAGAGATCGGAAGACTTTCGGAGGCCATGAAGGGCAAGCAGGTATTTGGTGAACTTGACCATCCGAGTTCGGGCAAGACTGAACTTGCTCGTGTCAGTCATTTCGTCACTGGTGTTGAGATCAACGAAGAGGGTGAGATGATTGGGACGATAGAGTTCATACCAGGTACGATAAACGGAGACCAGGCATTGGCTATAGCCAGGTCTGGCGGCAAATTGGGGGTATCGAGTCGAGGGTTCGGATCGGTAGCGCCAAGCCACAAGGGTGAAGACGTCGTTCAGGAGGATTATCGGCTAGTTACGTGGGATATAGTCGCTGATCCTGCGAATGCTGGGGCGCACCCTAATTTTGTTGTGGAGAACAAGGAGCCCGGCATGGATATGGATAGATTGAAAGAAGAGAATCCCGAGCTGGTTGAGCAAATCACGGCAGACGTCAGGAAGAAGATTGAGGCGGATGCGCGTGAGCACGCACGGGATGCCCTGCGAGAAGAATTCACAGAACGGCTTCGGCAAGAGGCAGAAGATCTCAAAGAGGAAGCTGTTGCGAAGGCTCGTGGAGAATTGCTCGAAGATCCAGAGGTGGCAGGGTCCGCAAATGCCATTGATAGGATCAAGGAGATTGTTTCTCCCTTTATCTTTTCGGAAGATGAGAATAGGGAGATGGCGATCTTGCGAGAGAGATTGTCAGAAGCTCATGCGAAGATTGCAGAGCTAGACGATCATATCCGCGAACAGGATGCGGAAAACCAGGAATTGTCGGAAATCGCCAAGGAACTGGGATTCCATCTGCATTTGGAGCGTGAGTTGGCAGGTAACGATAGAGCAGATCAGATTATGGAAATGCTCGGTGACGTCAATGAGTACGAAAATCTAGACGATCTCAAGGGTCGTTTTGATGAGATTTCTGAGGCTTTATCCGTTGAGGATGAGGCAAAGAATCAGTACGAAAGTCGGATCAAAGAGCTGGAGTCCATGATTGTGAAGCTTTCTGAGGAACGAAATCAGGCGTTGAATATCGGCCAAAATTTCGGAATCAGAGCTTACGTTGAGCGCAAGATTGCAGACCATCCACATCGCAGCAAACTGCGGACATTCCTCAATGAGAATCGTCTGACATCGAAGGAAGATGTAGACAGGCTCGTTGAGACGTTCACAGCGGCAAATCCGGTGTCGGACGAATACGCTCGTATTCGGAGTGGCATTAAGGGAGCCAAGAGTGGACAGAGACGCGGACTTCAGCTCACTGAGGACATTGGAGGTTTTTCTTCTATGAACGAAGAAGACGACAACTTGGTGGGTGGAGTTTCGGTTCGGGAATTGGCAAGGTTAGCTAACTCTTTACGTTAGTTTTCCGGGGAAAGAAACGAACAGAAACGAGCACTGTTTTACAGTAAAAAAATTGTGAAGTAACGGAGGATATGATGCACGAAGCAAGAGATTTTATGAGTGAGGATGTTCGGGCGAATGCATCCGGAACCATTTTTGACGATGGTGTGAGCCAGGCTTTGCAGGCGAAATGGTCACCTCTTCTTGAGGACATAAGCGATTCTTGGACACGTCGCTGCATGGCGAGGTTGTACGAGAATCAGATGAACCATCTTAATGAGATGAAGCATCGGGCCTTGACGGAGAGCACGCTTTCCGGAAACGTGCCGGATCTTGTCAAGTTTGTGTTCCCGGTGGTGCGCAAGGTCTGGGCGAATCTGATCGCCAATGGGCTGTTCTCGGTCCAGCCGACGTCTTCCCCAATCGGCGGTATTTTCTATTGGGATTACAAGTACGGAACCACCAAAGGGACGATCACGGCTGGCGACAACATGATCGACAACTTTGACCGGTGGTATTCGGCGGAATACGTGGACGGTGAGACAATTGCTGCTGGTCCAGGAACAAACTTCACTGGCACCCTGGCTTGGAAACCGGTGAAAGCCTATGGAACCGGTCAGGTTGGTATCGAGTTCTTGGCGGATGCTTCTGGGACTGCCAAGCGGATTTACGATGGTGACGGCACAGGGACTTTGACTGGGGACACGGGAGCGGCTTCTACTCTTGTTTTGACAACTGGTGTCTATGACATCACGTTTGATGCGACGGTGAGCACCGTCACGGCCAACTATTTCTTCGAGATGGAAGGTCAATCTGGAAACGTTCCTCAAGTGAACGTGGATATTCAGCTCGAAGCGATCAAGGTCATCAGTCGCAAGCTGAAGGTCCTGTGGTCCAGTGAGGCGGCAGACGACATGCGAGCCGTTCTCAATATGGACATCGAGCCGGAGCTGACTTCGGGCGTGGCTTCCGAGATCAGCCTTGGTGTGGACAGAGAGTTGCTCATGGCGGCTTACGGGTCCGGCACCACGAACACCGCGACATTCGATGCTGCGGTTCCTCCAGGAAGAACTCAAATCGATCACTATCGAAATGTGGCGACTGTCCTGGAGAAAGTCTCCGGGGAAATCAATCGCCGGACGCACCGGGGTCCTGGTAACTTCATCGTTATCGGTCCATCTGTGCAACCGATTTTCGGAGCCCTGGCAACGCATGGCGATCTCGTCCGGATTTACAACGATATTCCAAATCCCCCACAGGGACAGGGGACCGGTGGACGTCCAGCATTCCCATTGCCACAATCTCCACAGGGATATGGCATCTACACAATGGGCTGGTTGCAGAACAAATGGCTCGTTATCATCGATCCATATTTCCCAAGTGGGAAGATCATGGTTGGCCTCAAAGGCACATTGTTCACAGACTCCGGTCTTGTGTACGCTCCATATGTGCCGATGGAGATGACGGCTGCGTTCCTCGATCCAGCAGATTTCACTCTCAGGAAGGGCATGAGGACTCGGTATGCCAAGAAGCTTGTGAACAACAACTTCTATGCCATTATCACGGTTTCAAACCTTCCATAGTGTGAGCGGTTCGGGCTAAGGATGGCTCTTAATTGAGCCGTCCTTTTGCCTGTTTAACGTGGGTTTTAACGAGAGGAACTGAACATGAAAATCACTGTTATCAACAACAGAGCCAGCGGAGGGGCGGCTGTCCCTTGCGTAGATGGCACTGAGGTTGCGGCGGGCAGCACGCATGAGATGCTTGGCCGCGATAAGGTAGAGGTCACTTACCAGATGGCTCATGCCGATGGTAATGACGTCATTGTTTTGGCAGAGATCGAGGGTGGAGACAGAGCGCCCATCGTTTGCCAAATGAAGACTCCAGTAGATCCGGCTGGTGGTGCTACGACATGTGCAGCATGTGGTTTCGATCTTCTGACCGAAGCTGGGGCAGCGGCGAACGTTGCTCCGAACATGTATCTTGGCGTTTTTGATGACGCTGCGTGCACAACTCCGGCTGTGAATGCCACCTTGGACACTGCGGCGACCGGGACGATTGTTTCTGGTGCTGGCACAAATCTCTTGGTTGTGACGCCTGATGCGACTGGAGAGGTTTCTGTCACCACGACAGATGCAGAGGATGAGGTTCTCTATCTGAAAGCCTGGCCGGTAGGCACGAGCTATATCATCGATTGTAGCAGCATTGATTCGATTGAATTCACGGCTGCTTAATCGGTGGTGAAGGGTACGCGCTGACGGGTGGGTGCCTCTGGCAAAATTTCCCGGACACATTGCTGGGGGCATCCATCTGTTTTTTATCAGGAGATATTCATGGAAGACGTCAAGGATTTTATTCAAAACAGGCTAATGGGAAAATTGTCGGATATGCTTGCTGAGAGCAAGGGTGCATCTAATTGGTGGGATGCCATGGATGTTTCTGACAAGAAGAAAGTTGTGGACATCCTTGGTTTGAGCAAGGGGAAAGATAAAGCATCTTTCTCGAAGTTAGACGATGATGAGCAGTCGGAGATCACGGCATATTTCAGGAAACACAAAGGTGTTGTTGAGGGGTCTAATTAGGAGGATCGAATGGAGTTTTATAAGAAGAATCCAGAAATCAAGGGAACGATATTTGTTCAGGGCGAAGAGATTGATGATGAAAAGGTTGTGTGCGGTGAGAAGTTTCGGATATTTGCAGATCCAAGCACTTTTCCTGGGAAGCCTCCCAAGTTGGTGAAGACTGAATTGGAGTCTTTGGATTCGAAGCAGATCTCAGACGTCAAGAAACAGGTGAAGGAGGAAGCTGCGAAGCCTCCAAGGCATCTTGGTGTTATTAAATCGACACAATTTGATATTACGAGAGATACCGGGGAAATGCGGCTTGAGAACAGGCCGGAGCGTCCGAATGAGGCGGTTTTAGCTAAATTAGAGGCGGAAGTCGAAGAAGAGATTATTCCAGAAAAGGTCGAGAAGGTTGAGGAGGTGAAGTTGATTTCGGAGTCTGATTTAGCCTCAAAGACTTTGAAAGAGATTTACACCGTTGAGCAGATCATTGATGTATTTCCCGGAATTACAGATAAGAATGCAGAAGCTTTCATGAACATGTTTGATAAGGTTCATGATGTCTCAGTTGCGAGCAATGTTGATTTGAGAAGGCTCGGGGTGCCGAGTAATTATTTCAGACGTCTGAGGGATAGAGCCTCTGACATATTGAAAGATCAAGAGTAGGAGTAGTTTATGAAAGCCAAACTGGGGGATCTTGGACAGAATCTTTTTGTTCTCAGAAAATTAAGAGACAGTTTAGTTTACGAAAAAAAACCGGCTGAAAAGTCTAACGTTGAAGAGGAGCGTTGGAATACGTTTTCTCGAATTTCGGGCATGATTAGTGAAGCCTGTGAAGATCGTGATCTTTCTGCTCTTGTTTCCTCTATTCGGGATATGAAGAACAAGCTTAGACGTCCTGGTGTACGCAAGGCACTGGAGCGTCTTGAGTCAGAAGAGAAGTCCAAGGTTTCCGATAAGAATGATAGTTCGAGTGATGATGAAAAGTCAGACAAAGATGACAGTCCAGGAAAAGAGATAAGTCCAGGGAAGAAGAGAGAGAATCCAACTGGCCAGTGCAAATGTTCTGCGTGCGGGAAGATTATTGATGGGTCCAAGGAGCCTTGTGTTGATGATGCTTTGTGTGTGAAGTGCGCATTGAAGAACAAGGTTATATCCAAAAAAGACCAGGATGCCAAAAAGGCAAAGAAGGTTGGTCCTCCCATTGATCAGGGAATGGGTGGTGGAATGGGCGGAGATACCGGTGGTGGCGGCGGCGATTCTCAGGGCAGTGATGAGCAACCTAATGAGTCACGACGTCTACGAAGGCGTGGCTACATACAAGGATAAACAATGGATCTTCAAAGTTTTAAGCAGTGGGCCAGGAGAGAACTTGGGCAGGGCGAGTGCGGGGTTCGTGTTGAGCTGGATGACAGGCAATTAGATCAGGCTTTGGAGAATGCGAAAGATTGGTTTAACGCATATGTTGGATTGTATCGAGAGGGGTCATTATCACTGGGGAGTTCACAGATAGAATACGATCTTTTGTCGGTTACTCCCAGAATAGATAACATTGTCAAAGTTTGGTTTCCATCTTATACATTTCATCTTGATTATTCAGTAATATACCCTGGTTTTTTAGACATACAGGGCATTCCTTATGGGGATGATTTTTTGTCGGGGATTGGCTATCCGCAGACGACTATCGTCCAGTCCTTGCAGACTCAGGAATCTTTGGCCCGTGTGTTATCTGCTGACATGGATTGGGAGTTTGTTTCTGACAAGACACAAACTCCGGAAATTTGCATGTTGCGTGTGATGCCAGAACCGAAGCAGGCGGGGACGGCAATTTATCTTTACCGTGTCGATCCTCGTGACATAAAACTTCAGCACTACAAGCAGAGAGATTTGCATTTAATCCGGGAGTATGCGTTGGCCAAGGCCAAATACATGCTTGGTCGCATACGTGGAAAGTACACAGGTGGCCTTCCGGCTGCGGGTGGAGATCGGACGTTAGATGGGGAGTCTCTGATTTCTGAATCCAGAGAAGATATTATGCGTCTCGAAGAACGAATAATGAGCTATGAGGGGCCGGTCATGCCCGTGGTTGGTTGATGGAGGACACTATGAGCACGATTTGGGAGTGGCAATTGTGGATGCATCCTTACCCATCTTTGATAAAAAATTATGGCAAGAGATTTTTGCCTGGGTTGCGTCCTGATTTGCGTGATTTGCACAGCAATCGACTGATTAATTTGTCGGATTTGTTTGAGGAGAGGAAGAAGAAACATACCCCTGTGCAGTTGAAGAGGTGTGTTCGTGCTGTGGCCAAAAAGCATGATGGTGACGTCTCAAAGGCGTTTGCTATTTGCACTGCTCAGTTGCAGAAGAGTGGATATTTGAAAGTTGGTACTCAGAAGCCGACTAAAGCCGGGTCTGCGGCGAGTCGATCTAAGGCGGCTGAGAAGGGGCACAAGGCCAAGGTCGCGGATTATGAGAAATTGCTGGCTCGTGCGCGTGGTGAATCCATTGATGGTCTCTATGAGGCAGAAGGTGGCTTCTCTAAGAACGTTGCTACGGTGCCGTTGGACAAAGCCAGGAAGTATGCAGAAGGGGTGTTCAGTAAGGCTGGGAAAAGTCTGGACAAGGAACTTCCTGATTTTGATGCGAGATACAAGGCTCTTCAAAAGAAAACCAGGGAAGCTTTAGATGTCCCTCGTATTGATATGCCGGTGATTGAGCCGAAGGATATGAAGGAATTTGATGACAGATTGAAATCCGGAACGTTGGACATTTTTGCTCCTTATGCTCGTGGAAAATTGGTTGCTCCGAAGAATCTTGATAAGCAGACGGGCGATGAGTGGGTAAAGCTTGGAGTCAAAGATGGCGACAAGAAGGATGATATTGTCATGGCCCGATGGACGTCAGTACCGGCCAAGAAATTGCTTCCAACGCAGTCTCAGATATGGCTTGAGAAGTTGGCTGGGAACATTGCTAAGTGGGGGCCTCCGAAGGCGGGTTCTCCCGTATTGGGAACGACGATCATAGTATCTAAAGAGGGATATATTTTGGATGGTCACCATCGGTTTGGTCAGGTGATGTTGGCAAATCCGAATCTCAAGATCAAGGCGTTATACATTCCGTTGCCAATTAAGCTGCTGCTCAAAATTGGGCGTTCGTATGGGAATGCAGTTGGAAATCAACAAAAGGGTTAGTTGTCATTAGGGAGTAAGCAATGGCTGGCAAATATGAATTCAAGGGCAAGACCGGGATATGGCGGCGTGTAGCGAATCACAATGTGTTTTTCCCTGATGACGGTTCTGGGCCTCTTGGGATACCGAAACCGAAAGATGGGAAGCAGAAGAAAAAAGAGATGCAGAAGGCCAAGAAGAAGGTTGATTTTTTCAACAGGCTGCACAGGGCACTCAAGAAGGAAGACGTCAATGGAGGTTATGGCATGAGCTTGACAGAGACAAACAGGTATTTGGGTGAAGTTCTTGATTCCATGGTGCTCGAAGAGGGGCTTGCCGTTGGGCAGACAATAGAGACTCCTGTTTTGCGGGTTCATCGGTATTCTGGTTCGATCAGTGTAACGGATCTCACGAATGCTGGTAAGCGCGGCAAGATGGTGGATGATTTCACTCTTTATGATTTGGATTGGATTGAAGATCCATCCGTCAAGGGGATTGTGGAGAAATTTGCATCTCAGTTGGGAACCATGAAGAGTTATAGGTCTGCGCTTGTGATGGCAAAGGGGCTTGTGGCTGCGGCTAGAAGGATGGGGTCGAGTAGGCCGAACATTGAAGAACACAAGCAAAAAGGTGTGCGTGTTCGGCCTGTTGGTTCGCCAGAAATCGTCATAAACACTTCGTATATTGTTGGCTATGCAGATGGTCAAAGATTTTCCGTGAAAGACAAGGGAGATCCGATGAATGAACCAACCATCATGCAGAGAGGGAAGCAAAGTGCCAGTCAGTTTTATAAATGGATAAGGAAGAACGATAAGAGAGTCAATTCGATGAATTTTAGCGACATTAGAAATGCGCTGAACAAAGAAAAAATAGACTATCACTATTACTGCGCGATGGACTGACAGGAGGGTTTTTAAATGAAATTGGCAGAGACAAATAGGTATCTGGGTGAAGTTCTAGACGTAGTTGCAGAGGGCAAAAGTGCTCGATGGCTTGTCTACAAAGAAGGTGGTGATGGCCCTCAGTTTTGGGCCGGTGGGAAAAAGTGGGTTGACGAGTAACCAGATGCTGAGATGTTTGACAGCAAGCAAGAATTACAGGCTGCCATGAAGAAGTATGGCGTCAAGGGCAAAATTACAACTGACAAGATGTATGGCCGATAGAACAAAGGAGAAGATGGCATGGAAAGCAAATTGAGACAACGTGGATACTTGGAAGAGGCCGAGATGAAACTTCACCGAGTGAGGAGATCTCTTGACTCGATTGGAGATAGTCTCAAGGACGCGGAGTTTGCGTTTGGAAAACTTTCATCTGATGAAAGGAAGTATGCTCCGCAGAGGGTCAATTTAGCAACGGATCTTGGCAGGATTATAACATCGGCGAAGGTCGCATTGCGGTCTCTTGGTGAAAAGGTGTAATTTTGACAGTTCGTTGGCGTTATGAAGATGAAAATGATGTTGATGAATATGGGATGGACCCTATCACCAGACGTCGTTTGAGAGTGAAGATGAAGAGCGCAAAGGCGAAGAAAAAGCCTTTGCCGCCTCAACGTACTCATATGCCATATTCATTGGCGCACATGACAAAAGATACCGGCGAGTCAGTCATGTTGCAAGATCGTGTTGATTTCTTGTCTGAGGTTATTGGGTTTATAACCCCTGGCAAGAAGGGGTTTGGAAAGCATGATCCGGTTGGTTATGTGGTCAGGCGGTTTTTCAAATCTACGCCGGAGTTAGAAAGTTCTTTGGTCCAGAAGCAAGCACGGAAAAATGGGTGGACACTAAACGGGTCATGGCCCTCATCCGGTAAGCATATTTTTGATTGGGAGATTGACGCCTGGGGAGAGCGCGGAGGCA
>Ga0316195_10000772_pt1 | contig 13477 bp, 8 predicted proteins | sample Phised1_MG_FD_204937 | JGI IMG/M metagenome (GOLD analysis project Ga0316195, IMG submission 204937) | Coastal sediment microbial communities from Maine, United States - Phippsburg sediment 1 | ecosystem: Environmental > Aquatic > Marine > Coastal > Sediment | place: USA: Maine | collected... | reverse complement strand
ACGCCCTCCCTCACCACCATCTCGCTGGCCGACCAGACGCCCTTCCCCGGCAATCTCGAGCTCGAAGCACGCCTCGGCGCGCTCGTGCGCTGGAACGCGCTGGCGATGGTCGTCCGCGCGAACGCGGTCAGCGCCGAACTCGGCGGCCATATCGCCAGCTACGCGTCCGCGGCCGACCTGTTCGAGGTCGGGTTCAATCACTTCTTTCGCGCGGCAGCGGGCGACCGGCGCGGCGACCTCGTGTACTTCCAGCCCCATTCGGCGCCGGGCGTGTATGCGCGCGCCTTCCTCGAAGGCCGGCTGGGCATCGATCAGTTGAACAACTACCGCAGGGAAACGGGATCGGCCGGCGATGCGGACGAGAGCGTGCACCGCGGCGCCGGGTTGTCGTCGTACCCGCATCCGTGGCTGATGCCGAACTTCTGGCAGTTCCCCACCGGCTCGATGGGACTCGGGCCGCTGATGGCGATCTACAACGCGCGCTTCCTGAAGTACCTCGAGCACCGCGGACTCGCCAGGACGGCCGGGCGCAAGGTCTGGGCCTTTGTCGGCGACGGCGAGATGGACGAACCGGAGTCGCTGGTGGGCCTGAGCATCGCGGCGCGCGAGGGTCTCGACAACCTGATCTTCGTCGTCAACTGCAACCTGCAGCGGCTCGACGGGCCGGTGCGCGGCAACGGATCGATCATCCAGGAACTCGAGGGCCTGTTCGCGGGCGCCGGCTGGAACGTGATCAAGCTGCTGTGGGGCAGCGACTGGGACCCGCTGTTCGCGCGCGACACCCACATGCTGCTGCTGCGCGCCTTCCACGAGACGGTCGACGGCGAGTTCCAGACCCTGTCGGCGACCGATGGCCGCTTCAACCGCGAGCACTTCTTCAACAAGTACCCGGAGCTCGCTCAGCTGACCGCCCACCTGTCGGACGAGGACATCGACCGCCTGCGTCGGGGCGGGCACGATCCGGTGAAGATCTATGCGGCCTACCACGCCGCCTCGACGCACCGCGACCAGCCCACGGTGATCCTCGCGAAGACCAAGAAGGGCTACGGAATGGGCACGGCGGGCCAGGGCCGCATGACCACCCACCAGCAGAAGAAGCTCGACACCTCGGCCCTGCTCGAGTTCCGCGACCGCTTCGCGCTGCCGCTGACGGATGAACAGGTGGAGAACGTCGAATTCCTGCGCCCCGCGCACGACAGCGCGGAGATGAAGTACCTGCACGGCGCCCGTTCCAAGCTGGGCGGCTATCTGCCGAGAAGGGATGCGGCCTGCGAGACCGTGACTCCGCCCGCTGTCGATGCCTTCGGGCGTTTCGCGCTTCAGGCAGCAGGCAAGGAGATGTCGACCACGATGGCCTTCGTGCGGATGCTGTCGGCACTGCTGAAGGACCGCGATCTCGGACCGCGCGTCGTGCCGATCATCGCGGACGAGGCGCGCACCTTCGGCATGGCCGACCTGTTCCGGCAGATCGGCATCTATTCGCCGCTCGGACAGCTCTACCAGCCGGAGGACAGCACCCAGATCAGCTTCTACAGGGAGGCCGTCGACGGCCAGATCCTCGAGGAAGGCATCAACGAGGCGGGCGCGATTGCGTCCTGGGTGGCCGCCGGGACGAGCTACTCCACGAACGGCCTGCCGATGCTCCCCTTCTACATCTTCTATTCGATGTTCGGGTTCCAGCGTGCCGGCGACCTGCTGTGGGCGGCGGGCGATTCCCGCACGCGCGGCTTCCTGCTTGGCGCCACGGCCGGCCGCACCACTCTGGCGGGCGAGGGCCTGCAGCATCAGGACGGTACCAGCCATCTGGCCGCCAGCACGATCCCGAACTGTCGGGCCTATGACCCGTGCTACGCGTACGAGCTTGCGTTCATCGTCGAAGACGGCATGCGGCGCATGCTGAAGGACCAGCAGGACGTCTTCTATTACGTCACCGTCATGAACGAGAACTACGCACAGCCGTCGGCACCGGAGGGCGTGCGCGAGGGCGTGCTGCGGGGCATGCACAGGGTGCGGACGGTCGACGACCCGAAGGTGCGGTTGCTCGGCGCCGGGACCATCCTGCGCGAAGCGCTTGCAGCGGCCGAGCTGCTCGAATCGGTCCACGGCATCGCGGCCGAGGTGTATTCGGTCACGAGCTTCACCGAACTGCGGCGCGAGGCGATGGAACTCGAGCGCAGCCGCCGGCTCGGCATGGCCTCGGACAGCGCGTGGGTCGAGCAGCTGCTGCCCGCCAATGGCCTGCCCATCGTCGCCGCCAGCGACTATGTGCGGGCGGTCGCCGACCTGATCCGACCGTACATCGCGGACCGCTACGTCACGCTCGGCACCGACGGCTTCGGCCGCAGCGACACCCGGGCCGCGCTGCGTTCGTTCTTCGAAGTCGACCGGCGCGCCATCGTCAGCGCCGCCCTGCACGCTCTCGGGAAACCCGCGAAGGCGGGAGCGACCGTCGCCGAGCCGCCCTGGCAGCGATAGCGGCGGCGCGCGTGCGGCTCAGCCGCCGATCAGGATCGCGCGGTAATCGTTGACGTTGGTGCGCGTCGGCCCGGTCTCGACGAGGCAGCCTGCGGCCGCGAAGAAGCCATAGGCATCGTGCGTCTCGAGCGCCAAGCGCCCGGCAACGCCGCGTGCGCAGGCACGCGACATCGTCGCCGGGTCGAGCCAGGCGCCCGCGTTGGACTCGCTGCCGTCGATCCCGTCCGTGTCGGCGGCGAGCGCACACACGTTCGGCATGCCGTCGAGCTCGACAGCGAGGGAAAGCAGGAACTCGGTACAACGGCCGCCGCGGCCGCCCGCCCCCGCCGGCAGCGTGACCGTGCACTCACCACCGGAGATCAGCGCGACGGGCGGCCGGAACGGAGTCGCGTGGGCGCGGATCTCCCGGACAAGTGCCGCGTAGACCTTGGCCACCTCGCGCGCTTCTCCGGTCACCGTGTCGCCGAGGATCACCGGCGTCACGCCGGCGGCGCGAAAGACCGCCGCCGCGGCTTCCAGGCTCCCGTGCGCCGTCGCGATCACGCGGTTGTCCACCGCCGCGAACAGCGGGTTCCCCGCCTTGGGCGTCTCGGCAATCTCGCCGCGCGTGCCGCGCGCAAGCCAATCGGCGACGCTGGCGGGCGGCTCGACACCCCAGCGCCGCAGCACATCCTGCGCGTCGGCGTACGTGCTCGGATCCGGCGCGCATGGCCCGGACGCGATGTCGCTCGGCGCGTCGCCGGTCACGTCCGACACGATCAGCGCCAGCACGCGCGCGCCGCGGCCGGCGGCCTCGGCCGCGAGTCGCCCGCCTGCGACCTGCGACAGGTGCTTGCGCACCACGTTCATCTGCTCGATCGGCGCGCCGCTCGCCAGCAGCTGGCGCGTCATCGCCTTCATGTCGGCCATCGGAACGGCCGGCACGGGCAGGTTCAACAGGCTCGATCCGCCACCCGACACGAGCACGAGCAGCAGGTCGCCGGCATCCAGCCGCTGCGCCCGCTGCAGGACCTCGCGCGCGGCGGCCTCGCCGGACTCGTCGGGCACCGGGTGACCGGCCTCGACGACGCGAATGCGCCGCGTCGGCAGCCCGTGTGCGTAGCGCGTGATGACGATGCCGTCCATCGCGACGTCCGGCCACGCTCGCTCCACGGCAACCGCCATGCTCGCGGCGGCCTTGCCGGCCCCGACCACGACGACGCGCCCGGCCGGTGCCGCCGGCAGGTGCGGTCCGAGGATCGCGCGCGGGTCGGCCGCCTGCACGGCCGCATCGAAGCTGGCACGCATCAGGGCGACGGGATCGGTCTTCGTGGTCATTTGAGGATGCGGAACAGGTTGTGGTGCGCGTCGGTGAACGTCTTCAGGTCGCTGCGATCGGCGATCGGCTTCGCGACGTCGGCAAGAGCCGCGTGAGCCAGCAGCCCGCGATCGCGGGTGACGATGATCTGCTCCGTGGATGACAGCCAGTACTCGGGGCCGCTGCGGAAGTCGGGTGCGTCCGACACGATCACGGCCTCCATCCCGAACTCGCTCGCGAGTCGCTTGACCACGGGAAGCAGGTCGATGTAGCGGTTGGTGGCCTGGAACACGATGACGCCGTCGTCCGCAAGATGGCGCACATAGAGCGCCATGGCTTCGCGCGTGACGAGGTGCATCGGGATGGAATCGCCGGCGAATGCGTCGATGCCCAGCACGTCGTATCGGCGCGGCGCCTCGCGCTCCAGGCTGAGCCGACCGTCGCCCAGCACCACGCTGGTCCGCGCAGGCGTGTCGCGCAGGAAGGAGAATTCCCGGCTGGCGACGCCGACGACACGCGGGCTGATCTCGTAGAACACGAAAACGTCGCCAGCCCGACCATAGGATGCGACCACGCCAGCGCCGAGCCCGATGATGCCGACCTTGCGCGGGCCGGGCCGCACCGCGTTCAGCGCCGAGAACAGCCGGCCATAGCCGGACGTCGGACCGAAGTAATCGCTCGGAGTGTTGCGGAAGGCAGCGCCGAGCAACTGGCCGCCGTGGACGATGCCGCCGTGAAGCATCGCCCTGTATGGAACGGGCTCACTGCGGTCCCGGGTCCGCACCACCCCGTAGAAGTCGCGCTCCATCACGCGCGTGTCCTTCACGTACTCCCGCGCGCCATGCACGGCGAAATAGCCGGTCAGGGCGACGACGGCCAGTCCGAGCGCACGGGTCCAGCCGCCCATCCGCGCAAGCAGCAGCAGCGCGAGCAGTACCAGCGCGATGTTGACCTCCAGGTAACCCGGCAGCACCAGCGGCGCCGCGATCGCCACCAGCACGGCGCCCAGCGCGCCTCCCACGGACAGCATCAGGTAGAAGCGCGTCAGGTGGCCCGGGTCCGGCTTCATGCGTGCCAGTTCGCCATGACAGAACATGCAGGCGCAGAACAGGCCGCTGAAGAAGACCGCCGCCGCGAGCTTGAGATCCAGCGACGGGATCAGGTACGCCATCGCCGGTACGACACCGGCAAGCGCCGCGACGAAGACCCCGCGCCGGTACCAGCGCGGGTGGTCGAACGTGAGGACGAATGTCAGCAGATAGATCGAGAGCGGCAGCACCCACAGGAACGGGACACTGGCGACGTTCTGCGTCACGTGGTTCGTGACTGCCAGCAGCATCACCGAGCCCATCGCCGACAGGGCGAGCCAGGTCAACTGCGTCGATGCCGTCGGCGCGGCAGCGGGTTCGACATGCGTAGCCGCGGCGGCGAGCGGTTCGCCCTCGCCCGCGGTCTTCAGGGAGATGTAGCCTGTGACTGCACATGTCGCGACGAACGCCGCGTACAGCGCGGACCAGCCCCAACCAAGCGCGGCCAGGTCGAACCACGGCTCCAGCAGGACGGGAAATCCGAGCAACGCCAGCAGCGAAGCGAAGTTGGAGAGCGCGAACAGGCGGTACGGCACCGCGCTGCGAAAGCGCCGCCAGTACCATGACTGCAGAAGGGGCGTCGTGGTCGACAGCAGGAAGTAGGGCAGTCCGATCGTCGCGGCGAGCAGCAGCAGGATGCGCAGCACGGGCTCCTCGTCGCCGTGCGGCTTCCAGGCCGACGACGCCAGGATCGGCAGCGTCACCAGCGAAGCAGCCAGCAGGACGACATGCAGCATCGCCTGTCGCCGCACACCCAGCCTGGTGGTCGCGTCCGCATAGGCGTACCCGGCCAGCAGCGCCGACTGGAAGAACACCAGCGCGGTCGTCCACACGCCCGACGAACCGCCGAACCAGGGCAGGATCTGCTTCGCGATGATCGGCTGGACCAGGAACAGCAGGAACGCCGACAGGAAGATCGTCAGCGCGTAGGGCAGCACCGAGAGGCGCGCGGAAACACCGTGTGCTGCGGTCGAAAGCATCGCGCTGGAGGCGGCCGAAGGTGCGCGATTATCCACGGAGGCGCGGGACCGAACGGGTTACAGCAACGGACTCACGAGCCGGCTGAGGTTCTGGACCAGTTCCTGGCCGAACGGGCGCCGCCGCCAGGCTTCCAGCGTGATGCGTTGCGCGCCGCGCATGTAGCCATCCTCGATCGCCGCCAGCTGGCCGGCGATCCGCCGGTCGAAGAAGAGCGCGACGACCTCCTCGTTCAGTTCGAACGAACGCATGTCCATGTTGCACGTCCCGATCCACGCCACCTGACCGTCGATCGAGACCGACTTGGCATGCAGGAACGCCGCCTTGTATGCATGGATCTGCACCCCGGCCACCAGCAGCGACTCGTAGTACGAACGCTGCGCGTTGCCGACCAGGAACTGGTCGATGTGGTCATCGACGACCAGATGCACCTCGGCGCCCCGCATCACTGCGGTCCCCAGCGCGTCCTCGAACGACTGGCCTGGAATGAAATACGGCGTCGTGACCACCACCCGCCTGGTAGCGGAGTGGATCAGGTTGACGACCATGCGCTGCGCGCGCTGCGTCGACGACGACGGGCCGTTGGGCAGCACCTGCGCGGGCACGTCGCCGGCCGCGAGCGGGGCGGGGAAGCAGGAATCGCCCACGTAGTCGCCGGTCTCGACGAACCAGTCCGAGGCGAACACGGCCTGCAGCTGCAGCGCGGCCGGGCCTTCGATGCGCACCATCAGTTCGCTGTAGGTGAGGCCCGGCTTGAAGTCGGCCGCCACCATGTTCTGCGAACCCGTGTAGCCGACACGCCCGTCCATGACCGACAGCTTTCGATGGTTGCGCAGGTCGAAGCGAGCGGCCTTGCGTCCCATGCGGACGGGAAGCGCGACTCGCACGTCGACACCGAGGGCGCGCAATTCCGGCAGCAGCGCCGGCAGGCCCGGGCGCGACCCGAACGCGTCCACCAGTACACGGCACTTCACGCCGCGCCGCGCGGCGCGCCCGAGGGCGGCGATCACCGGCGCCGTTCGCTGGTCACTCGCGAAGATGTAGAAGCACAGATGCACACTCGCGCTCGCGCCATCGATGTCGCGGCGGATCCGTTCCAGCGTGCCCGCGTAGTCGGTCAGCAGTTCGACGCCATTGCCGCCAAAGTTGGGCAGCATGCCGAGGTCGGTGGCGAGATGGACGCTCGCTTCGTACTGAGGGACCACCGGCGGCGGCACCAGCAGCGGCAGCGCACTCATCTTCTGGCGCACCGGTTCGATCCGGTGCAGGAACTGCCGGAAGCGCTCGGTGCGCCACCGCGGGACGCGTGGGCGGCCGATCAGCAGGTAGACCGCGAGCCCGAGCCAGGGCAGGAAGAAGATGAAGAGCAGCCAGCCCTTGGCCGCCTCCGGCGAGCGCCGGGTCGGCACGATGGGCAGCATCAGCAGCCGGATCGCCCAGTCGGTGACGACAAGCAGCGTGGCCCAGAAGCCGGTGGATTCGAGGTCGGTCATCGGGCGAACGGCGGGAAAGGGAACCGGGCCGGCGCCCCTCCCGGCGTGCCTAGTGTTGCAGGATCTTGGACAGGAAGAGCTGGGCCCGCTCGGAGCGCGGCTTCCCGAAGAACTCGTCCTTGGTCGCGTCCTCGACGATCTCGCCCTGGTCCATGAAGATCACCCGGTGGGCCACCTTGCGCGCGAAGCCCATCTCGTGGGTGACGACCATCATGGTCATCCCCTCCTTGGCGAGCTGCACCATGACGTCGAGCACCTCGTTGATCATCTCGGGATCGAGCGCCGAAGTCGGCTCGTCGAACAGCATGCAGATCGGGTCCATCGACAGCGCCCGCGCGATCGCCACGCGCTGCTGCTGGCCACCGGACAGCTGCCCCGGGAACTTGGCGGCCTGCGACTTCAGGCCGACGCGGTCCAGCAGCCTGAGTCCGCGTTCGGTCGCCTCGTCCCTGCCGCGGCCCAGCACCTTGATCTGCGCGAGCGTCAGGTTGTCCGTGATGGTCAGGTGCGGGAACAGCTCGAAGTGCTGGAACACCATGCCCACGCGCGAACGCAGCTTCGGCAGGTCGGTCTTCGGGTCACCCACCGAGATGCCGTCGACCAGTATCGAGCCCTTCTGGAACGGCTCCAGCGCATTCACGCACTTGATCAGCGTCGACTTCCCCGAGCCCGACGGGCCGCATACGACGACGACCTCGCCCTTCTCGACCTTGGTGGAGCAGTTGGTGAGCACCTGGAAGGAGCCGTACCACTTCGACACGCCGTTCACCTGGATCATTGCCATGCTGTTGCCCGCTCCTCAGCGAATCACCGCGATCTTCCTCTGCAGCATCTTGACCATGTACGACAACCCGTAGCACAGCACGAAGTAGACGGCCGCGACGAACAGGTACATCTCGACCAGCCGCGAGTCGCGCTGGGCGATCTTCGACGCAGCGCCGACGAAGTCCGTGGCCGAGATCACGTAGACCAGCGACGTGTCCTGGAACAGGATGATCGTCTGCGTCAGCAGCACGGGCAGCATGTTGCGAAAGGCCTGCGGCAGGATCACCAGCCGCATCGCCTGGCCATACGTCAGGCCCAGCGCATACGCCGAATACACCTGCCCGCGCGGAATCGACTGGATGCCCGCCCGCATGATTTCGCAGAAGTAGGCGGCTTCGAACATGATGAAGGTGATGATCGCCGTGCGCTCGGCCCCCACCTGCGGCGGACGCTCGGCCCCCGTGATGCCCTGCAGGATCAGCGGCACCAGGAAGAAGAACCAGAAGATCACGAGCACCAGCGGGATCGACCGCATCAGGTTCACGTAAGCAGACGCGGAATTCGACAGCAGCCGGATCGAAGACAGCCGGGCGAGCGCGAGCAGCGTGCCGAAGAACAGCCCGCCGACCGCGGACGTGGCGGTCAACTGCAGCGTGTACTGCATGCCCTTCCACAGGTAGGGCAGCGAGTTCGCTACGACGGAGAAGTCGAGGTTCATCGCGCCCTACTTTCCGCCGCCGATGTAGCCGGGCACCGCGACGCGACGTTCGACCAGCGCCATCACCCGGTTCGCCGACATGGCGATCGCGATGTAGATGAGGGTCGCCGCCGTGAACGCCTCGAAGAAGTTGAACGTGTATTCCCCCAGCTCGCGCGACCGGAACGTCAGCTCGGCCAGGCCGATCGTGAGCGCGATCGACGAGTTCTTGATCAGGTTCATCGTCTCGCTGGTCAGCGGCGGAATGATGATGCGGAAGGCCATCGGCAGCAGGACGTAGCGATACACCTGCGCCTGCGTGAGGCCGACGGCCAGCCCTGCGTTGCGCTGGCCGCGCGACAGCGACTGGATGCCCGCCCTGACCTGCTCGGCGATCCGCGCCGAGGTGAACAGGCCGAGGCAGAGCACGGCGGCGAGGAACTGCGCGTACGCCGGCTCCGTCTGGATCATCCACTGCTTCAGCGGCGGGATGAACTCCGGGATCACGAAGTACCAGAGGAACATCTGGACCAGCAGGGGAATATTGCGGAACAGCTCGACCCACGCGTTGCCGAAGCGGACGAGAAACCGGCTCTCGGTCGTGCGGATGGTTCCGACCAGGGCGCCGACCGACATCGCGATCATCCAGGCGACCACCGAAACGGCCAGGGTCCAGACGAGACCCTGCGCCACCCATTGCCAGTAGAACGCGTCGCCGTCGGGCGTACGCTGAAAAAAGACGCCCCAGTTCCAGTTGTAGTTCACCTTGTTCGCTCCGCGGAGGCCGGGCTATGGACGGGTTCCAGGGACGAAGCTTGCCCCAAAAATCAAGGGGCCGGAAGCGCCATGCGCCTCCGGCCCCCTGGCCTGCCGCCGCCCGGCGCAAACCGGGCAGTGGGCGACGCTTACTGCACGCCCTTGTCGTTCGGGTTGGCGAACGCTTCCTTGATCGCCGGGGTCATCGGGAAGTTCAGGTTGATGTTCCGCGGCGGGATGGGGCTGGTGAACCACTTCGCGTAGATCTTGTTGATCTCGCCCGACTTGTACACCGCCGACACGGCGCCATCGACCAGCGCCTTGAACTGCGCATCGTCCTTGCGCAGCATCATGCCGTAGGGCTCGGTGCGCAGCGACTCGGACAGGATCATGAACTCGCCCGGGTTCTGCTGGTTGGCGATCTGGCCGGCCAACAGGATGTCGTCCATGATGAACGCCTGTGCGCGGTCGGTCGCGAGCAACTGCATCGACTCGGCGTGGTCCTTGGCCTGCAGTTCCTTGAAGTCGATCCCCTTGGCCTTCTCGTACCCGCGCAGCAGCGGGATCGAGGTCGTGCCCGAGGTCGATGCGACGGTCTTGCCGCCGAGGTCCGCGAACGCCTTGATACCCGAGGACTTCTTGACCGCCGCCGAGACGTTGATCACGAAGTAGGTCGGGCCGAACGAAACCTGTTTCTGGCGCTCCACCGAGTTGGTGGTCGACCCGCACTCCATATCGATGGTGCCGTTCTGCAGCAGCGGGATGCGGTTGGCCGACGTGACCGGCTGGTACACCACCTTCAGGCCGGGCATCTTCAGCTGGGCCTTGACAGCGTCCACGACCTTGGCGCACAGATCCATCGCATAGCCGATGGGCTGCTGCTTGTCATCGAGGTACGAGAACGGGATCGAGGACTCGCGATGACCGACGGTGATCGTGCCGGTGTCCTTGATCTTCTTCAGCGTGCCGGTGAGCTCCTGGGCGTTCGCGCCAGTCGCCACCAGGCCCGCGCCTACCACTGCCAGCAACAGGCGGGAAAGTTTCATGGGAGAGTCTCCTCAGAAGGGGAAATGAGTCTAGCAAACGTGCCGCCGTGGCCGGTTCCCCTGCCCTAGGCGAAAACCCCTCTGCGCCCCGGCCCCGAACCGCCGGGCGCGGCTATCCGCCCAGCTGGTCGCCCACCTTGTCGGTCGGGAAGCTCAGCTGGTCGCGCATCAGCGGCGACAGCGGGATGCCGAGGTTGACCCCCTTGGGCGGGATCGGCGCCAGGAACCACTTGTTGTACAGCGCCCGTGCTTCGCCATCGATCATCGCGCGTGACAGGACGGTGTCGACGAACTTCTTGAATTCCGGATCGTCACGCCGCAACATGATGGCCAGCGGCTCGACCGAGATGAACTCGCCGACCACCGCCCAGCGCTGCGGATCCTTCGCGTTGGCCCGGATGCTGTACAGCAGGATGTCATCCATCGCGAACGCCTCGGCTTCGCCGCGCTCGAGGATCGCGAAGGAATCGTCGTGGTCCTTGCCTTCCAGGATGCGGGCCCCTCCGATCACGCCCTTCTCCTCCGCCGCTCGCAGCGCCGCCAGCGGCGACGTGCCGCGGGTGCTGACCACCGACCTGCCGCGCAGGTCGGCCAGCCGGCCGATACCGGAGTCGGCCCGCGTCAGCAGCTTCGCCCCCGCGTAGTAGTGGGTGACGCTGAAGGCGACCTCCTTGCGGCGGGATGCGTTGTTGGTCGTCGATCCGCACTCGAGATCGGCCTTGCCGTCCTTGATCGCTGCAATCCGGGTGGCCGGCGTCACCGGGATCAGCTCGACGCGCAGAGAAGGCATCTTCAGGTCCCGGCGCAGCGCATCGACGACCCGCATGCACAGATCCAACGCATAGCCGACGGGACGCTTGTTCTGGTCGAGGTAGGAAAAGGGGATCGAGGCTTCGCGATAGGCGATCGTGATGGTCCCCGACTCCCGGAGCTTCGAGAGCGTCGGCGGCTGCGCGGCGGCAGCCGGTGCCTGGGCCAGGAGCGGTCCGGCCAGCAGGACCAGTGCCGACGCCACGGCACCACGGACACTTCCGATGAAAATCCGGTTCATTCGTTCCCTCCCCGAGACGCGCGGCAGTGTAGCGGCGCCACCCGCCGGCGCCATCCCGCGCAGAAGCGTCAACCGTCAGGCCGCGAGCGCGGCTTCAGCCTTGGCTTGCTCCCGGCTCTGGATTTCCCACATCGCGGCGTAGACGCCGCGGCGTGCCAGCAGCTCGGCATGCGTCCCACGCTCGACGATGCGCCCGTGGTCCATGACCAGGATCTGGTCGGCATGCACGATCGTGGACAGCCGGTGCGCGATGACCAGCGTCGTGCGGCTGCGCGAAATGCCTTCCAGCTCCTGCTGGATGACCCGCTCGGTCCGCGAATCCAGCGCCGACGTCGCCTCGTCGAACACGAGGATGGCCGGCTGCTTCAGCAGAGTGCGGGCGATCGCCACGCGCTGCTTCTCGCCGCCGGAGAGCTTCAGGCCGCGCTCGCCCACCAGCGTCCCGTAGCCGTCCGGAAGGGATTCGATGAAGTGGTGGATGTGCGCCGCCTTCGCGGCGGCGGCGACGTCCTCGTGGGATGCGCCCGGCCGGCCGTAGGCAATGTTGTACTCGATCGTGTCGTTGAACAGCACCGTGTCCTGCGGGACGATGCCGATCGCGGCGCGCAGGCTTGCCTGGGTGACCGCGCGCACGTCCTGGCCGTCGACCAGCACGCGCCCCGCGGCCACGTCGTAGAAGCGGAACAGCAGGCGGGCGAGCGTCGACTTGCCCGAGCCGGTCGCGCCGACCACCGCCGTCGTGGTGCCGGCCGGCACGGTGAAGGTGACGCCGTGCAGCACCTGCCGACGTGCGTCGTACGCGAAATCGACGCCTTCGAAGCGGACCTCGGCGCCGCGGACCGCGAGCGCGACGGCGTCCGGCGCATCGGCGATCTCGCGGTGCTGTTCGAGCAGCAGGAACATGCGGTCCATGTCCGTCAGGCTCTGCTTGATTTCGCGGTAGATCACGCCCAGAAAGCCGAGCGGGATGTACAGCTGGATCATGAAGGCGTTGACCAGCACGAGGTCACCGATGGTCATCCGGCCCTCGACCACGCCAAGGGCGGCGCGCCACAGGATCAGCGTCAGCGCGACGGCGATGATGGCCTGCTGCCCGGCGTTGAGCACGTTCAGCGACTGCTGCGACAGGACGGCCGTGTGCTGGCTGTCCGCCAGAGTCTCGTCGTATCGCCGCGCCTCGTAGTCCTCGTTGCCGAAGTACTTGACTGTCTCGAAGTTCAGCAGCGAGTCGACGGCGCGGGACTGCGCCTTGCTCTCCAGTTCGTTCCAGCGACGGCGGATGTGCGTGCGCCAGTTCGTGACCGTCACCGTATAGGCGACGTACACGCAGAGGCTGACGCCGACGATCGCCGCGAACCAGGCCTCGTAATTCCAGACCAGGTAACCCACGACCAGGGTGATCTCGATCAGCGTCGGCAGGATCGAGTACAGCGTGAAGCTGATCAGCGACGAGATGCCGCGGATCCCCTGGTCGATCTCCCGCGTCACCGCGCCGGTGCGGCGCTCCAGGTGGTATCGCAGGGAAAGCGAATGCAGGTGCCGGAACGTCTTGAGCGCCAGCGTGCGCATGGCCGCCTGCGTCACCTTGACGAAGAAGAACTCGCGCAGTTCGGTGAAAAGCGAGGTCGACAGCCGGAGCATGCCGTACGCCACGACGAGCGCTACCGGCACGACGAGCAACCCGGTCGCCGCCTGCTGCGCCGGCGACAGGCCGTCGACCAGTTGCTTCAGCAGGATCGGCACGGAGACGGTCGCCAGCTTTGCCGCGACCAGGCAGGTGAGCGCGAACAGCACGCGGCCCCTGTGCGCCCACAGATAGGGCAGCAACGCG
>Ga0316195_10000771_pt1 | contig 13502 bp, 11 predicted proteins | sample Phised1_MG_FD_204937 | JGI IMG/M metagenome (GOLD analysis project Ga0316195, IMG submission 204937) | Coastal sediment microbial communities from Maine, United States - Phippsburg sediment 1 | ecosystem: Environmental > Aquatic > Marine > Coastal > Sediment | place: USA: Maine | collected... | reverse complement strand
ACGCCCGCGTGACGAGTCCAACTCCTGCCACGGCGCCAACGGCTGCTACCCATGCCACACGACTGACGTGCTCCTTCCGCACGACGACGATCCACACGAGCACGAAGATGGGTCCGACGAACTGCACCGTTGCTCCGGGGCCCACCCCAAGGCGCTCGATGGCCCAGTAGAAGGTGACATTGACGAGGGCGAGGTTCACCCCAAGGAGGGCAAATTTTCCGAGGCCACCTCGTGGCCGAAGCACGCCGCGGTATGCCGCGAATCCGACCAGGAGGACCGCAGCGATCATCGAACGCGCCTGTGCGACGTACACAGGAGGGACGGTCGTGAAGATGCCACCTGCCACGGCACCGGACACACCGAAGAGGGTCGCCGCCGACAGGGCGAGGATGGCTCCGATGGCTGACCGTCTGCCGAACATCAGGGGAGCCTACGACCGGCAGCGCACCTGAACCCGTGTCGTGCGGATGGCCGCCGAGTTCTCGCCGCGCCACAATCAGATGCAACCGATTCCATCGACCGGAGGTTCTTAGGGGTATGGGAACAGGAACCTCGCCGGGCGAGGACAGGATCAAGGACTCGCTCGTCGCCGAGCTCGACACCGGCTTCGCCGAACTCGTGAGCGCATACCAGCCGGGTATCTATTCGGGAGCGATGCGGCTGACAGGAACGCGCGAGGACGCCCAGGACGTTGCGCAGGACACGTTCCTGCGTGCGTACACCGCCCTCGAGGCATATGGCGATGACCGCATCGAAGCATTGCATATCCGGGCGTGGCTGTGGACGATCGCCATCAATCTCTGCCGTACCAGGGCGAAGCAACGCCGCCCAAGCGTTCCACTCGTCGACGGCCACGACACCGGTGCCGCCGACCCGGATCCGATGGATGATGCTGCGTGGAGCGAACGGTTGTCCAAGCTCCCGGACAACCAGCGGATTGCTGTGGTCCTTCGCCACGTTCTCGATCTCCCCATCAGTGAAATCTCTGAAGTCGTCGAGAGGCCAGAAGGAACCGTGAAGGCAGACATTTCTCGCGGTCTCGCTCGGCTGCGATCGATCATGGACAGTGAGGTACGGTAATGAACACAAACATGCTCGAGCTCCAGCTTCGGGGCCTCGATCGACATCCACCCGAGGACCTGGAGCGATCCACACTCATCACCGTCGGGGCCGCAGACTGGATGGCCATCACCGATACGCCGCTTGGCGTGCTGTGGGTTGCGTGGAGCACGCGCGGCGTCACAGGCGTGACACCACTTGCGTTCGCAGACACCGAGGACGCGTTTGCCAGTCATCACCGGCGCAGGACCTATCGGGCGGACCACCTGCCAGCCGACCTTGCATCAGCCATCACGACCGGGCTTGAGAGCGGCGACACGACAGAGGTGCCGGTCGACCTGTCCGGAGTGACATCGTTCCAGCGATCCGTGCTGACAACGTGCGCGACCATCCCTGTCGGTACGGTTCGACCCTACGGCTGGATTGCATCCGAAATCGGGAGCCCTGGTGCGGTGAGGGCCGTCGGCACGGCACTCGGCCGAAATCCCGTTCCTCTGATCATCCCGTGCCACCGGGTCGTCAGAAGCGATGGTGCCGTGGGCAACTACGCCTTCGGCCCCGACATGAAGCACGAGCTCTTGATCCGAGAAGGAGCAATCCTTGCCTGACGGCGTCCGCGGGCGACATGAACTACCTTGTGACTCATGGACCTGATCGAGACAATCCGAGAAGCCGTGATCGGCGGGCATCACGTCGTTCCTGGACCCTTCGGACCGCGGCGCGTGACCTACGCCGACTACACCGCGTCAGGGAGGTCCCTCGAATTCATCGAGGACTACATCCGCGACGTCGTCCTGCCGCTCTACGCCAACACCCACACGGAGTCATCGGGTACCGGCCTCCAGACCTCCCATTTCCGGGAGGAAGCACGCGAGATCATTCGACGTTGCGTGCACGCAACCGACGACCATGCCGTGCTGTTCGTGGGTTCTGGCTGCACCGGGGCCATCGATCGCATGATCAGGGTCCTCGGTCTCACGCTCCCCGAGCGTCTCGATGAGCTATATGACCTCCACTCCCGAATACCTGACGACCAGCGTCCCGTCGTGTTCATCGGACCGTTCGAGCACCACTCCAATGAGCTGCCGTGGAGGGAATCGATCGCAGATGTTGTGAGGATCGGCGAGGACAGCGACGGCCACATCGACCAGGAGAAACTCGAAATCGAGCTGCAGCGCCACCAGGGTCGCCCTCTGCTCATCGGCTCCTTCTCAGCTGCGTCCAACGTGACCGGCATCATCTCGGACACGTACGGCATCGCCGAGTTGCTGCACCAGTACGGGGCACTCTCCTTCTGGGATTTCGCGGCGGCAGCGCCCTATGTCGACATCGACATGGTCGTACCCGACCGCCCTCTCGCATCGAAGGATGCGATCTTCATCTCGACCCACAAACTCATCGGCGGACCTGGTACCCCTGGCATCCTGGTGGCCCGCAAAGATCTCTTCACCAACACCGTCCCAAGCATCCCTGGCGGCGGCACCGTCGCCTTCGTACAGCCAGAGACGCACCAGTACCTCAGCGACATCGAACACCGTGAAGAGGGCGGGACCCCTGCAATCGTCGAATCCATCAGGGCAGGTCTCGTGTTCCAACTCAAGGAGGCCGTCGGGGTCGAACGGATCAAGGAGCTCGAGGAAGCCCTGATCGCCAAGGCGATCGGATCGTGGCGGGGCAATCCCGACATCCAGATCCTCGGGAACCCGGACGCAGACCGCCTCAGCATCGTGTCATTCGTCGTACGGCACCAGAATCGCTACCTCCATCACAACTTCGTCGTCGCCCTCCTCAATGATCTCTTCGGGATCCAGTCGAGGGGTGGCTGCTCGTGCGCCGGTCCCTATGGGCATGCCCTCCTCGGTATCGATCATCAGCAATCCGACGAGTACGTCCACGAGGTCGCCCTCGGATGCGAGGGCATCAAACCGGGATGGGTCAGGGTCAACTTCAACTACTTCCTGTCCGACGCCGTGGTGGATTTCATCCTCAACGCCGTCCACCTGGTGGCATCCGAGGGGTGGAAACTGCTTCCCTGGTATCGGCTCGACCTCGAGACGGCAACGTGGTCCCACGTCGACGGGCGCGGTGATTCCCCCTTCTCTCTCGGAGACGTTTCGTATCAGGACGGCACGATGACCTACAGGGTGCCGGAACGAACGGCATCGGATGATGAACTCGCTGGGTACCTTGCCGATGCGAGTGCGCGACTGGCATCGATCGACCCTCATGACGCTCCCGCACAACCCCCGCTTCTGGTGACGGCATCGTTCGAGGACCTCCGCTGGTTCCTGATGCCCGATGAGGTCCGGCTCGGTGACTGACGCAGCTCCGGCGTGGTTCGACCGTGCGATCACCCACGTCCCGACCGAGCGGGTGATCGAGGTCGCAGGAACGCCGATCCGCTACTTGTCATGGGGAACGGAGGGGCAACCAGGTCTCGTATTCGTCCACGGGGGTGCCGCGCATGCACAGTGGTGGTCATTCATCGCCCCGATGTTCTCCAGGAACTGGAACGCCGTCGCTATCCACCTCTCCGGTCATGGAGATTCGGGCCGGCGAGACAGGTACAGCCAGGAGCTTTGGGCTGAGGAAGTCATGTCCGTCGCCGTGGATTCCGGGTTCCCCGGTCCACCCGTCATCGTTGGCCACAGCCTCGGAGGCATGGTCACGATTCAGACGGCAGCGACCTACGGGGACCGCCTGGCAGGGGCTGTGATCGTGGATGCGCCGGTCCGTCGCCCGTCCCCAGAGGCCGAAGAAGGTCGCTCGGGACGTTCATTTCGATCACCCGGTGTCTACGCGACCGAGAGCGAAGCGCTGTCTCACTTCCGGCTGGTTCCCCCCCAACCATGTGACAACGAGTACATCATCGATTGGATCGCCCGCCACTCCATCCACGAGACGCCTGAAGGGTGGACATGGAAATTCGATCCCGCACTGTTCATAGGGACGCTCGAGGCGCTCAGGGACCAGCTGGTCGCGGTTCGGTGCCGCGTCGCTCTGTTCACGGGAGAGCTTTCGGTCGTTGTGCCACCGGACACCGCCGAGTACATGTATGACCTGATGGGCAGGGTCGCACCCGTGATTCGGATCCCGGAGGCGCATCACCACCTGACCCTCGACCAACCATTGGCGTTTGTCGCCGCCCTTCGGACCCTCCTCGCCGACTGGGACCACTCGACCGGCTTCATTCGAGACAGTCGAGCGCCGTAGAATGACTCACTGATGGCCGCCAAGAAGAAACCGACGACCCAGCTCACGCTCGATCAGGCGTACCAGGCCGCCTATCTGTGGCTCGACTTCGCAGGTGATCCTCCGATCGAGATCAGCGAGCCCGCACACGGGTCGGTCGAACTGATCACGGAGCGAGCGTTCGTTCGTGTGCGGTCCAGCGACGCTCCCGTGGAACAGTCGAGCGTGTTGGCCCTGCTCAGAGCCGCCGGCACCGGGAAGAAGCTCGTCATCTTCTCGCCCTCCGGGTTCTCGCCGGGGGCACTCTCGATCGCCGAGACGCAGGGGATCGCCCTCTACACCCTCGACACGACGGGTCGTGCGATCCCCGAGACCACCCACGCCCGGTCCTTCGCGCCAGAGGAGGAACCGGAACCCCCCTTTGCTCCTTCACCAGCCGGCAAGGATGATGACCTTTGGACAGACCTGATAACCAAGGATGACCCGGATCCGACCCCGGCAGCCGGCGAACACGCCGTTCCCGGCATCGATGCTGCCACAACCGACTGGGCGGACTGCCCATCCTGCGGAGTCACGCACTATCGAAACGCGAAGTTCTGCAGGGAGTGCGGGACGAGTCTCGTCGACGGTGTGGTCGCTGCACCCGTTTCGTCTTCCACCGCTCCACAGCAGGCGACCGCGGTCCCGAAGAGCTCGACCGGCAGCAAGCTCAGGTGCAGGACGTGCGGAGGTCACGACATCGAGTTGCTGCCCTGACCCTCGCTCAGGCTCCCTTGCGACCCTGTTGATTCCTCCGGAGGAGCTGACTTGCCTTCCGCTCGGCGGCCTCCGCCCCAATAATGGTCAACGTGGTTCCGGCGAGCTCCATGCGGCGTTCGAGGGCGCCCCGAAACTTCACGCTGCAGGCGGCGAACCCGGCCAGCGGGATCATCTCGCCCCGAGCGAGCCTGTGACGGGCATCACCTTCCACGACCACGGGTGGAAGGACCCCGAGGGGCTGGCCTGGCACATTTCCCGGTTCGAGCCGAGTGATTTGTCCTTGGCCCGCGGCATCGATCGAGATGCGCATGTACCACGGGAGAAACTCCGCTGATTCGTCGAAGTCGAGCGTCATCTCCCCGATCGCCTCGTACGGAATACGGAAGGCATGATCGAATGCATCCTCTCCGACGACGAGGAACAACGCCCGGTCCGACAGCAGCCAGAACATGGCAGCTCGCTCACCGACCCGGCTGTCGAGCCCGGCTGCCGAACGATCGAGGGACTCGTCGCCGACGGTGAGCGGCTTCGCCTTCGCTTTGGCCTCACCGCGGCCGAGGTCGAGCACGGTCTGCTTGAGCGTTTGCAGTATCGGCATTGCATGCAGGGTAGACGCTGCAGTGCTCGCGCGTTGCTGGGTTGTCTGCTCAACCTGCGGCTCTGTGACGGCCTGCCGAACAAGGGGCTCTAGGCTCATTGGCCATGCCCAGAGATCTCACCGCGACCGGGCGGCACCATGCGTGGTCCTGGCCCCTCGAGGATTGGGACCACATGTGGAAGCCGAACCGATGGCTGATCAAGCCGCCGGATCCGCACAAGGCGCACATCTTCCACCTGATAGCGATCGTCGGTCTGGCGTCATATGCCAATGTGATCACGAATCGGGTACTCGATGACCATTGGCACATACCGTTCAACCTCGGGATCCTCGCGGTAGCGCTCCTCATTTCGCGGCGCGCAGGAACGACATGGACATCGATGGGACTCCGATCCGATCGCATGCAGCGAGGCACCATCGTCGGTGGGATCGTCATCCTCATCATCGCTGTGGGGATGGCGATCGCTGTCGCCATCCCTGACACGAGGGAACTCTTCATGGATGACCGCGTCATCGAGAACTCGATCGGTTGGGTGCTGTTCCAGGCCTTCATCAGGATCCCGCTCGGAACGGCTCTCTACGAGGAAGTGCTGTTCCGGGGCATCGTGTTCGGAATGTTGGTACGACGAAACTCACCGCTCGTCGCTGCAGCGTGGACATCCCTGCTCTTCGGTTTCTGGCACATCCTGCCAACCCTCGACACCCTCGATGCGAACCCTGCAGGCGACCTGTTCACGGGCATGATCGGCATCGTCATCGCCGTCATCGGTGCCGTTGGGGGCACAATGCTGGCCGGGCTGGGATTCCTGTGGCTGAGGCTGTATGCAAACAGCACGGTCGCTCCGGTACTCGCCCACATCGGAACGAACAGCGTCGCCATGCTCGCCGCCGCTGTGGTCGTTCACCTGCTGTAGCGACCACAGCCACATCCGCAGGCTTGACATTGCCTCGTCGATTTGGGAGCATTCAAGTCCTGGTCCTTGGACCGGGTACGCAACCGAGGAGTCTCGATGAGGTGGCTACTGATGCCGAACACCACACCCGAGTTTCTCGCGCGCGCCCGTTTCCGGTAGAGCGCACACCGCTCCCGCACTCGAGATCCTCCCACGGTGACGGCGTTCGTCGTCCGTTTCCCATCTCGCTGACTCCCAAGGACCAACCATGATCCCCGTACGTGCATATTTCCGGCTCTTTGCCAGGTATCTGCGGCCCTACCGCCGCAGGGCCTGGTTCCTCGCGACCCTCCTCGCCTCGACGATCGCCCTTCAGCTGCTCAACCCCCAGCTGATCAGGATCTTCATCGACGATGCCACCGCGGGGAAGGCGCTGAACGACCTCATCCCGATCGCCGTGGCCTTCATGACCATTGCCGTTGTCCATCAGCTCCTCTTGGTCTGGGCGACGTACATCGCCGAGCAGATCGGCTGGTCGGCGACGAATCGCCTCAGGGCGGACCTCACGGATCATGTTCTCAGGCTCGACATGGGCTACCACAAGGGCACGAGCCCCGGTGAGCTCATCGAGCGCATCGACGGCGACGTCACGGCGTTGTCGAACTTCTTCTCGTCGATGATGATCAAGGTCCTTGGGAACGGCGCACTGCTCGCTGGAATCCTCACCCTGCTGTGGGTGGAATCGTGGATCCTGGGCCTTGCGATAACCGTATTCACGGTCATCACATTCCTCGGCTTGTTCCGGTTGCACGGTGTGACCGTGCCGTGGCACAAGGCCATTCGTGCGACCAGTGCCGAGATGTTCGGATTCATCGGGGAGCAGATGGATGGAACCGAGGACATCGAGGCCAATGGCGCATCGGCCTTCATGGTGGAGCGTTTCGACGACATCCAGCGCCGCTGGCTTCCCCAGGTGGTCAAGGGATGGACGGGTTGGTCGATGATGTGGACGGCGTCGATGGCGCTGTACTTCGCATCGCTCATGATCGCCTTCATCCTGGGAGCATGGCTCTTCGGCATCGGAACCCTCACGATCGGCTCTGTGTACCTGGTGTTCCAGTACATCGAAATGGCGCATCGCCCGATCGAGGAGATTCGCGAGCAGCTCATCGACCTCCAGAAGGCCGGGGCTTCCATCGAGCGCGTCGAAGAGATGTTCGCCACCACTTCGCGGTTGTCCCAGCGGCAATCGATCGAGCTGCCGCCGGGCCCACTAGCCCTGCGATTCGATCGCGTCACCTTCACCTATGACGACGAAGCAGGCGACGAGACAGTCCTCCACGAGGTCAGCTTCGACATCGCCCCCGGGCGCGTCGTCGGGCTCCTTGGCCGCACCGGAAGCGGGAAGTCGACGATCGCACGGCTCGTCACGCGACTCTACGAACCGCAGGAGGGCGCGGTCGAGGTCGACGGAATCCCTACATGGGACATCGACCTTGCTTCGCTCCGCAAACGTGTGGCCATGGTGACCCAGGATGTGCAGCTATTCAGGGCAACGGTGAGGGAGAACCTGACGTTCTTCGACGCGTCGGTCTCCGACGATCGCCTCCTCGAAGTGATTCACCGACTCGAACTCGATGAATGGTTGGCGACGCTGCCGCTCGGACTCGACACCATGCTGGAATCCGGGAGTGCGGGACTCTCGGCCGGTCAGGCACAGCTGCTTGCGTTCACCCGCGTGTTCCTCCGTGACCCCGGGCTCGTGGTTCTCGATGAGGCGTCGTCGCGCCTCGATCCTGCGACAGAAGGTCTCCTCGAGAAGGCGATCGACCACCTCCTGAGTGATCGGACCGCCATCCTGATCGCACACCGACTGGCGACGGTGAGCCGAGTTGACGACATCATCATCCTCGAGGACGGCAGGATCATCGAGGCCGGTGAACGACGGATCCTCGAGGCCGACCCCGAGTCTGTCTTCTCCCACCTCCTGGTCGCAGGCATGGAGGAGGCGTTGGCATGACCGCCCAACCATCCCCTCCGTTCCGCAAGGTCGTGTGGCGACTGATCCGGACCCAGCCGGTGCGCTACTCGTTCGCGCTCGCGCTGTGGACCGCGATCTGGACCATGCCGATCCTCACCGGGCTCATCATCGCGTACTTCTTCGATCAGCTCGCCGCAGGGATGACCGTCGACACGCTCACCCTTGTGATCGTCGCCACGTTCGCCTATGCGGCTGGGCGGTCGGTCTTCATCGTCCTCGGGATGCGAAACCACGGCTCACTGCTGTTCCGCGCAGCCGCGACCATGCGAAAGAACCTGCTCGTACGGATCTATGAACTCCCGGGAGCTGCAGCGATCGAGGAGACACCGGGAGAGATCGTGTCGCGCTTTCGGGACGATGTCGAACACGTGATCGAGCCGTTCGATATCACGGTCGACCTGGCAGGCGCGCTTGTCGCCGGATCGATCTCGTTCGCCCTGCTGTTCTCCATCGACCCGGCGATCACCATCGTGATCTCGGTGCCGGTTCTGGTGGTGGCCCTCGTCACCAACCGGACGGGTGGCCTTGTCCGGTCGTATCGGAAGGCCGCTCGACACGCAACCGAGGCGATCACAGGGTTCCTCGGGGAGACCTTTGCAGCCACCCAAGCAGTGAAGGTGGCAGCAGCAGAGGCGAGCATGCTCAACCGATTCGTCGAACTCAACGAGACTCGCAAGGAGATGATGGTCAAGGACCGCACGCTGACGGCGGTCCTCGATGCCGTCTTCCGGAACACGGTCAACATCGGAACGGGGCTCATCCTGTTGATGGCCGCGGGCCGCCTCGACGCGACAGGTGATGCAGGGATTTCGATCGGCGAATTCGCCCTGTTCATCTTCCTTCTCCACCATGTGACCGAGGCGTCGTACTTCATCGGGGTATTCGTCGCGCGCGCACGCCAGGGCGCTGTTTCCGTGGACCGCCTCACAGGCACACTTCGCGGAGAACCATGGGATCGCGCGTACCGCAGGATCGACCTCGGTCTCGACGGCACAGCTGCACCATCGCCCACCATCCCCCAGACCGCTCTCGACCCGTTCGAGTCGCTGGCCGTGCGAGACCTGACATTCCATTACCAGGGGACCGACAACGGCATCGAATCGATCGACCTCGACATCGCTCGAGGAGAGTTCGTGGTGGTCACCGGCCGGATCGGATCGGGGAAGACCACCCTGCTTCGGGCAGTGCTCGGCCTCCTGCCTGTGGATCGCGGAACCATCCAATGGAACGGCGAACGGCACATCGATGCCGCACGCGACCTCACGCCACCACGGTCTGCGTACACCCCACAAGTACCGAAGCTGTTCTCGATGTCCCTCAGGGACAACCTCGCGCTCGGCGAGGAAGTCACGGACCACACGATGGATGAGTCGATCTACATCGCGACGATGCGCCACGACATCGAGCTCATGCCGGAAGGCATGGAGACCATGGTCGGTCCACGCGGTGTTCGACTTTCGGGTGGCCAGGTACAGCGATCGGCGAGTGCGCGCATGCTGACGCGGCAGTCACAACTCATTGTCCTGGATGACGTGTCCTCGGCGTTGGACGTCGAGACCGAGCAGCTGCTGTGGAAACGCCTCTACAACGCCAGGGAGCACGTTGCCGCGCTCGTTGTGAGCCACCGCCACGCCGCTCTGGCAAGGGCCGATCGGGTCATCGTCCTGGAGGGCGGGCGGGTCGCCGCACAGGGCACGGCTGCGGAACTCCAGCGGGACTCGGAGACTTTCAGAGCGATCTGGGAGGGAGCCGTCGACGCCGCTACGCCCGAGTGATCGAGATGACCTCGATCTCAAACGTGAGGGCCTCCCCAGCGAGGGGGTGATTGGCGTCGAGGGTGACCGTCTCCGCCGTCACCTCGATCACGACAGCAGGCTGACCGTTCGTGAGGAACACCTCGTCACCCACGGCGACATCGCCCTGATCGGGGTTGAAGGGGACGGCGACGATGTTTGCCTCGGACCACTCGCCGTAGCCCTGGTCTGCCTCCATGCGAACGGTCTTGACGTCACCGACCTTCGCACCCCGCACCGCAGTGTCGAACCCCGCAATGACGTCTCCAGCCCCGACGGTGAAGGTGAAAGTACTCCCCCGGTCTCGTGACGAATCCTGGACCGTTCCGTCATCGAGGGTGAGGACGTAGTGAACCTCGACCTGGTCGCCATCCTGGGCGATGAAGCCCTGGGCATCGGCTCCGGTCGAGACGGAAGGCTCCGTCGAGGTAGCGCCATCCCCGCTGCATGCAGCAGCGATCACACCGATGGCAAGAGCGACGATGGCAAGGCGAGGGGCGTGCATGGTGAGGTCTCCAAGGTGGTTTCTGGACGTCTGCGGTTCGACAGCAGGGTATCGAGGGAGTGACGTATCGCTGGTGCATCCTGCACCGGGACGGGCCACCGAGGTATCTGGGTGCCGGTAGCCTTGTCGCATGGCTGACTACGCACCACCCGTGAAGGACATCTCGTTCACGCTCCGGACCATCAGTGACATCGACGCGATCGTCGACCTGCCAGCGTTCGACCATGTGGACGTCGACATGGTGGATGGCCTTCTCGATGAGGCAGCCCGCTTCTTCTCAGAGGTGATTGCACCGACGAACACGATCGGCGACGAGATCGGGGCGCGCTTCATCAACGGGTCCGTGATCACACCCGACGCCTTCAAGCCAGCATGGGCGAAGTATGTGGAGTCGGGATGGGGAGCGGTCACAGGGTCGCCTGACTTCGGAGGGCACGGGTTCCCCAAGACGATCGGCTTGGCGGTATCCGAGATGATGACGTCAGCGAACCTCGCCTTCTCGCTTTGTCCGATGCTCACGGGGAGCGCGATCACGCTCCTCACGCGCCACGGCACGGACCTGCTGAGGGATCAGTACCTCGAGAAACTCATCAACGGGACGTGGACCGGCACGATGGTGCTCACGGAACCCCAGGCGGGGTCAGACGTGGGGGCGGTCCGAGCAAGGGCTGTCCGCAACGAAGACGGCTCCTACGACATATCCGGCACCAAGATCTTCATCACATGGGGCGACCATGACCTCGTCGACAACATCATCCATCTGGTGCTTGCACGCACCCCTGATTCGCCTGCCGGAACGAAGGGAATCTCCCTGTTCCTCGTTCCGAAGTTCCTGATCGACTCAGACGGGAACCCAGCGGACCGCAACACCATCGAGACCGTGTCCCTCGAACACAAACTCGGCATCCATGCAAGCCCCACCTGCGTGCTCTCCTTCGAGGATGCAACGGGCTACCTCATCGGCGAGGAGAACCGTGGGATGTCCTACATGTTCACGATGATGAACCAGGCACGGCTCGAGGTCGGCCTCGAGGGTCTGTCTGTCGCAGAACGCGCCTATCAATTGGCTGCCTCGTATGCCAAGGATCGAACGCAGGGCAGAGCCGCAGGTGCCCCAGGGCCATCTCCCATCATCGAACATCCCGACGTCAGGCGCATGCTCATGACGATGAAGGCATACACGGAAGCGATGAGGGGACTCGTGTATGACGCCGTTGCGGCAGAGGATCGGTCGCATCACGCAAGAACGGAGGACGAGCGCACAACAGCTGAGGATCGGCTTGCCCTCCTGACTCCCATCACAAAGTCGTGGTGCACCGATCGCGGCTGCGAGGTCGCTTCGATCGGCATCCAGGTTCACGGAGGCATGGGATTCATCGAGGAGACGGGCGCCGCCCAGTTCTATCGCGATGCGAGGATCACACCGATCTATGAGGGAACGAACGGCATCCAGGCGCTCGACCTGGTGATGAGGAAGCTCCCGATGCGAGACGGTGCCGTCGTCAACGGGTACCTGAACGAGATCTCGGCTCTCGACGCTGAACTCGAGGCGGCTGGCGAAGAACTGGCCGATCTACGGTCCGAACTGGCGTCCGCAGTTGCCGTTGTCCGACAGGCAACGGACTGGCTGAACAGCTCGGACGACGCTGACGCACGGATGGCAGGCGCGACTCCGTATCAGGAGATGCTTGGCACGCTTGCTGGTGCCTACTACCTCACGCGGCAGGCGCTGGCGGCACGCACCGGCGATGCAGAGGACCCGTGGATGGCAGGCAAGGTCGCCACCGCCCGCTTCTACGCCGTCAACCTCCTCCCCAGGGTCAACGGCCTTGCCGACGCCGTGATGTCGGGCGCCGACCTCCTGTATGCGGTCGACGAATCCCTCATCGGCGCCCAGCCATGAGCCCGGCACCTGCAGCTGCGTTCTTCGATCTCGACCGGACGATCATCGGCGGCTCGTCAGTCTTCGTCTTCGGATGGGTGGCCTATCGCGATGGTCTGGTTCCGACCCGCCAGTTGGTGAAGGACGCCATGAGCGCTGTGACGTTCAAGTTCAGCGGCGCCTCCGATGACAAGACCGAAGCGGTCCGGGATCGGATCCTCGATGCCATCGACGGGATTCCGGTGTCCACACTGACAGCACTGGCAGATGACATCATCCCCAAGCTCCTGTCGGACGTCCGTAGGGAAGCTCGCGGCCTGATCGACCTCCACGCTGCTGCCGGGAGGGACACGTACATCGTCTCGGCATCCCCGGTCGAGATCGTTGCGAGGTTCGCCGAGGAGATGGACATGACGGGTGGCCTCGGAACGGTGGCGCAAGTCCACGATGGCGTCTACACCGGCGAGCTCGCCCAGCCGTTCTGCTACGGGCAGGGCAAGGCGCTCGCCATTGAGCGGATCGCGGCTGAACGGGGCTACGACCTGGCTCAGTCGTACGCGTACACCGACTCTGCTGGCGACCTTCCGATGCTCGATGCGGTCGGACATCCCGTTGCTGTGAACCCCGATCGAGCCCTCGAGGCAATTGCTTTCCATCGTGGATGGCCCATCGTCGAGTTCTCGCGCAGGCGCAAGAAGGTCGTGAAGAGGACGACAGCTGCGGCACTCGGTCTCGGTGTGGCGGCAACTGCGTACGGGGTCGGTCTGTCCCAAGGCAGGC
>Ga0316195_10000769_pt1 | contig 13530 bp, 10 predicted proteins | sample Phised1_MG_FD_204937 | JGI IMG/M metagenome (GOLD analysis project Ga0316195, IMG submission 204937) | Coastal sediment microbial communities from Maine, United States - Phippsburg sediment 1 | ecosystem: Environmental > Aquatic > Marine > Coastal > Sediment | place: USA: Maine | collected... | reverse complement strand
GACCGCACGGTCTCATGCGTTAGTGCCCGCCGCCCTATACCGGGATTGGCAGCACGCACACGGCTGTATTGCTCGCCAAAAACCGGCACTTCGCATAGCTGCTCAAAACTAAGCAGACCCGCGCGTATGCCGTCATCTACGTCGTGATTGTTATAGGCAATTGCATCAGCGATGTTGACCAGCTGTGCTTCCAGGCCCGGCTGGCCGCCTTCGAGGAACCGCCGCCCTAATTCGCCGAGCGCCTGCGCGTTGCGGCGCGAACAATGCTTGAGTATGCCCTCACGGGTCTCATAGCAGAGATTGAGGCCGGGAAAGGCTGCGTATTTTTCTTCAAGTTGATCCACGACGCGCAGCGACTGCAGGTTGTGCTCGAAACCACCAAAATCGCGCATGCACTCATTCAAACTGTCCTGACCTGCGTGCCCGAAAGGTGTATGGCCGAGATCGTGCGCAAGGCATATAGCTTCGACGAGCTGCTCATTCAGTCCCAGCTGCACAGCAACTGTGCGAGCAATCTGCGCAACCTCAAGTGAATGCGTTAGACGGGTCCGGTAGTGATCACCTTCGTGATTCACGAACACCTGGGTTTTGTACACGAGGCGACGGAAGGCAGCGGAGTGAATGATGCGGTCACGGTCACGCTGGAATTCTCCACGATAAGGGTGCGGGGGCTCAGCGTACTCTCGCCCCCTGCTACGGACCTGAAGGGCGGCATAGCGAGCCAGCCCCGCATCCGGATCGGGGGTATGCAGGCTCATCGCGAAACCGCCATGGCAGATTTAATGCACAAACTGCTCACTCAGATAATCCACAAGGTCATGCGCGGGGTAATCCGCCGTAAGCAGCGCGTCGCCTATCGAGCGCAACAATACTAAGCGGATCGTGCCTGCCTGGACTTTTTTATCGAGCGACATCGCCGCCAGAAAGTCTGCCGCATTTACCCGCGGAGGATCGACCGGCAACGCCAGCCGCACGAACAAGTCGCGTATACGCTGCACACTGGCCTGATCGAGCCAGCCGATGCGCGCCGAAAAGGAGGCTGCCATGCAGGTTCCGGCGGCAACAGCTTCGCCGTGCAGCCATTCACCGTAACCTGCACAACGCTCGATAGCATGACCAAATGTGTGACCCAGGTTGAGCAGTGCGCGCTGGCCCTGCTCGCGTTCATCGGCCGCGACAACCTGCGCCTTGATCTCACAGGCGCGGCGCACGATATGCTGCAAGCGCTCTGTATCGCGACGGGTAATCTTTGCGTGCTCCTGTTCGAGCCACGCGAACAGTTCGGCATCGGCTATCAGGCCGTACTTGATTGCTTCCGCGAGCCCCGCGCGGAATTCCCGGTCAGGTAGCGTATTGAGTGTATCCATGTCGCTGAGCACGCAGAGCGGCTGATGGAAGGCCCCGATCAGATTCTTGCCGCCCGGATGGTTGATCGCAGTTTTGCCGCCAACCGAGGAATCAACCTGCGCGAGCAGCGTGGTCGGCACCTGTATGAAATCGACCCCGCGCTGCCAGGTTGCCGCAGCAAAGCCGACGATGTCCCCGACAACACCGCCGCCCAGGGCAATCAGCACACAATCGCGGCCAAAACGATGCAGCACGAGTTTGTCGTAGATTTGCATCAGGGTGGCCATTTGTTTTGTGACTTCGCCGTCAGCCAGAACGAGGGTTTCCACGCGACTGCGGCTGCACATCGCGGCCACCGGTTGCATGTAGAGGGGCGCTACGATTTCATTGGAGACAATCAATACATCACGGCCGCCGATAAAGGGATCGAGTATCTGGCGGTGATGCATTAAACCGGTGCCGATGAAAATCGGATAACGGCGGACGCCAAGTTCAACGTTCAGAGTAATCATGCCAGTGCGCTATTCAGGCGGGTTTGTTTCCGACGCTTGCGCCTGCAAAGCCTGTATTTGCAGGCGCAGCTGCCTGGTTACCGAGGCAACCTGCCGGCCATCCGTTTCAATAATCAGGTCGGCAATTTCACGGTACTGGGGATCGCGGGTATCCATCAGCCGCTGCAGCACCTCTGCACGATTGCCGTTGTTCAACAGCGGCCGGTTTCGCGACTTGCGGGTCCGGCGCAACTGTTCCGCAACGCTAGTGTACAGATAAACCACGATACCGTTGGCGGCCAGCAAACGGCGACTCTCAGGATCCTGTGCCACCCCGCCCCCGGTTGCGAGCACGATGCCGTCGAGTTCGACCAGTTCTGCAATGACCGCCGCTTCGCGCCGGCGAAAGCCGGCCTCACCCTCTTTGTCGAAGATGTAGGGTATATCCACCCCGGTGCGGCTCTCGATCTCTTCATCACTGTCATGGAAGGCAAGGCCCAGCTGATTGGCCAGCCGCCGGGCGACAGCAGACTTGCCCGACCCCATCGGACCGATCAGATAGATGTTGTTGGCTCCCTTCATCCTGCAATGTTAACCGGATGCAGGCCGGGGAGTGTAATTTGTATGGCAATGTTGCTGACTGTCTGGGCAACCACGGATTTCAGCGACCAAAAAAAACGCCACCTCTCGAGGTGGCGTTCTTGCTGCGGGAAGTTACCGGATTAATCGGGGTTCGCGCAGCTATCTCCGGTGCCATAAGGGCTGATGTAGTTCGGCGGGCTTTCGTTCTCATCCTGCACGTCCGAGGCAAGCACCTCCAACCAGTAATCCTGATCGGCTGAGAACTCCGTACCTGAAACCGATGCCTGCGCACCGATTTCTACTTCCAGCCAGAGTGCATAACTCTGCGGGTAATAGATACAGACGCGGGCAATGCCTTGTGAATTCGTTGTGACATTCGCGTTGGCACCTTGCGAACCGGTATTGTCGAGCGAACAGGGCGACTGTATCGAGGCGCCCGGCTCAACCGCTGCCACGAGTGCATCACCACCAGCCTCGATCGTTCCGTTACCGTTGAAGTCCTCGCCGAAATCGAGAATACCGTTGCGGTTAAGATCTTCATCCATACACGCGGACTCACCGGGCAAGGTCGTTACAACCTGCTGCCAGCCTGACAACTCCGAGTCGGGCGGCGGAAGCGCGAGGTAGCCCTTGCGATAGTTTGTCGACCGCAGGCTTACCTGCACATTTGAATTTGGGACGGCATTGCCAACGCCATCCTTGACCAGGATGACCCACTCCTTGGCGTAGGTCGCTGTACCAATCTCAAACAAGGTGTTGCCCGTACCAATCGTAATATCACGCGACACCCCGGCGACTGTCAGATTAACCGAATCCGAGTCGATCTCATTGTTGTTCGTATCCCTGATTGAACCAGTGATTACGACGTCATTAGTGGCGCTCGGTGAATTGCCTGCATTGTAGAAAATGCGGGCCTGGCCGACGCTGTCCGTTTCGGCCGTTGCTGCGGTCAGCGAACCGCCAGTGACATCACTAATGGCGAAATAGACCTGCTGATTCTTGACCAGGTTGTTGTTGGCATCACGAACGGTTGCAGTGATCGTACTCTGCGCGTTCACGACAACGGTGAACGGGCTGGCCTGCAAATCAACTGTAGTCGGATTGATCGCAACGAACTCTATATTGATGCTCGTACTCGTGCCACTGACGGGATCCCGGGCAGTAATCACGGCAGGTCCCGAATTGTTCGAGGAGATACTGACCGTCGCGATGCCGGAACCGCTGGTGTTGGCGCTCGCGGCAGACAGCGTTCCGCGGGTACTTGAGAACTGCACGGCCTGGCCTGTAACGGGCGAGCCGTTGCTGATCCACTCCAGCTGGACCTGCACATTTTCACCGAGATCTGCCTCATACGCTGAAGCAGGGCTCAGAAACCTGAACTGGTCATTCGAAACCGTTACCTGTCGCGATGCCGTCAGGCCAAGGGCCGACACCGTAATAGTGTCGAGACCACCGACTGCCGCCGTCACCGAAATATCAGCCGAACCATTGGCACCCGTCACCGATACATTTGATGCGATCGTGTTCCCGTTAGCGGATTGCACCGTGAAAGCCGCACCTGCGACGCCGGCGCCTTCAGAGTCTTTCAGGAGGATGTTATACATTCCGGAATCGCCGGCAGCTAAAGCCGCAGGTCCGGTGATACTGAGCGTGGTTCCACTCACCGCGACATCAGCAGTGGTAGCTTGTCCGCCGGCCTGGGCACGCACGGTGATCACACGATTCTCGGCGTTGCCAAAGCTTGAGATACTGGCGAGAGCCACACCGGAAGAATCTGTGACAGGCTGAGTTACACCCAGCAAGCCATTGTTGGTAACTACCGAAAACTGCACAGTCACGCCCGACAGCGCATTGTTATTAGTGTCGGTAACGACCGCCGTCAACGCAACCGATTTGTCGCCGGACTGGTCGGAAGGCAGCTGCGGCGAGGCGGCCAACAGCTGTATGCTGCCGACGACGGTGGTGTCTGTATTACCGCCACTGTCTTTGTTCGTAAACGAAGGACTGTCGCCTCCGCCACCGCACGCAGCCAGCAACAGAGCCATCAGCAATACTGAAAGGTTTCTAAACTTCTTCATAACGTAGTCCTTTACGCATCCCGTCGCCGGGTTATGGATTCACTCCTGAATCCGTGAGTGTGTGCTGCGAAGCGGTTAGTAAATGGTTGAGCCTTCCTTGAGGATTTTCGGGGTCACGAAAATCAGCAATTCGGATTTGGCCGACGTTACCTTGCTGCTGCGGAACAGGTTGCCAAGCAGCGGGATGTCGCCCAGAAACGGCACTTTCGTTACCGAATCGCGACGCTCGGTCTCGTAGATACCGCCGAGCACAACGGTCTGGCCGTTATCGACCAGGACCTGCGTCGTAACCATGCGTGTGTCGATACTGGGGATTCGTCCGCCGAAGCCATCCGATACCTGCTTGCCAACGCTGTCCTTGGTGACCTTGAGATCCATTATGATCCGGTCATCGGGCGTGATCTGCGGCGTAACCGTGAGGCTCAGCACAGCGTCCTTGAAACTGGTCGTCGTGGCGCCGCTGGAAGAAGCTTCCTGGTAGGGTATTTCGACACCCTGCTCGATTCGCGCTTCCTTCTGGTTCGCTGTAATCACGCGCGGTGATGAGATGACCTCGCCGTTGCCTTCAGCCTGCGCGGCCGACAATTCGAGGTCGATCATGTAATCGTCGTCAAGAATTGCCAGCGCGAAGGAACCGGCCGGGTTGGCGACCGGCAGATTAACCATGAACCGGTCGTCCAGCGGGGGCAAGTCAACGCTCGTGCCACCACTGTCGATGAACGATCGGGTCATGTCACTGGTCCCGTTGGCATTGCCACTGACCGCATAGATTCCGTTGTCACCTTTGTCGCTGACGCCAGTGAAACCCCAGCGAATTCCCAGCTCGCGACCGAAGTCATCGTTCACAATGACGATGCGCGACTCGATCAGCACCTGGCGAACAGGGATATCGAGCTTGGCAACGAGCCGGCGAATATTTGCAAGCCGGTCAGCCGTATCATTAATCAACAGGGTGTTGGTACGCTGATCGATCGATGCCGTGCCGCGAGGAGAGAGCAGCGCGTTCTCGCCACCCTGACCCAGCAGTGCAGCAAGATCGCTTGCCTTGGCATAGTTGATCTGCAGGTATTCGGAGTAGAGCGGTTCGAGTTGCGTAATTTCCTTGCGGGCTTCGAGATCCGCTTTTTCACGCGCGGCGATCTCGGCGGCAGGCGCAACAACGATTACGTTACCGTTCTCCCGCATATCCAGGCCTTTCGTGGCGAGCACGATATCCATGGCCTGATCCCACGGCACATTCTGCAAGCGCAACGTGACGTTGCCGGTCACGGTGTCCGAAACCACGATGTTACGGCCGCTGATATCAGCAAGCAGCTGCAACACGGCGCGGGCATCGATGTCCTGGAAGTTCAGTGTCAGGCGCTCACCCGAGTATTCCTTGGAACCACTGTAGAGCGTTGCCGATTTGGCCACTTCGTCAGTTACGACGGGCTGAATTTCAACGGTAAAGGTTGACTCAGACTGGTATGCCAGCTGCTCGAAGGCACCTTTAGAACTTATGACGAGGCTGGCGCCTTTGTCGACCTGCAGCGCATCGATCATGGTGACCGGCGTTGCAAAATCGATGACGTCCATCCGTTTCAGCAGGTTCTGCGGCAGACTCGTATCGGGGAAATTGACGATAACCTTGCTGCCTTCCTGGCGCACGTCGACGGTCGTGCGGGGATCCGTCAGTGAAACAATGATTCTACCCGCGCCCGACTCGGAACGCCGGAAATCGATATTCTGAATTGACCGGGGGGCATCAACCGGCACAGCACTCGGCGTGCGTGGAGTCGCGGCGGCAAAAGTCGTCACCGTAGTCTGGGTATTTTGCGGGCTTTCCAGCGTGACATAGATGGTGTTACCTGCAACACGTGTCTGATAGGCCACCAGGCTGTCGAGGTTAAGCACGACCCGGGTGCGACCATTGGCCTCTGCGGCCAGCACGGTATCAAGCACACCAAGTCCAACGTCGGTCCGGCGACTGTCAAGACCCAGGCCGGTATCGGCCAGATCGAGGGCTATACGCGCGGGCTGGTCGATGGTGAATGCCAGCGGCTCCGGAGCAGGGCCCGAAAGCACCAGTCGCAGTTCTACCTTGTCGCCCGGCAGATTCTGAAACTCGATGTTCTGTAGTTTGTTGCCGGGTTCCGGCGCACCGACTGCTACACCCGCTGCGAGGCTCAGGAACATGAGTTGAGCAAGCAATGAGATTGCGTGTCGATAAACTCGACGCAGGTTTCGTGTCTCTTGTGCTCTGATAGCTGTGATCATTATTTACTACTCCAGGACAACTCCCAACGAGGAGTTATTGTTTCAACCCAATTTCAGCGGACCGTTTGTAGAAACCGCCAATACCATCCGGAACGAGTTCTTCCAGACGGATACTCGCATCGTCCACCGCAACAATGCGGCCGTCGTTCTGCCCTACATAATTACCTGCCACGACCCTGTGAACCATTCCGTCCTTGGTTTGCACCAGGCCATAAACGTTGCCGCCGCGATCAAGGGTGCCCACCATGGCAAGCGTATCGAGCGAGAATTGCTCGAGATATTCCTTGCTGCGGTCATCGATGGGCTTCGGACCCGCGGTTTTTGCCGCTGATCCGGGTCGTTCGGGCATGAAAGGTGAGCGAGCATTGTCCACCGAGTAGGCAAAAGTCTCATACGGTTTTATTTGCGGCAGTGCTTCGATACGGCCGCCCGGACGGGCCTTCACATCATCGATGTAGGAAAGCAGTTCGTCGTTCACGCCTCCGGCGCAACCGCTCAGCAGAACGGCCACGGTCAGCAACTCTATGCATCGTGATCGATTTACCATGCGTTTCATCCAGCGCCTCCCAACTCGTCTTCATCCATATAGCGATATGTCTTGGCCGTGACGTCGATCGTCAGCTGATCGAATCCCGTGCCATCTTTAGAAGCAGGTTTTATTTCGATGTCATGCAGCGTCACGATACGGGGCAGTGCCGCGATATCGCTCACGAAACTGCCAAACTCGTGATATGCACCGTCGAGCTTTATGTGAATTGGCTTTTCGGCATAAAAGTCCTTCGGCATTTCCGCCATCGGCTCGAACAATTTTTCATCCAGGCCGGCAGCAAGGCCGGTCTGTGAAATATCGACGAGCAAATTCGGTATTTCGGTTTTGCCCGGCAGCTGCTGCAGCATGGTGCCGAATGAACGCTCGATTTCCGCGAGCTGTTCCTGATAAGCATTGAAATTGGCTGCCTTCCGTTGCTTGTCTTCGAAGACGACGCGCAGTTCCTGCTCTTCGCGCTCGGCCCGTTCCAGTAACGGCACCTTGTCTTCGTAGACGAACAGATAAATACCCGCGCCGGTCGCAACCACCGCAACCAGCACGATCGCAGCAGCACGAAAGATGAACGGCCATCGACCAACGTCATTTATGTCAAGGCTCTTGAGTTCTTCGAGGAATTTCATGACGCATCATCCTCCGCTTCTGTCTGAGTCTGTTGCGCAAATACGGTGAACTCGCTTGCACGACTACCCGATGCAGAGCCGGCCTTGACCTCAACGACTTTCAGGTCAGGCGACTCGAGCCACTCGGACTTGTCGATGTTGCGCATGAATGCAGACACGCGCGTATTGGATTCGGCAACGCCCTTTATCTCCAGCATTTTGCCGGTCTGCTTTACCGACGTCAGATAAACTCCGTCGGGCAGCGTGGTAACAAGTTCTTCAAAAAGATGCACAATAACCGGACGGCTGGTCTGCAACTCTTCGATGATTTTCATGCGCGCGACGAGCCGGTTCTTTTTCTGTTCGAGGTCGACAATTTCCTTGATTCGGCCATCGAGCTTGGCGATTTCGTCTGTTAGCAAGGCGTTGCGATCGCGTTGCGAATCGATGATTCCGTTCATCAATAGCACGCCTATCAAAACGAAGATTGCGGCCACACCGAACGCGCCGCCCATAGCCAGATAGAACTGGTTGCGCCGCTGCGCCCGCAGTTCATCGCGCCATGGCAGAAGATTAATTCTTGGCATTAGTCGAAACTCCTAAGCGCAAGGCCGCAAGCCGTAAGCAGAGCCGTAGCATCACGTTCCACTCCCTGCGATCTCGCCCGTGACGACAGCTTCATCTGCCCGAGGGGATCGCCAATTTCAGTGGGTATGCCAACCTTCGATGCAATCAGGTCAGCAACGCCGGGAATATTGGCGCAGCCCCCGCATACCAGGATCTGGTCGGGTTGCTCGCGACCGCCGCCCGATGCGAGGAAGAACTGCAGCGACCGGCTGACCTGCTGGGTCATGTCGTCGATGAACGGATCGAGTACTTCGGGCTGGTAGTTGCTGGGCAACCCGCCTTCCTTCTTGGCGCGACCCGCGTCTTCCAGGCTCAAGCCATATATGCGCATGATTTCCTCGGTGAGCGCTTCGCCACCGAAGTTGAAGTCGCGGGTATACACGACGCGCAAATCCTGCAGGACACTGAAAGTCGTGCTGGACGCACCGAAGTCTACGACCGCAATCTGGTGATCGATTCCGCCATCAGGCATCTGGTGCGTCATGAGGCCACAGGCATTTTCGAGTGCAAACGGCTCGACATCGACAACCCGTGCCTTGAGCCCGGCCGCCTCAACTGCCGCGCGTCGCTGGTCGACGTTTTCTGTGCGGGTGGCAACGAGCAGCACGTCGAGCATATCCGGATCATTAGGCGATTCACCGATCACCTGGAAGTCAAAGCTGACTTCTTCCATCGGAAACGGTATGTACTGATCCGCCTGGATTTCGACCTGCGCCTCAAGATCATTCTCGTTGAGGTTGCGCGGCATCTGAATGACTTTGGTAATTGCCGCATCACCGCTGATGGCAATTGCAACTTCAGATGCATTGGTTGAAGAACGCTTGACGGCGCGCCGCACTGCCTCACCCACCGCATCCGGATCAACGATCGATTTTTCCGTGATGGAATTCGGCGGCGAAGGCTCGGCCGCATAACACTCGACGCGGTAGCCGCGGCCGTAAGGCACAAGCTCGATCAACTTGATCGAGGATGTCGTTATGTCAAGTCCTGCCAGAGTTTTGGAACGAGAAGCGAACATCCTTTTTCCCTTCAAAGTCCTTGGGTTGGCCAACATTGCCGGTCTGGGCCCGAGGCGTCAATTTAACAATATCCATGTACAATAGCGAAACGAACAGGGCTTCAATCGCAACTTGGACAAGCCTAACGTTGATAAAGGGAGCAAAACCGTGAACGGCATCCGATTTGGACATATTCCGCATCGAGAGCCGTAACCGGCAAAAGGGGTGCCAGGAATGCACAGGAAAGACGTTCGACGCAGGTAACACGCAGGAACGTGTGAACCTCGCCGATCGGCAACCCCGCTATCCTAGGACTTTGCTAAGAATCAGCACTTGAATCAAATGCTTATTGCTCAGCGGCCCCTTAGACCGGTGGCTTTGCGCCCCCACCTTTCGATGGGTTTGCCACAAGACAGCGCTTAATATGCATAATCACCCCCTTCAACGCAAGGGACTGCATCCGGTTTATTTATGAATTTGATCTGGCGAGTAATGCCATACCTTCTGGGCCTGCTGGGGACTGTCCTGCTGGGCGCCGCAGCCAGCGGATTTGCTGCCTATTACTACCTGCAACCGGCCCTGCCATCGGTTGAGGAGATGCGCGATATACCGTTGCAGATTCCTTTGCGCATCTACTCCCGTGACGGGCGGCTAATTCAGCAAATTGGCGAAAAGCGGCGGACACCCGTTGCCTACAAAGACATTCCCGAGATTGTCGTTAATGCCTTTCTGGCCGCAGAGGACGACCGGTTTTTCGAGCACCCCGGCTTTGACTATCAGGGCATCATGCGCGCCAGCATCGCGATGCTGACCACGGGCACACGCATGCAAGGTGGCAGCACGATTACCCAGCAACTTGCGCGTGAATATTTCCTGACGCGTGACCGCACCTTCGTGCGCAAGGCGAAAGAACTGATCCTTGCAGTGCAGATTGAACATTCCTTTTCAAAGCAGGAAATACTTTCACTGTATCTGAACAAGATTTTTCTGGGGCAACGCGCCTACGGCGTAGTCGCAGCCGCTGAAGTGTATTTCGGCAAGAGCCTGCCAGAACTCAGCATTGCCGAGGCAGCAACTATCGCGGGTCTGCCGGCCGCACCGTCACGACTCAATCCGGTGTCCAATCCGCAACTCGCCAAAGACCGGCGCGGGTATGTGCTCCGCCGCATGCAGGAACTGGATTTCATCAGCGATGATGAGTACACGACAGCCCTCGCTACGCCGATGGAATCGGAGTTACACGGACCGCGATTGGACCTGAACGCGCCCTATGTGGCCGAAATGGCCCGGGATGAGGCCGTGCGGCGACTGGGCGAGGCGGCAACGACAGCCGGGTACCAGGTCGTCACGACTATCGACAGCCGCTTGCAGCGCGCTGCCGGCGACGCGCTCCGGACAGCGCTGCTTGAATACGACCGGCGTCATGGCTGGCGGGGCCCCGTCGCAAAAGTCGATATAAGCGCACTGGCAAATGGCGGGGGAATCGAGCAAAGCGGCACAGAGACAACCGGTGGCAACGATGCGGTAGCCAATGCGCTGCAGAATTATTTGCGCGATTATCCGGTTTACGGCGACCTGAAAGCCGCGGTTGTCACACGCATCTATCCGGGTCGCGCGAGTGGCAACGCGACAGCCAACTCGGCAGATTTTTTCATCCGTGATATCGGCTACGTGAATGTGCCGTGGGATTTTATCAAGTGGCGGCCCTTTATTAATGACAACGCTGTCGGAGCAGCGCAGGCAAGCGTTGCAGAAATGCTGGCCGAAGGGGATGTGGTTTATCTGCGCGACACCGTCAAGGGCTGGCAGGTGTCACAGATCCCTGCCGTACAGGGTGCGCTGGTGGCAATGGATCCGCAGGACGGCGCAACGGCCGCGCTGACCGGAGGCTTCGATTTCTTCCAGAGCAAATTCAATCGCGCAGTTCAGGCATTGCGGCAGCCAGGTTCGTCATTCAAACCGTTTATCTATTCTGCGGCACTCGACAATGGTTTTACTGCATCGACCATCGTGAACGATGCGCCGATTGTGCTGGACGATAACGGCAGCGACGAGGCCTGGCGACCACAAAACTACTCACGCCAGTTCTACGGACCGACCCGTTTGCGCGAAGGCCTGGTGCGTTCGATGAACCTCGTGACAGTCCGCGTTTTGCAGAAAATCGGCATGAAGAAGGCCCTGAAGCACCTCAAGCCGTTCGGGTTTGACGATGCGGCGCTGCCACCCAACCTCTCGCTGGCGCTCGGCAGCGGCGGCGCTTCACCGTGGCAGATGGCACAGGCTTTTAGCGGACTGTCGAGCGGCGGTTATGGCGTCACGCGGCACATCATTGATCGCATACTCGATGCGGAAGGCAATATTCTCTATCAGGCCACACAGCCGCTCGTTTGCCCGAAATGCGCGCCGCACTGGTATGACGGCAGGGAGAAAAAAGAAAAGGACGAGTTTGAATTACCGGCGTTTCTGCGCAACACGGGCACCGGGGCGCAATCGGAAGTGTCCTCCGCTGAGGCGGGCGCTGCAAACACCGGTGTCGTCGATCCGGAGATTCCTGCCTACGAGTCAGCAGATGCAATGATAAAGCAGGCGATGGATTGGCGGCCCGACTACACCGAAACGCCCGCATTCTGGAGCGATCGCAATCCCGCGGACCGGATCATCAGTGCCCAAAACTCCTATATCGTCTATGACATGATGCGTGACGTCATCCGGCGCGGAACCGGGCAGCGGGCCAAGGCGCTCGGCAGGCAGGACCTCGGCGGTAAAACAGGAACATCCAACGATCGGCGCGACGCATGGTTTGGGGGCTTCAACAGCCAACTCGTCGCAGTTGCCTGGGTAGGATTCGACGACGACGCCAGAACGCTTGGCGCCGGCGAGGAAGGCGGGCGGACGGCGCTCCCGATGTGGATCAACCTGATGGATGTCGCACTGACCGGCACAGCAGAAGCGCCGCTGCCGCAACCACCCGGCATCGTCAGCATGCGCGTTTCGCGAAGCACCGGCTTGCAGGCGCCGGCGGGCTCGCCGGATGCCATGTTTGAAATTTTCATTGCAGGCAGCGAACCTGGCAGCGATTTTGCGCGCGATGGCATGGGCGGGCAGGATCCGTACATGGAAGATCTGGGCGATACATCTATATTCTGAATATATGCGCAGAAAGTCAGCAGTCCGGCGGACGGAACGGGGAGCTGACGATCAGCTCCGTATCGTTCTGGCACAAGAAGCGGCCAGGCTGATCTGTGATCACGGGCTGACAGATTATCTCGCCGCCAAACACAAAGCCGCCGAGAAACTGGGGCTTGCGAACGTCAGGGCGCTGCCAAACAATCGGGAGATTGATGCCGCCGTGGCAGAACACACACGAATATTCCGTGGCGATTTACAGGCGTCCGGTTTGCAGGAAATGCGCGCAACAGCAATGCGAATCATGCAGCTGCTGGAGATGTTTCAGCCAAGACTTACCGGCGCAGTCCTTAGCGGCAATATTACCGGGCATTCAGTTATCGAGCTGCACCTGATCAGCGAACCCGCGGAGGAAATCGATCGGTGCCTGACAAATGCGCGAATCAGCTACAGCAGTGCGCCCCGCCGCCTTAAACTGCAGCGCGACCGGTCGGAGGAATTTCCGGCCTACCGCTTCCGGATTGACAGCTTCGAAGTTCTGGCAACCGTACTGCCCGAGCGGCGTCGGATGCATGCACCACTCAGCCCTGTAGATGGCAGGCCGATGCGCAGAGCCCGTCTGAAGGAACTGCAGCAACTGTTGGCTGCAGCCTCGGAAGCGGACGATATCAGCCTTCCGCTTTGACTTCCCGTTGCATCAGCGCCTCGATGGCCGCTTGCACTGACACCCCTTCGTAGAGCAAGCGGTAGACCTGCTCGCAAATAGGCATCTCGACGCCTAACTCCAACGCCGCCTTGCGGACGGCGGCCGCCGCTTTTACACCCTCGACGACCTGGCCGATTTCTTTGGCTGCCTGCTCGACACTTTTACCGGCT
>Ga0316195_10000768_pt1 | contig 13531 bp, 11 predicted proteins | sample Phised1_MG_FD_204937 | JGI IMG/M metagenome (GOLD analysis project Ga0316195, IMG submission 204937) | Coastal sediment microbial communities from Maine, United States - Phippsburg sediment 1 | ecosystem: Environmental > Aquatic > Marine > Coastal > Sediment | place: USA: Maine | collected... | reverse complement strand
GAAGATATCTCGAAATTCATTCGATCCGGACCGGACTTCTTCGCGCACCGAAAAGAGCGGCAGCTGGCTCGGAGCCAGCCGCCGCTCATGCGCTTGCCAGGTGTTTCAGCCGCCCGCCGCCCAGAAGGCTGCGATATCGGCCGCATCGGCGTCGGAGACCGCGACTTTCATCTTGTGCTTGATCTTGCCGGACGCGACGTCCTTGATCATCTGGGTCAGGGTCGCGGCGTCGTTGCCCGCGAAATCGGCCGCTTCGTGGCAATCCGCGCAGGGCTCGGCCTTTGCCTTCCCTGCAGCAGCGTCGCCCGCCTGGGCGGTGCCAATGACCAGCATGGTTGCGGCGGCCGCGGCCGCTGCGATTTTCAAGGCGTGCATATCTCATCCCTCCAGCAGAACAGATGTTTCCTTCCAGGCCGCTCCTTGCAGCCTGCCTGCAATCTACACGCCCGCCCCTGCCCGGCGCGTCCGGACTTTCACGGTGGCGAGGGGATTTTCGTCACCGGTTCGTGGCCCTACACTCTGGCCATGGCCATTCGCGAAGTGCTCAAGATGGGTCACCCCCTGCTGCGGGAGGTATCGGCGCCGGTGACGGAGTTCGGCAGCGAAGCCTTGCACCGCCTGATCGCCGATATGGACGACACCATGCGTTCACTCAGCGGCGCCGGCATCGCGGCCCCGCAGATCGGGGTCGGGTTGCGCGTGGTGATCTTCGAGGTCACCTCCAACCCCCGCTACCCCCACGTAGATCCGGTTCCGTACACCGTGCTGATCAATCCCGTGCTGACCCCGCTGGGCGAGGAGAGGGACGAAGGCTGGGAAGGCTGCCTCTCGGTACCGGGGCTGCGCGGACTGGTCCCACGCTTTCGGCGACTGCGCTACCGGGGGATGGACGCTCTCGGCAAGCCAATCGACCGCGAAGTCGAAGGATTCCATGCCCGGGTGGTCCAGCACGAGGTTGACCACCTCGACGGGATCCTCTACCCGCAACGGATACAGGACCTGCGCAACCTGGGCTTTGAAGACGCCCTGGCGGGCCAGATGACGCCCATGCCGGACTGAAGCGGCGATTGGCCGTGGTCTGGAGGCTAGGGTCGGAATCGAACCGGCGTACACGGCTTTGCAGGCCGCTGCATGACCACTCTGCCACCTAGCCAACGAGCGTTCTTATAACAGAAACCCCGGGAGAGCGTCCCGGGGTTCTTGCAAAAACTGGAGCGGGAAACGAGGCTCGAACTCGCGACCTCAACCTTGGCAAGGTTGCGCTCTACCAACTGAGCTATTCCCGCCCTGGACCCAACGGTCAGCCTGCGGATTTTAAGGACGGGCGAACGCCTGTCAAGTTCGATTCATGTTCCTGAGATCCGGCCAGGCCAACCTCAGGTAGGCAGCCATGGACCACAGGGTCAGCGCGGCGGCCAGGATGGTCAGCGCCAGGCCGATATCGTAGATCGGCAGGAACAACAGGTCCTGTCGAAACAACATCATCGACAGGCCGACGATCTGCACGATCGTCTTGAACTTGCCGAGCCCGGAAACGGCCACCTTGTGACGCGACCCGATCTCCGACATCCACTCCCTGAGCGCCGAGATGGCGATCTCCCGGCCAATTATCACTACAGCCGTCAGGGTGACATACCAGGCCGGGTTCTGGCTGACGATCAGCACGAGTGCCACCGCGACGATCAGCTTGTCGGCCACCGGGTCGAGGAACTCACCGAGCGGCGAGACCTGCCCCAGCCGCCTGGCCAGGTAACCGTCGAACGAGTCGGTGATGCCGGCCACGGCGAACGTCAGCCCGCAGGCCATGTCGGCCCAGGAGTAAGGAAGGAAGAACAGCACCAGGATTGCCGGGATCATTGCGATCCGCAGCGCCGTCAGCAGGTTCGGAATCGTGTAAGGGTGGGTCATCTTGAGCCTGGATGCAGGTGATCGTACACGTTCTCCGCCAGGGCGCGACTGATCCCCCGCACCGCGATCAGGTCCTCGACCCCTGCCCTGACCACGCCCTGGAGCCCGCCAAAATGCTTGAGTAACTCGCGACGCCGCGACGGTCCCAGCCCCGGCACCGTCTCGAGGATGGAAGACTGCCGCGACTTTGCGCGACTGCGTCGGTGGCCAGTGATGGCAAAGCGATGCGCCTCGTCCCGGACCCTTTGGATGAGGTGCAGGGCCCTGGAATCCGTCGGAAGTATAAAAGGTGCATCCTGACCCAACAAGAACAGCCGCTCCTGCCCCGCCCTGCGGTCCGCGCCCTTGGCCACGCCGACCACCCTGGCCGGCAACACCCCGAGTTCCTCCAGCGCCGCCGCCGCCTGCGCCAGCTGGCCGGGCCCGCCATCGATGAGCAGGACGTCCGGCATCGGGCTCTCCCCTGCCTTGACCCGTCGGAACCGACGCAGGACCGCTTGCCGCAAGGCGCCGTAGTCGTCGCCGGGCTCGACGCCCTCGATGTTGAAGCGCCTGTATTCCTGCTTGGCCGGCCCCTCCGGACCGAAGACGACGCAGGAGGCAACCGTCGCTTCGCCCTGGGTATGGCTGACGTCGAAGCACTCCAGGCGTAGTGGCGTCCGGTCCATTCCCAGCGACTCCCGCAGCGCATCGAGTTGATCGCGAACGCTGGCGCGACTGGATACTTTCATCTCCAGCGCATTCGCTGCGTTCTGCTGGCACAGTTCCACCCAGCGGGCCTTCAAGCCCTTGCGCGCGTGCCGTATGACAATCCGCTTGCCGGCGCGCTCCGTCAGCGCCGCCGCCAGGACTTCAGCATCCGGCACCTGTACCGAAGTCAGGATCTGGGGTGGCGATTCGCGCGACAGGTAGTGCTGGGCCATGAAGGCGGAAAGCACCTCATCCGGCTCGCTCAGGACTGCACGCGGAAAGAAATGCGTCGAACCGAGGTTGCGTCCACCTCGCACGAACATCAGCGAGACGCAGGTCTCCGGTCCGCTGGTGGCCACGGCCAGGACGTCGGCATCGGCCCGGACGCCCTTGGCGGAACTGACGAACTGCTGGGCCTGCAGCTTCGCCAGCGACGCCAGCTGGTCCCGCAGCACCGCCGCCTGCTCGAACTCCAGCGATTCCGCCGCCTGCTCCATCTGCGTGGTCAGCCGGGTGGAGAGCTCCGCGCTCCGGCCTTCCAGGACCATCACCGCCGCCTCGACGTCGCGGGCGTACTCCTCGCGGCCGATCAGCCCGACGCAGGGCGCAGTGCAACGCCCGATCTGGTGTTCGAGGCAGGGACGGCTTCGATTGGCGAAATAGCTGTCCTTGCAACCGCGGATCCTGAAAAGCTTGTGCAGCTGGTGCATGGTGGAGCGCACCGCCCGGGAGTCCGGGTACGGTCCAAACAGCCGCCCGGCGACCTTGCGGCTGCCGCGGTAGAAGGACAGGCGGGGGAACTCGTGTGCCGACAGGTGCAGGTAGGGAAAGCTCTTGTCGTCCCGCAGGATGACGTTGTAGCGCGGCCGGTGTTCCTTGATCAGGTTGTACTCGAGCAGCAGCGCTTCGGTCTCGGAACTGGCCAGCGTCACCTCGATCCCGGCGATGCACTGCACCAGGGCCATGACCTTGGGGCTGACCTGGTCGGCGCGGAAATAGCTCGCCACCCGCGAGCGCAGGCTCTTGGCCTTGCCGACGTAGATTACCTGCCCCGTGTCGTCGAGCATGCGGTACACGCCCGGCCGCTGCGGCAGACGTGCGACAAAGGCCTTGGGATCGAAATCAGTCACTGCGGTCACGGCCTGCGTTCAGCGCCGGAGCCATTCTCGTGCCACCGACAGGGCCTCGGCAAACATGTCCGGCGTCAGGCGCCGCGTCTGGGTGTTGTACCGGCTGCAATGATAGGAATCCACCAGCAGGCGGCCGCCGGGCAGTTCGTGCGTCGCGGCGTGCGCGAAGCGTGCCGCGGACGCGGACAGTCCATATGCCCGCAGCACCGCGCCGTGGGCGATCGCGCCGAGGGCGAACACAGCGCCCTTCTCCGGCAGCCTGCCAAGCTCCCAGGCAAGGTAGGTGTTGCACTCACGCACTTCGGCGGGCGTCGGCTTGTTGGCCGGCGGCAGGCACCGCACGGCATTGGTGATCCGGCAGTCGAGCAGCTTCAGGCCATCGTCCGCGGCAACCGATTCGGGCGCGGTGGAAAGGCCCTGCTCGTACAGCGTGCGAAACAGCAGGATCCCCGCATGGTCGCCGGTAAAGGGGCGCCCCGTCCGGTTGGCGCCGTGCATGCCGGGCGCGAGCCCCACCACCAGCAGCCGTGCCCGCGGATCGCCGAAGGAAGGCACCGGCCGCCCATGGTAGCCCGGCTGGGCGCGCCGCACGTCGACCAGGAAAGCCGCCAGGCGCGGGCAGGTCTCGCAGGCGGGGTCAAAGGCGCGGGCGGCGCACGGTCCGGTATGAGGAGTCCTGGGCACTGGAGAAACCGGGCAGTGGCTGGGGAGTCTGGAAGTCTAACGTACGCAAGAGGTGCCAGGCACAGGCCTGTCCCCTCGGAGGGGACAGGCCTGTGCCTGGCACCTGATCGGGCGTCGCGCCCGCCGCCTGAGACGGCGAGCGCGACAGTCCTTACCCTCAGTGATGTCCGTCCTCGTCGAACTGCGCTTCCTCGGTCGAGCCGTGCATCGCAGTGGTGGACGAATGACCTTCCTGGATGACGTTCGCCACCGCGTCGAAGTAGCCCGTGCCCACTTCCTGCTGGTGCGACACGAAGGTGTAACCCCGATCGCGGGCCGCGAACTCGGGTTCCTGCACCTTCTCGACATACGCGGTCATGCCCTTCCGGACGTAGCCATGGGCCAGGTCGAACATGCTGAACCACATGGAGTGGATGCCGGCCAGGGTAATGAACTGGTACTTGTAGCCCATGGCGCCGAGTTCCCGCTGGAACTTGGCGATGGTGGCGTCGTCGAGGTTCTTCTTCCAGTTGAACGACGGCGAGCAGTTGTAGGCCAGCAGCTTGCCGGGATACTTGTCGCGGATCGCCTCGGCGAACTTGCGCGCGAACTCAAGGTCCGGGGTGCCGGTCTCGCACCAGGACATGTCCGCATAAGGGGCATAGGCAAGCCCGCGGGAAATCGCCTGCTCAAGACCGTTACGGGTCTTGTAGAAGCCCTCGTAGGTCCGCTCGCCAGTCAGGAACGGCTTGTCGTTGTCATCGACGTCGCTGGTCAGCAGGTCAGCCGCCTCGGCATCGGTGCGGGCCAGGATGACGGTTGGCACGCCCATGACGTCTGCGGCCAGACGCGCGGCGATCAGTTTCTGGACGGCTTCCCGGGTCGGCACCAGTACCTTGCCGCCCATGTGACCACATTTCTTCACGGAGGCCAGCTGGTCCTCGAAATGCACGCCACCGGCGCCCGAGCGGATCATCGCCTTCATCAGTTCGAAGGCGTTGAGTACGCCACCGAAACCCGCCTCGGCGTCCGCGACGATCGGCGCGAAGTAATCGATGTAGTCCTTGCTGCCGGGCTTGATGCCCCGCTGGCACTGGATCTCGTCGGCGCGCATGAAGGTATTGTTGATCCTCTCCACCACCGTTGGTACCGAATCCACCGGATAGAGCGACTGGTCCGGATACATCGACAGGTAGCCGTTGTTGTCTGCCGCCACCTGCCATCCCGACAGGTAGACCGCCTTCATCCCGGCCTTGACCTGTTGCATCGCCTGGCCGCCCGTCAGCGCCCCGAGACAATTGACGTAGGGCTCCGTGTTGACGAGTTTCCACAGCTTCTCGGCGCCGACGCGCGCAAGTGTGTGCTCGATGTGCAGGCTGCCGCGCAGCCGCACGACGTCCTCGGCCGAATACGGGCGCTTGATTCCATTCCAGCGCGGATTGGTCTGCCAATCCTGGCGCAGCTGTTCAGCGGTCATGGCGGTCATGGCGGGAATTCCTTTGGTCCTTGTACTTGTAGAGTCGGGCTCGGGAAAATCAGTCGATCTCGCGATAAGCAGTCAGGGTCAGGAAGGTCTCGAAACGCTCCTTGGCCGTCAGTTCATCCACCAGCTTCGCGGCATGCTCGTAGTGGCCCGACGCGAACGCCGCATCCCCCACCTCGGTGCTGATGTTGTCGAGTTCCTCACGGATGATCTGGCGCACGAGCTCCAGCGTGACCGCCCGGCCGTCGGCCAGGCGCGACTTGTGGTGCACCCACTGCCAGAGCTGCGCGCGCGAAATCTCCGCGGTCGCCGCGTCTTCCATGAGGTTGTGAATGGGCACGCAGCCGTTGCCGCCCAGCCAGGAAGCCATGTAGCGGATGCTGACATCGGCGTTGTTGCGCAGGCCGGCTTCGGTGATCTCGCCGGCCGGAACCGCCAACAGGTCCGCAGCCGTGATCGCAACATCCTCGCGCATGCGCGCAAGGTTGTTCGGGCCCGGCATCAGCCGATCAAAGACCTCCATCGCGACGGGTACCAGGCCGGGGTGTGCCACCCAGGTTCCGTCATGCCCATCGCCGGCCTCGCGCTCCTTGTCGGCACGGACCTTGGCAATGGCTGCGTCGTTGGCGGCATCGTCTCCCTTGATCGGGATCTGCGCCGCCATGCCACCCATGGCGAAGGCGCCGCGGCGGTGGCAGGTCTTGATCACGAGCAGCGAATAGGACCGCAGGAAATGCGTAGTCATCGTGACCTGCGCCCTGTCCGGCAGGACGAAGTCGCCGCGGTGGCTGAACTTCTTGATGAAACTGAAGATGTAGTCCCAGCGGCCGCAGTTCAGGCCGACGATGTAGTCCTTGAGTTCCCAGAGAATCTCGTCCAGCTCGAACGAGGCGAGAATCGTCTCGATGAGCACCGTCACCTTGATGGTGCCGTGCGCCAGTCCAAGCCGGTCCTCCGCGAAGTTGAAGACGCGGTTCCACAGTCGGGCCTCGAGGTGGCCTTCCAGTTTCGGCAGGTAGAAGTACGGTCCGGTGCCGCGCTTCTTCAATTCCGCCGCGTTGTGATACAGGTACAGTCCGAAATCGACGAACGCACCCGGAACCGGTTGACCGTCGAGCAGCCAGTGCTTCTCGAACAGGTGCCAGCCGCGCGGTCTGACCATCAGGACCGCCGTCCTTTCATTCAGCGCATAGCGTTTGCCTTCGGGACTTTCGAACTCGATGCTGCGCCGGACCGCGTCGCACAGGTTCAGCTGGCCCTGGATGACGTTCGGCCAGCTCGGGCAGAGCGAGTCTTCGCAATCCGCCATGAACATCCTGGCGCCCGAATTCAGCGCATTGATCACCATCTTCCGCTCGGTAGGTCCGGTGATCTCGACCCGTCTGTCTCGCAGGTCCTGTGGAATGGGCGCGACGGTCCAGGCCGACTCCCGGATCTTGCGGGTCTCCGGCAGGAAGTCCGGCACGGCTCCGGCGTCGATCTCAGCCTGCCGTCGCTCGCGTCGCGCCAGCAGTTCGACGACGTCGTCGCCGAATTCACGGGCCAGCTCATTGACGAAATCCAGCGCCGGTCGGGAAAGAACCGTAGACCAGTGAGGTTCCACGGGAGCAGTCAGCTCACAGCCTCCTGGGATGTCAAGTCGAACCTTAGATGTCAATTATAACCCCTTGAATAATATGCTCTTCTAACATAGACAATTTTAATCTTGCCGGGCCCGTCGACGCATCGGGACTGCTGCCTATCCACCTGTCCTTTTGCGATGCAACAGAATAGATTTCATCGCACGGAACCGCAAGGCTTTGCGAACATGGGGGCCGGAAGCGGCCTTCCCGCAGAGTCCAGCCACCTTGACCACCCTCGTCTGCAACAAGCCCTTCGGGATGCTCACCAAGTTCACCGACGCCCAGGGCAGGCCCACCCTGGCCAGCCTGCTGCCACAGACCGACGTCTATCCGGCAGGCCGCCTGGACGCCGACAGCGAAGGGCTGCTCGTGCTGACCAGCGACGGACGCCTGCAATCGCGCATTACCGACCCTCGTCATCACTGGCCCAAGACGTACTGGGTCCAGGTCGACGGTGAAATCACCGACGCCGCGCTCCGGCGCCTGGGTTCTGGCGTCCTGCTGAAGGACGGCATGACTCGCCCCGCCAAGGCCGAGCGCATGGCGGAGCCTGCGAACCTGTGGCCGCGCGATCCTCCGGTGCGTTATCGCAGGTCCATCCCAACCAGCTGGATCAGCCTGACCATCGCGGAAGGGCGCAACCGTCAGGTCAGGCGCATGACGGCCGCGGTCGGTCATCCGACGCTGCGGCTGATCCGCTATGCCGTGGGTCCCTGGACGCTCGAGGGCCTCAAGCCAGGCGAATGGCGCGAGGTGGATCCCCTGGAACCCACGACGGGTCTGCGCAGCCCTGGCTGAATCCCCGCGCCTGCTACGACCTCAGCGGTCCCTTTCGCCCGCGATGATCATGGCCAGCTCGAGCGCCTGCTCGTAGTTCAGTCTGGGGTCCACGGTCGAGCGATAGGCGCGCCCCAGGTCCACGTCCGCCAGGCCCCGCGCGCCGCCGGTGCATTCCGTAACGTCGTCGCCGGTCAATTCGAAGTGGACCCCGCCGAGGGTCGACCCCAGCGCCTCGTGCACGCGAAACGCAGACTGGACCTCTCCCAGAATGTTGTCGAAACGGCGCGTCTTGACCCCGGTGGCGGTCGTCTCGGTGTTGCCGTGCATCGGATCGCAGACCCACAGCACGCCCTTGCGGGTTGCGCGCACGGCTTCGATCATGGTCGGCAGGTGGGTCTCGATCTGGCTGGCCCCGAAACGGTGGATGAAGGTCAGGCGTCCGGGTTCATCGAGAGGATTGAGGATCTCGACGAGCTCCGCCAGCCATTTTGCATCCATCGTGGCACCGACCTTGACGGCGATGGGATTCGAGATGCCACGGAAGTACTCGACGTGCGCCCCTTCGGGCTGGGCGGTGCGCAGACCGATCCAGGGCATGTGCGTGGTCAGGTTGTACCAGCGGTTCTGCCTGGGAATGAAGCGTGTCTGGGCCTGCTCATAGGGCAGCAGCAGTGCTTCGTGGCTGGCGAAGAAACGAACCTGGCTCGCCTCGTGAATCCGGCCACCCGACAGCGCCTCGAAAAAGTCCAGGGAGTCCGCGATGGAATCCGCGATCCGCCGGTAGGCATCGCGCAGCGGCGAGTGCTGCACGAAATCCAGGTCCCAGTATTCCGGGTGATGCAGGTCCGCGAATCCGCCATCCACCAGGGCGCGAACGAAGTTGAGCGTCAGCGCGGCGCGCTCGTAACCGCGCAGCATCAGCTCCGGATCCGGCTCGCGCTCCTCGGCGGTGAAACCCGGGCGGTTGACCACATCGCCACGATAGCTCGGCAACGACAGATCGGCACGCGTCTCCGTGTCGGCCGAGCGGGGCTTGGCGTATTGCCCGGCGAAGCGACCTACCCGGATCACCGGTTTCTTCATGCCGTGCAGCAGCACCAGGCTCATCTGCAGCAGGATCTTCAGTTTCTTGGCGATCTGGTCCGACTCACAGTCGGCGAAGCTCTCGGCGCAGTCCCCCCCCTGCAACAGGAATCGCTCACCTCGCTGGGCCTCGCCGAGCTGGCGTTTGAGCTGCTCGACTTCCCACGAGACGACGATGGGCGGCAGCCGGGACAGTTCGGCCAGCGCACGTTCAAGCCGGGCGGCGTCCTTGTACACGGGCATCTGCCTGGCGGGACGCGACTGCCAGCTGGTCGGGGTCCAGGGCGCGGCTGAGACGGGTTTATCCATGGCTATCAGCATCGTACACACGCTTTCGCTGCACTGCAAAATGAGCTTGCGGTCAGGACTGTCCACACTGGTTTATCCGCCGCCAACTTGGCACAATTTCGCCCACTCAATCGGGCCTGGACCCGGCGCGAGCAGCGCCGCCGCCGGGCCCGTCGTGCTTTTTAGGAGACGTCCCATGCATCGGGTTCTGGTACTTGGCGCCGGCAAGATCGGCGCACTCATCGCAGGCTTGCTGGCCGAGTCAGGCGACTATTCGATCGACCTCGTCGATGTCAGGGAAGGCACTGCGGCCTCCGTCGCCAAGGCCCATGGCCTGAAGAACGTCACGGCCTACCAGTTTGACGCGGGCGACGCCAGGAAACTGACTGCGCACCTGGCAGCCCACCCGACCGACGCGATCGTCTCCTCGTTGCCCTATTACTGTAATCCTGCTGTCGCCCAGGCGGCGCGGGACATCGGAGCGCACTATTTCGACCTGACCGAGGACGTCGAGGTGACCCGCAAGGTCCGCGCCATCTCCGAAGGCGCCCGCCAGGCCTTCGTACCACAGTGCGGCCTGGCTCCCGGTTTCGTCTCCATTGCCGCCAACGAGCTCATCACGCATTTCGATGATCTGCGCTCGGTGAAGCTGCGCGTCGGCGCGTTGCCGCAGCACCCGAACAACGTCCTCAAGTACTCGCTGACCTGGTCCACTGAAGGCCTGATCAACGAATACGGCAACCCCTGTCTCGCCATCGCCGACGGCCGGCTGGTCGAGGCGGCGCCACTCGAAGGCCTCGAGGAGATCGAGATCGACGGCACGTCATACGAGGCCTTCAACACTTCCGGTGGCCTTGGCTCACTGGGCGAGACCTACGGCGATCGATGCAACCAGATGAACTACAAGACGATGCGCTATCCGGGTCATTGCGAGCAGGTGCGCCTGCTGATGAACGACCTGAAGCTGAACCACGATCGCAGCACCCTGAAGCGGATCCTGGAGAATGCAGTGCCGCAGACGCTGCAGGATGTGGTTGTCATCTACGTCGCCGTCACGGGACACCAGGACGGCGAGCTGCGCGAGGAAAACTACGTCAACAAGGTCTATCCTCAGGAAATCGCCGGGCGCCTCTGGTCTGCCATCCAGGTCACCACGGCGGCTGGACTGACGGCCGTGCTGGATCTGGTGATGAACGACACTGCCAAGTATCACGGCTTCGTCCGCCAGGAGCAGTTCCGCCTTCCCCAGATCCTCGCGAACCGCTTCGGCGCCTGGTACGCGCGCGGCGGCGACAAGTCCGTTTCGGCACGCGCAGTGGTTGAAGGCAGTGCGGGACACCAGCGCTCGAACCCGGGAGACGCGGCATGAAGGCAGCCGAAATCCTGGCCGGGCTTGGCCTGGAAAAGACGAATCCTGGCGGCTGGTGTGGCGACGGCGGCTGGCTGGCGGACCCTGCCGCTCCGCTGATCGATTCAATCAATCCCGCCACGGGCGAGGTCATCGCCCGCGTCCGCGCGGCCACTGCCGCCGACTACGAGCGTGTGATGGCGACCGCCGTGACCGCTTTCCGGGCGTGGCGACTGGTGCCGGCGCCGCTGCGTGGTGAGGCGGTCCGTCGCATCGGCAATGCCTTGCGGGCCAGGAAGGATCTGCTCGGCAGCCTGGTCACGCTCGAGATGGGAAAAATCAAGGCGGAAGGCGACGGCGAGGTCCAGGAGATGATCGACATCGCCGACTTCGCAGTCGGCCAGTCGCGCATGCTCTACGGCCTGACCATGCATTCCGAACGGCCCGAGCACCGGATGTACGAGCAATGGCACCCGCTCGGTGTCGTGGGCATCATCTCGGCGTTCAACTTCCCGGTCGCCGTCTGGGCCTGGAACGCTTTCCTGGCGGCCATCTGCGGCGACGCTTGCGTCTGGAAGCCCTCGCCCAAGGCCCCGCTTACGGCGATCGCCGTACAACGTATCTGCAACGAAGTGTTGGCGGACATGCAGCTTCCGCCGATCTTCCAGTTGTTCATCACCGCCGATAACGAGCTCGCCGGGCGCTTTGTGGACGATCGGCGGGTCGCGCTGGTGAGTTTCACGGGCTCGACGCCAGTCGGCCGCAAGGTTGCCGGTCGCGTGGCGGCCAGGTTGGGCAAGAGCCTGCTGGAACTGGGCGGCAATAACGCCATCATCGTCGACCAGTTCGCCAATCTGGACCTCGTGGTGCCGGCGGTCGTCTTCGGTGCGGTTGGAACGGCCGGCCAGCGCTGTACGACCACGCGTCGCTTGCTGGTTCATGAATCGCGCTTCGAGGACCTGCAGCGGCGCCTTGCGGCAGCCTACGCGCAACTGCGAATCGGCGACCCGTTGGATCCGCAGACCCTCGTCGGCCCGATGGTCGATGGCGCGTCGGTCGAACGCTACACGACGACACTCAAGGCTGCCGTGGCGCAGGGCGGTCGCATCGTATGCGGAGGCAAGGTGCTCCCCGGGCCCGGCCATTTCGTGCAGCCGACGATCGTCGAGGCCAGCAACGACCTGCCGGTCGTCCAGCATGAGACCTTCGCGCCGATCCTCTACATGATTCCGTTCGGTTCGCTGGACGAAGCGATCGCGATGCAGAACGACACGGCCTACGGCCTGTCCTCGGCCATCTTCACCGATCGCCTGCAGCATGCCGAGGCGTTCCTGTCGGCAGCTGGCAGCGACTGCGGCATCGCCAACGTCAACATCGGCACCTCCGGAGCCGAGATCGGTGGGGCTTTCGGCGGCGAGAAGGACACCGGTGGCGGCCGCGAATCGGGCTCGGATGCCTGGAAGACATACATGCGCCGGCAGACCAACACCATCAACTACTCGGCGGAACTGCCGCTGGCGCAAGGGATCAAGTTTACGGTGTGAGGCTGGACAGCGAGCGGTGAGCGGAAGGAAGGCGGATAGCGGGTAGTCGGATTTCCGTGAGTGGTGAGTGGTGAGTCGTGAGTCGTAAAGCCCCGACTGCCTTCTTACAACTCACCACTCACGACTCACCACTCACCACTCACGACTCACAACTCACTTCCTCCCCCACCCTGTTATCATCAGGACTCTGGCATGGAGAGCCCGCGATGAAAGCCTTTCTGGCCCTGTTATGCGCGGCGCTGGGTCTCGTGACGTCGGGATCCGTAGCCGCGACGGAGGAAGTCACGCCGCAAGGCCGTGTCGCCGTGCTGGTCGAGATCCACGACGCCATCGGTCCCGCGACCAAGGAGCACTTCCTGAGTGCGCTCGAGGCAGCCCAGGACCGGGGTGCCGGTCTCGTGCTGCTCGTACTGGATACCCCCGGCGGGCTGGACGCTGCGATGCGCGACATGATCCAGGGGATCCTGAATTCACCGATCCCGGTCGTGACCTATGTGTCGCCCTCCGGTGCGCGCGCCGCCAGTGCGGGAACCTACATCCTCTATGCCAGCCACGTGGCTGCGATGACGCCCGGCACGAACCTGGGCGCCGCCACGCCGGTTTCACTCGGCGGTCCACCCGCTCCCGACGCGCCCCGCGGCAAAGACAGCGACAAGGACGGCGACAAACCGCCGCAACCCGGCACTGCGATGGAACGCAAGGCGGTCAACGATGCAGTGGCCTACATCCGCAGCCTCGCCGAGTTGCGGGGCCGGAACGTCGAGTGGGCCGAAGCGGCGGTGCGCAGCGCAGCCAGCCTGCCTGCACAGGAAGCGCTACGAGACGGCGTGGTGGACGTCGTTGCCCAGGACATCCCGGACCTGCTGGCGCAGATCGACGGCCGCACGGTCAGGATCGGCGGCAACGAAGTCACGCTGGCTACCGGCGGCATGGTCGTCGAGGAGTTCCTGCCGGATTGGCGCATCGGACTGCTGTCCGTCATCACGAATCCG
>Ga0316195_10000767_pt1 | contig 13536 bp, 12 predicted proteins | sample Phised1_MG_FD_204937 | JGI IMG/M metagenome (GOLD analysis project Ga0316195, IMG submission 204937) | Coastal sediment microbial communities from Maine, United States - Phippsburg sediment 1 | ecosystem: Environmental > Aquatic > Marine > Coastal > Sediment | place: USA: Maine | collected... | reverse complement strand
CCTTTGGCGGCCATGCGATGGCGGCCGGGCTTACGCTCCACCAGGATGGTTTATCGGTGTTCCGTGATACGCTGACCGAGGCGGTCAGTGCGATACTGAACGGCACGGTCCTGTCCAACGAAACCCTCACCGACGGTGAAGTGCCGGGACCAGACCTCGGGCTGCCTCTGGCGGCGGAATTGGAGAATCTGGGGCCCTGGGGACAACGTTTTCCGGAACCGGTGTTCGACGGGTCATTCGAGGTGATCGACCGGCGCGTGGTGGGTGGCAGCCACCTGAAAATGGTATTGCGCAGCCTGGATGGCGGCGAACCCGTGGATGCGATCGCATTCAACTGCTCTCCGGACAGCGTGGATGGCCGGGGGTCGGTGCGACTGCTTTACCGCCTGGGGGTCAACCGGTGGCGCGGCAGCGAAAGCTGTCAGTTGGTGGTCGAGCAGATTGTGCGATGAACGCGGGGTCTATCCGCGCCATGTGGCGTCTCTGGCACGGACTGTGCGTGCCCTGGATCCACCCCATACTCTGTCCGATGACGACGAGGTAACGAGATGGAATTGAACAATACAGCAGCACTGGTCACCGGTGGCGCACATGGCATTGGCCGGGCGCTGTGCCGGGCCCTGCACGCCGCGGGGGCACGGGTCGCGGTGGCCGACCTGGATTTCGCGTCGGCCCGCGGCGTGGCAGCCGAAATCGACGGGTTGGCGCTCAAGGTCGATGTCGCGAACGAACAGGAAATCATCGATGTGGTGAACCGCACCGAAGCGGAGTTCGGGCCCGTCAGCCTGTTCGTGTCCAACGCAGGCGTCGCCTTTGGTGACGGCCCGAACGGCGCTGCTTCAGCCCCGGACGAACACTGGCGGACATGCCTCGATGTCAACCTGATGGCCCACGTCTATGCCGCAAGAGTCATGATCCCGCGCATGAAGACTCGCGGCGGCGGCTGCCTGGTCAACGTTGCTTCGGCCGCCGGCCTGCTGTGCCAGATCGGCGAGGCCGCCTACACGGCCAGCAAGCACGCGGCGGTCGCATTCGCCGAGTCGCTGGCTATCACGCATGGCGATGACGGCATCCAGGTTTGCCTGGTCTGTCCCCAGGCGGTGGCAACGCGCATGACGGGTTTTGACGATGACGGGCAGGCCGAAGGCGAAACCGGATTCGGAGGCAACGACGTCGATGGCATCGTGAGCTCAGACTACGTCGCGGATTGCATCCTCGATGGAATTCGCGAGCAGCGCTTCCTGGTGCTCCCGCACCCCGAGGTGACCACCTATTTTCAACGCAAGGCTGCCGATCATGATCGCTGGGTTGCCGGCATGCAGCGCTTTCGACGGCGCATGTTTGGAGAAGACGCATGAACGTCGCAACAGTGTTGCCCAAAGACATGGGGCGGATCGATCTGACCGGGAAAGTCGCCCTCGTCAACGGGGCTTCACGAGGCATCGGCGAAGCCATCGCCCGCGGCCTGGCCGGCTGTGGCGCGCGCCTGGTGCTCAGCAGCCGTGACCTGGCCGGCGTGCAACGGGTGGCCGACTCGATCCAGGCCGATGGCGGCACAGCGGTGGCCCGGACTTGCCATGCGGGACGAATGGAGGATGTGGACGCGCTGTTCACGTCCATAGAGGAGGGGTTTGGACGGCTGGACATACTGATCAATAACGCGGCGACCAACCCCTGGTTTGGACCTGCCGCCGACCTGCCGCCTGAAGCATTCGACAAGACCGTCGATGTGAACCTCAAGGGGCCGTACTACATGATGGCGCGAGCCGTGCCGTTAATGATCGCCAGTGGCGGGGGCAGCATCGTCAACGTCGCGTCCATCGCGGCCCTGGTTTCCATGTCCGGGCAGGCGGTTTACGCGATGACCAAGGCCGGCCTGGTCAGCCTGACCAAATCTTTTGCCAAGGAATATGGTCAGAAGGGCGTCCGGGTGAACGCCATCCTGCCGGGTGTGGTGGAGACGAAGCTCGCAGCAGCGCTGGTCGAAGACCCGGGCGTGCAGAAGTGGATTTCGCGCCTGCCGGTTCCCCGCGCGGGGCAACCAGCGGACATGGTGGCCGGTGTGCTGTTCCTGGTCTCGGATTACGCATCCTTTACCACCGGGACCAGCCTCGTCATGGATGCCGGCGCCACGCTGGGTTGAGCGAGGCCTTTTCAGTTCATGGTCAGGACGACTTTTCCCCTGGCGCGGCGTTCGGTGATGGCGGAGAAGGCATCGGCGTAATGTTCCAGCGGATAGCTTTCCGTGACGCGTGGCTTGAGCTTGCCTGACTCGACCATTGCAGCGAGCTCAACCATGTTCTGCAGCGATTCGCCCGGATTGTGGTTGCTCCAGGTTCCCCACCAGACTCCGATAATGCTCGCTTCCTTGAGCAGGGCGATATTCGCTGGAAAATCCGGGATTTCGCCACAGGCAAACCCGATCACCAGGTAACGCCCGTGCCAGGCCAGCGAGCGCAAGGCCATTTGGGCCAACTCGCCGCCGACGGGGTCGTATACGACATCGACGCCTTTGCCTTTGGTGAGTTCCTTCACGGCATCCCGTAGCGAGGCGGACGAGTAGTTGATCGTTTCATCGGCCCCGGCCTGTCGAGCAAATGCGAGCTTTTCTTCACTGCTGGCCGCTGCGATGACCCTGGCACCCAGGGCCTTGGCGATCTCCACGGCCGTGATGCCGACGCCGCCCGCGGCGCCGAGAACCAGGACGGTTTCGCCCGGTTTCAACTGCGTGCATTGGCGATATGCGTGGTAACTGGTGGCATAGGTGACGGTAAAGCCGGCGCCCTGCTCGAAGCTGAGGCTGGCCGGCAGCGGCAGGCAGAGCTTCTCCGCTGCCACGCATTTTTCGGCAAATCCGCCACTGAGCGGCGTGACAATCACGCGGTCACCCGGTTTGAACCGGGTCACGCCCGTGCCGACCGCCTCGACCACGCCGGCTGCCTCGTTACCGGGGACAAAGGGCGGCGGGACCTTGACCTGGTAGGTGCCCGCAATCACCAGCACGTCGGGAAAGTTGATGCCGGCGGCCTTGATATCGACCAGCACCTCTCCGTCCCCGGGAACCGGGTTCGTCTTTTCTTCGATGACCAGTTTCTCCGGTGGGCCGTACTCTTTGCACACCAGTGCTTTCATAATTCATGCAACCTCGAACAATGACGCGGCGCCTTGTCCGCCACCAATACACATGGTGCAGACCACGTACTTCACACCCCTGCGCTTGCCCTCGATCAACGCGTGGCCGACCAGGCGGGCGCCGGACATGCCATAGGGATGCCCGATCGAAATGGCGCCGCCGTTCACGTTCAGGTTTTCATTCGGAATGCCCAAACGGTCACGGCAGTAGACGACCTGCACCGCGAACGCTTCGTTCAGCTCCCAAAGGCCGATGTCATCCATCTGGAGCCCGGTGCGCTGCAGCAGCTTCGGGATGGCGAAGACCGGGCCGATGCCCATTTCATCGGGCTCGCAGCCGGCAACCGCGGTGCCGCGGTAGTAGCCCAGTGGCTCCAGGCCACGCTTTTCGGCCAGGCGGGCTTCCATGACGACCGAGGCTGATGCGCCGTCGGACAGTTGGCTGGCGTTACCGGCCGTTATGTGACCGTTTTCACGCACGGTCTTCAGTCCTGACAGACCCTCCAGGGTGGTGTCCGCGCGATTGCCTTCGTCTTTTTCCAGCACGACGTCCCGGAATGTGATTTCACCGGTTTCCTTGTTCATGACGCCCATCTGGGATGGCAGCGGAACGATTTCGTCGTCGAAGCGGCCGGCGGCTTGCCCCGCGGCCGTGCGCTGCTGGCTTTGCAGGGCGTACTCGTCCTGGGTTTCGCGGCTGATGCCATAGCGACGGGCTACAACTTCCGCAGTGTCAAGCATCGGCATGTAGATGTGCTCGTGCAGGGCCACCAGGCCGGGGTCCACCATGCGGTAGGTATTCATGTGCTCGTTCTGCACGACACTGATGGAATCCTGGCCGCCACCGACCATGATATCGACGCCGTCATACATGATCGATTTGGCGGCCGTGGCGATGGCCATCATGCCGGAGGAGCACTGCCGGTCGACGGTCATGCCGCCCACGGTCACGGGGAGCCCGCCGGCCAGCGCTGCCAGGCGGGCGATATTGGGCGCCTGCGAACCCTGGGTCAGGGCGCAGCCCCAGGCCACATCCTCCACTTCCGCCGGATCCAGTCCGCATTTCGCCACGGCGCTCTTGATGGCATGACCGCCCAGGGTGGGGCCATCGGTGTTGTTGAATGCACCACGGTAGGCTCGGCCGATGGGCGTACGTGCGGTTGAGACGATGACGGCTTCACGCATGAGAACTTCCTCTGGATCCAGGCCCCGTGTCCGGGGCCGTTGTGGGTTGATTCAGATCCCCTATCGGGATCAGGACAATTTGATACCCAGCGCTTTGGCGCCTTGTTCAGCAAATTTTCCGGTTTGCTCGAATCCGGCCTGCAATTCGCGCATGCCGTCCATGCTGGTGATTTCAGCCCAGGACTGTGCGACACCCTCGGCGGTCACGCGGTCCGGCGCCAGGTTGACGCCTTCGGTTTCAAAGCCCTTGTATACGGCAAAACTGCCGCCGCCGGCACACAGAACCGTGCGACTGGGGGCGTCGTCGCTGACCAGGAAGACCACGCCGGGGCTGACCGATTCAGGCGACAGTAGCTTGAACGCGGCCTCGGGGATCAACCCCTCGGTCATGGCCGTGCCGGCGGCCGGCGCCAGGCAGTTCACGCGGATGTTGTACTTGGCGCCCTCCAGGTGCAACGTGTTCATCATGCCGACCATTGCCATTTTCGCGGCACCATAGTTGGTTTGTCCGAAGTTGCCATACAAACCGGTGCTGGATGTGGTCATCACGATTCGCCCATAGGCTTGTTCCCGCATGGTTTCCCAGACTGCCTTGCTGCAGTAGGCCGTACCCATCAGGTGTACGTCGATCACCTGTCGAAATTCCTCCATGGTCATCTTCAGGAAGCTCTTGTCGCGCAGGATGCCGGCGTTGTTGACGAGAATGTCGACGCGACCCCATTCGTTCAATGCTTGCCGGGTCATGGCTTCGACCTGGTCCCAGTCGGATACGCTGGCGCCATTGGCCAGCGCTTCACCGCCCGCGGTTCGAATCTCCTCGACCACCGCTTCAGCGTTGTCCGAAACTCCGTCCGCGCCACCGAGGTCATTCACCAGGACCTTAGCCCCCCGTTGTGCCAGGGCCAGGGCATGGGCGCGGCCCAAGCCGCGGCCGGCGCCCGTTACGATCGCCACGCGTCCTTCCAGCTTCATGTTCATAGTAACTCCAACAAAAGTATATTAAACAACATATTACGGTATCTATTTGACGACGAATATCGACAGTGTCTCTGCTACCATGGCCGGCTTGGGCTGGTTTTCAATCTCCATGGTCACCAGGGCCTTGACCAGCCACTGGCCGGGGTTCCTTTCCGTGACTTCGAGGTATTTCTGATGGGCGCGTATCCGGCTGCCGACCCGCACGGGTTGGAGGAAGCGAACTTTGTCCGAGCCGTAGTTGATGGCCATAACCAGTCCTTCGATGGTCGGTGCCTTCTCTACCGTCAAAAACGAAAGCAGGGAAAGAGTCAGGAAACCGTGGGCGATGGTGCCGCCGAAAGGAGTCCGGGCCGCCTTGTCCGCGTCGATGTGGATGAACTGGTGATCGTTGGTCGCATCGGCGAACTGATCGACACGTTCCTGGGTAATTTCAAACCACGAGGAAGGCTCCAGTTCCCGACCCACCAGCGAGGTCAACTCGGAAGACTTGATGATTTGGTTCATGGTGGTGCTGCTCCCTCGAAATCAGTAGCCGCGCAGGCGGGCATAGCGGTCCAGGTGAAAGTTACGGTCCCCGTACAGAGTCTCGAGGATCCGGCAACGCTTCAGGAAAAAGCCGATGTCGAATTCGTCGGTCATGCCGATGCCGCCGTGCATCTGGATCGCTTCGCAGGCGGCCTTGTGCGCCGTGGTGCTGAGCTTGGCCTTGGCCAGGCTGGCCAGTTCGGCGTTGTCGACAGCGCCTTCGTCCAGCATCTGGAGTGCCTTGAGAACCACCGATTTGCACATCTCGATTTCCGCATGCAACTGGGCTGCGCGGTGCTGCAGGGCCTGGAAACTGCCGATCAGCACGCCGAACTGCTTGCGCTCCCTCAGGTAATTCATCGTGCGTTCGAAGGCTTCCTGGGCAATGCCGAGTAACTCGGCAGAGGCGCCGATGCGCGCGATATCGAGGACGCGATCCAGCAGCGCCTGGCCTTCGCCCAACGCACCCAGCAAGGCCGTGGCGGGGAGCTCAACGTCCTTGAAGGTCACCGCAGCCGCTATGCTGATGTCGAGCGCGGGGTAGGGCTGCACGGTGACGCCGTTGGCCTTGGCGGGCACCAGGAACAGAGATATCCCTTGCCCGGTCGCTGCGCTGACGATGAAGGTGTCAGCCGCCGCACCGTCCATAACGGCGGTTTTGCCGCCATTCAGCCGGTAACCGTCACCGGCGGCTACCGCCTGGCTGGAGTTTCGCTCCGGCTGGTGAAGGGTGGTTTCGTCACAGGCCAGCGCCAGGATGCGTTGGCCGGCAGCCACCTCGGGCAAAACTTCGGCGCACTGTTCCGGGCTGCCTCCGAGGATCAGCGCGGCGGCCCCGGTGAGGGCCGTGCCCAACAGGGGGCTGGGTGTCAGCGTGCGTCCGCTTTCCTCCAGCAGCAGCCCAAGGCCGGTATAGCCGTAGCCCAGGCCGCCGTGTTCCTCGGGAATGAGTATGGCAGTCCAGCCCATTTCCACGATCTCGTCCCACAGTTCGCGAGAGAAGCCCAGCTCGTTGCCACTGTCGCGAATCTGCCGCAAATGGCTGACCGGGGCTCGTTGAGTCAGAAAATCGCGTGCTGCATCCCGCAGCATCCGTTGTTCTTCATTCAATACCAATGCCATGATCTTTTCCTCAGACGGGTCAGCCCGGCAAGCCAAGGATGTGCTTGGCAACGATGTTCAATTGGATCTCGGACGTACCCCCTTCGATGGAGTTGCCCTTGCTGCGCAGCCACTGCCTGGGAGTATCGCCGTCCTTGCTGGCGTCGCCTTCCCAGACCAGGGCGTCATTGCCGCCAATGGCCATCAACAGTTCCTGGCGCCGCATGTTCAGTTCAGTGCCGTAGTACTTGAACATCGATGCGGCGGCGCCGAGGCTGACGCCGGCCTTGACCTCGTCGCGAGCGCGCTCGATGGTCAACTCCAGGCAGCGTTCGTCGATCTCGTAGCGGGCGATGTCCGCCCTGAGCGGCGTATTGCGCAGGACGCCGTTGTCCGTGCCGATCGTTTTCGTCGCGGTCTTGCTCACCGACATGGTGCCGGCGCTGGAAACGCCGGACCCGGCGATCATTTCGCGTTCGTGGGTCAACAGGTACTTGGCCACGGTCCAGCCCTGGTTGAGCGTGCCGATGACCTGGTCTTTCTCGACGCGCACATCGTCGAAGATCGTCTCGGTGAAGGGTGACTTGCCGCTGATCAGACGGATGGGGCGGGTCGACACCCCGGGCGTGGCCATGTCGAACATCACGAAACTGATGCCCTTGTGCTTAGGCGCCTCGATATCTGTGCGCACCAGGCAAAACATCCAGTCGCCCAGGTCGCCGTAAGAGGTCCAGACTTTTGAACCGTTCAGAATGAAGTGGTCACCGCGATCTTCGCAGCGCGCCTGCAGGCTCGCCAGGTCGGAACCGGCGTTGGGTTCGCTGTAACCTTGCGCCCAGCGAATCTCGCCTCGCACAATCGGTGGCAGGTGCTGCTGTTTCAGTTCTTCGCTGCCGAACTTCAGCAGGGCAGGGCCCAGCATGGAAATTCCGAAGCTGATCAGCGGTTGCCTGGCGTGAATTCGCGCAAGTTCTTCCTTGAGGATCTTTTCCTCTTCGCGGTTCAGCCCGCCGCCGCCATATTCCGTGGGCCAGGTGGGCGCGGTCCAGCCGCGCTCCGCCATGCGCTCGAGCCACAGGCGCTGGTCCTCACTGTAAAATTCGAAGTTGCGGCCGCCCCAGCAAGCTTCTGCTTCGGACGGCAGTGGGGAACGCATCGACTCCGGACAATTGTCCTCGAGCCATTCACGCACCGCCTGTCTGAAATCTTCCGGTTGGTTCATCTGTGATCGCCCCGATTTTGGCTGTTCGCTTGGCAGGAAAATAATTTCAAGATAAAATTTCAAACTTCAAGTATGGTACATTACACAAGTGGATGCGGCTGCGTCCAGTACTAATTGCACTTGGAGCCGGAAGGCGTTTGTTCGGCCGATAGAGGGTGTCAGGTAACCGCGTGAACCGTAAAGAAAAACAACTCGAATCGCCGTTCAACAAAAGTTTTCTGCGCGAGCAGAAGCGCCGGGCGATCCTGTCCGAAGCGGCCGGGCTGTTCAATGTGCACGGCGCGCGAGCCACCCGGCTCAGCGATGTCGCAGAAGCCCTGGACCTGAATAAAGCCAGCCTGTACTACTACATCAAGTCAAAGGACGACTTGATCTATCAAACCTACGAAGCCAGTTGCGATACGCTCGAGGGCCTGCTTAAACGCGCGGACACACTCGGCAAAACAGGCTCGGAAAAGCTGGTCTGGTTCATCCGTTCCTATTTTGAAGCCTGGCAGGCAATCATGTTGGGCGAACGTCCCCAATTCGCGATACTGACGGAAATACGCGCATTAAAGCCCGCTCACAGGAAACACGTGGCGGCTCGTTACAAAGCATCTTTCGGCCGCATCAAGAACTTCATCCAGTTGGGCATCCAGGACAACAGTCTGCGTCGGTGCCAGGAAACCGACGCGGCACTGGCGATCTTCGGCCTCGTGCAGATGACGGTGCTGTGGCTGCCCGGCTTGGATCCCGCAGATACAGACCGCGCAGCGGACGACTTTATCGACATTGTTCTCCACGGCATCGCGGCGGATGGATCGGTAGGTATGCCGTTACCAAGCGGCAAGAACAGCCGGGCAGACGACAGCAAACCCGACCCGCAAAGGTCCTCCCGCCAGGAAGCGTTCTGCCGCGTCGGCAGCGCCTTCTTCAACCGCAAGGGCTTCAAAGCGACGTTTCTGGACGACATTGCCCACGAATTGGCCGTCACCAAAGGTGCTTTTTATTACAGCGTGAAAGACAAGGATGATCTGCTGCACCAGTGCTTCGAACGCTCGCTTGCACTGATGACGGCCACCCAGGAACATTCCGGTAGCTGCGGAGGCAGTGGCCTGGAGGACCTGCAGCGATGTGTCTTCCAGTTGTTCAAAGTCCAGACCGGCAATGAGGGACCGCTGATCCGGTTCAATCTGATACCTTCACTGTCGGCGCCGCACAAGAACAAGATCCTGGCTGGAATCGAGCGGGTCTCCGACGGTTTCGGAGCCATGATCGAGAAGGGGATCGCCGACGGCAGTATCCGCCAGGTCGATCCCTATATCGCGGAACAAATGCTGATGACCGCAATAGACCTCAGCGCCGAGCTGCCCTGGATGCGCGAGATCGGAGACGTCGCCGAGGCCTGCCGGAGTTATTTCGGATTTTATTTCAGCGGGTTGTCCAACACTTCGCGTTGATTCACGCAGAAGGTCCGCGTGTCGAAAAAACACCCGCGGCACGCCGGCCGCGGGTTCATGGTTTGGAAGGGCGGTCGCTCAGTTTCCGCTTTTCATGGACAGCTCGTCGCGATGCACCCAGACCTGGTAATCGGACCCCCAGGTGGCAGCAGAGAACTTTTTCATCAATTCCGCGGCGGCGTCCGCCGAACCCAGTTGACTCGCCAGAAAATCAGCGAAGCCTTCACCAGAACCGGCCATGCTGGCGAAATTCTTGTGGGGAACGATCACCGAGACCAGTGGATCTCCCCCAACTGTGGTTGCCCATAACCAGGAGCGCGTGTTGCCTGCCCAGCCCTGGTTGATCGCGATCTGGCTCATCTTTTCCCTGGCCGCGTTAAAGTCCGCGCTTTCGCCAGCCTTCACGGTAAACTCAGTGACGGCAAAGTACTTGTATGGGCCACCTTCGTTGTTCCAGTGACTGTTGGCCCAATCGATTTCTTCGAAATAATGCTGGTATTTCTCGACGTGCGGCGCGACGTGCTCGCCAAAATGCGTCCCTACAGCCGGGTTGTTGTTGCTCCATTCACGGTAGCTGTCCACGTCGGCCCAATTGTGGCAGCAACTGCGGACGGCGAATCGATCGAGGTCATCACCCAACAGGGGCGTATAGCTGTCCCAGCGCCAGGGGTCACCGTGCCCGGACCGGAACTCCATGTGCTCCTTGATCGCATCGGACAATTCCTGGGCATGCCCGGCCTTGGGAATCAAAATCCACATTTCAGCCAGGGGAGGCGTGTCCTGTGCGAAAACCAGGTTCGGCGAAAAGCAGGCGGCCAGGGCCAGCAGGCTGATGAATAAATTGGCTTTGAGTCTTAACATCGATTCTCCCTCGAAGGTGTGTGCGTCAGTGAGACCACAGCGGTATGCGGCACCCCGACAGTATAAAGCACCAGAGTCGTTCTGCCTCGCACTTGCCGAAATTTGCGCTCCGGTCCGGGTGGGAGTGACAGCAGTCTCGGCCGACCGGTGGCGCAAAACGTGACCGCTTGCGGGTCAAGCTGGTGTAGAATGCACGACCGCCTTTTCGGATTTTGTCACGTGGAAACCAATCCGCTCAGTAATCTGTTGACCGACCTGGCGCACCGTACCGATGCGCTTAGGGGGTATCTTTGACTACGCTCACAAGCGCGACCGCCTGGAAGAAGTAAGCCGGGAACTGGAAGATCCAAATATCTGGAACAAGCCTGAGAAGGCCCAGGCGCTGGGTCGCGAGCGCGCACAACTGGAAACGATCGTCAAGACGCTGGACTCGCTCGGTAAAGGGCTGGCCGACGCCGGTGAAATGCTCGAGCTTGCCATCGAGGAGCAGGACGTAGAAACGGCGGATGCGGTCGGCGCGGACCTCGAACAAATGGAGCAGTTGGTCGATCAGCTCGAATTCCAGCGCATGTTCTCCGGTGAGATGGATGAGAACCCCTGCTTTCTCGACATCCAGGCCGGTTCCGGGGGAACCGAAGCCCAGGACTGGGCGGAAATGCTGCTGCGCATGTACCTGCGCTGGGCCGAGCGGCGCGGCTGGGAGGCCGAGCTGGTCGAAGTTTCCTATGGTGACGTGGCCGGCATCAAGAGCGCCACGATTCACATCAAGGGGGAATACGCCTATGGCTGGTGCCGCACCGAGACGGGCGTTCACCGCTTGGTGCGCAAATCGCCGTTCGATTCAGGCAACCGGCGGCACACGTCCTTCGCGGCCGTGTTCGCCTCGCCCGAAGTGGACGACGACATCGACGTGGAGATCAATCCGGCGGACCTGCGCATCGACGTGTACCGGGCCTCGGGGGCCGGCGGGCAGCACGTCAACACCACCGACTCGGCCGTGCGCATCACGCACACCCCGAGCGGAATCGTCGTGCAGTGTCAGAATGACCGTTCGCAGCACAAGAACAAGGATCACGCGATGAAGCAGCTGCGCGCGAAGCTTTACGAGCTGGAGATGATGAAACGCAACGAGGCGACCCAGAAACTGGAGGATTCCAAGTCGGACATCGGCTGGGGCAGCCAGATCCGCTCCTACGTGCTGGACCAGTCGCGCATCAAGGACCTGCGCACCGGTGTCGAAGTAGGCAATACACAGGCGGTGCTGGACGGCGACCTCGATCAGTTTATCGAAGCCTCACTGAAGCAGGGCCTGTAGGCGGCCGCGTTGCGGCCGAAAGGCATGAATCGGCCGCAACGCGGCCTCCCACAAATGCAAAACAATTTGACGGAATGACCGGCATGAAAGAAGACACGACGACCAGCACACCCGAACAGGACGAAAACCGCCTCATCGCCGAGCGCCGCGCCAAGTTGGCCGTCCTGCGGGAGGCCGGCCAGGCTTTTCCGAACGATTTTCGCAAGGACACCACGGCCGCCTGTCTGCATACCCGTTTTGGCACATCGGATGCGGAGGCCCTGGAATCGGTCGACGAGGTCTTCTCAGTAGCCGGCCGCATGATGGCCAAGCGCGTGATGGGCAAGATCGCTTTCGTCCTTCTTCAGGATCGCAGCGGTTCGATCCAGTTGATGCTGCAGCGGGATGAGTTGCCTGAAGGCGTGTACCAGCAATTCAAGCACTGGGACATCGGCGACATCATCGGCGGCAAGGGTCGCGTGGTGCGCACGCAGAAAGGCGAGCTTTCGGTCCGGCTGCAGGAACTGCGATTGCTGGCCAAGTCGCTGCGTCCCCTGCCAGAAAAATACCACGGCTTGACCGATACCGAAATGCGTTACCGGCAGCGCTACGTAGACCTGGTGATGAACGAAAATTCGCGCGAGGTTTTCCGTACCCGTTCTCGCATCATCACGTTCATACGGTCATTCATGGAAGCGGCGGGCCGCGAGTTTCTCGAGGTCGAGACGCCGATGATGCACCCGATCCCGGGCGGTGCCGTGGCGAGGCCCTTCGTCACGCACCACAACGCGCTGGATCTGCAGATGTTCCTGCGCATCGCCCCTGAGCTTTATCTCAAGCGGCTGATCGTCGGCGGTCTCGGACGCGTTTATGAAATCAACCGGAACTTCCGCAACGAAGGAGTCTCAACGAAACACAATCCTGAATTCACGATGCTCGAGTTCTATTGGGCCTACGCCGACTACACGGACCTGATGGACCTCACCGAGGACATGTTGAGCGGGCTTGCGAAAGAACTCACCGGTGGCACCAAGGTCGTGTACCAGGGGCAGGAGATCGACTTTGCAGGACCCTGGGAGCGGCTCAGCGTCGAAGACGCCGTGCGTCGTTACAACCCGACCCTGGCTGACGCCGACCTTTGGAACGAAGACTTTCTGCGTTCGGCCTGCGGCGCGCTGCACATTCACACGGAAAAGAACTGGGGGCCGGGCCGGCTACTGGCCGAGCTCTTCGACGCCACCGTCGAAGCGCACTTGCAGCAACCGACCTTCATCACGCAGTACCCGACCGAGGTGTCGCCCCTGTCCCGGCGCAACGACGCAAACCCCAACGTCACGGATCGCTTCGAACTGTTCATCTGCGGGCGCGAGATGGCCAACGGATTTTCCGAGTTGAACGATCCGGAAGACCAGGCGGAACGCTTCCGGGCCCAGGTGGCGAGCAAGGACGCGGGCGACCTGGAGGCCATGCACTTCGACGCCGACTACATACGCGCGTTGGAATACGGCATGCCGCCGACCGCCGGTGAGGGTGTGGGCATTGACCGCCTGGTCATGATTTTCACCGACTCGCCGTCGATCCGTGACGTGCTGCTGTTCCCCTACATGCGCCCCGAGGCCCCGACTGCCGGCGGCATGTGAGCAGCTCGCGCAATGTCGGCCCGGGCGAGCCCGGGTGACCGGTTCCACGACGTGACGCCTGTCGTTTCCGTCATCCTGCCGGTTCGCAACGCCCGCAGCTGGCTGCGGCAGGCGGTGGACAGCATCCTTTCGCAAACCTTCCAACGGCTCGAATTGCTG
>Ga0316195_10000766_pt1 | contig 13555 bp, 6 predicted proteins | sample Phised1_MG_FD_204937 | JGI IMG/M metagenome (GOLD analysis project Ga0316195, IMG submission 204937) | Coastal sediment microbial communities from Maine, United States - Phippsburg sediment 1 | ecosystem: Environmental > Aquatic > Marine > Coastal > Sediment | place: USA: Maine | collected... | reverse complement strand
AAAAAATAGATTGACCTGAAAGGGCAAAATGTTTTAATTGACTAAATTGGTCATATTTACCGCGTGGCCACACGTCCGACATCCAATCACCACCATGGGGGAGTACCCAAATGAGCACGAATTCAAAAAGCAAAGTTGTGCCGGGCCTTGAGATCCGGGACGGCCTCGCCAAAGAATATGCAGACATCTACACGCCCGAGGCCCTTGCCACACTGGCTTTCATAGCCCAGTTTAATGCCGAACAGAAGCGCCTGATGACCGAACGCACGCAACGCCGAGCGGCGCGCATCAAGGATCAGCGCCCCATTGGCTTTCTCCCTGCGAACAGTGAAATCAAGGGAACCGGCATCCGCGTCCAAGACGCCCGCGACGGCAAGTTCGTCGGCGCAGTGATTCCACACGACCTGCAGCGCCAGTGGTTGCAGGGTACCGGTCCGGCGGCCAAACCGAACTCCCCGGTCAAGGCCAATCTGCGCAACGTCGCCTACGCCCTGCTCTCAGGGGCCGACGGTTGGATGTTCGACGGTGAGGATGCCCTCGGCCAGATCACCACCATGTCACTGGACAACCAGCGCAGCCTCAAGCTGGCGATCGCCCGAGACCCGCTCTTCCTCGAGGTTGCCGAATCTGTGGCCGGCGAAATGAATGCCTGGGCCCGCGATTTTTTTGGTCGTGAGATTATCGCCGACTGGCGCACCCAGCTCGACTTTACCACCAAGATCTTCCGCGCCCGCGGCCTGCACCTCGACGATCGCCACATCCGCGTCGACGGCCAGTCGCTCTCAGCGTCCGCCGTCGACATGGCCCTCTACGTTGTCAACAATTATGAGGCGCTGCAACAGGCAGGCGACTCCATCGTTCTCTACCTGCCGAAAATCCAGACCGCCGAAGAAGCCGGCTTCTGGAACAAGATGCTGAGCGCCTTAGAGAAACACCTGGGCCTGATCGAGGGGACGATCAAAGTCTACGTGCTGGTGGAGCAACTCGAGCAGACCTTCCAGCTCATGGAAATCCGCGCCGCCCTCGGCCTGCACTTCGTCGGCTTCAACACCGGCCGCTGGGACTACATCAACAGCGTCTCCGACGCCAACTGCTGGGATGCCGGCTTCGTCAACCCCAACATCGAGTCGATTGTCATGACCTACGGCTACATGCGCAACTACGAAGACCGCGTGCGCCGCGCCGTCAACACCCCGGACGCCAAGGGCAACTACGCCCTGTGGCAAGGGGGGATGGAACCGAACATTCCGGTCGGCTCGGCGGAAGGGGTGGCGAGCAGCATGAAGAAGGCCAAGGCCGGGGCCGAACGCGAACAGCGTGAAGGGGCGAGTGGCAAGTGGATCGCCCACTGGAAGATGGCGCACATCATCCGCCCAGTATGGGAAGTGGTCGGCGAGGCCAACCAGCTCGGCCGCAAGTTCCCGCCCTTGACCTATACCGACCAGGACGCCGCTGGGCTGACCTTGCTGGAGCCGGCCCCGCGTACCGTACGCGGCGCCCGGAACCTGCTGAGCGTGGCCCTGCAGTACGGCAACGCCTTCGGCCAGGGACTACAGGCGGCGGCCCTCAAGCCGGCCGACTTCTTCGGCAACGACGACATCCTCTACCTGATGGAGGACATGGCGACCGGCGAGATCCGGCTGAGCATCCTCTGGGAATGGATCCACAAGGGCGCGTCCCTCACCGAGGATGATGCCGAAACCGGTCTTAAAGCCGGCGAAGTCTTTAGCATAAAGATCTTCGCCCGCCTGCTCGAGGAGGAATACGCTAAGCTGCTGGCCGCCGGCAACCGCGACGTGCACGACAACTCCAAGACCACGACCCTGCCGATCGCACGGGCCATCGTCGAAGCCTACGTCCTCGATCCGGTCAAGGCCCCCTGGTATATCGACCTGCTTAACATCAACCTGAACAACCACGATCTGGGCGTCGCCAAGCAGCGCATCAAGCAGTATATGGACGCCTTCAAAAACCGCAACGAGCGTATCACGGAGAACCTCGACACTTTACCGGCAGGCCGCCGCTAGCATCACAGGGAGAGACTGATGAGTACTTTTGCAGAAGCAGTAAAGGCCACCCGCGACTGGTTCGCCGCCCCCCGCTTCCAAGGGATCCTGCGGCTCTACACGGCCGATCAGGTCGTCGAACAGCGTGGCACTATACCGGTTGACTACACCATCGCCCGGGATGCGGCGGCGGCCTTCTACGACCGCCTGCGTGAACTCTTTGTTGACAAGAAATCGATCACCACCTTCGGCCCCTACTCCCCCGGCCAGGCAGTCTCCATCAAGCGCATGGGGATCGAGGGTATCTACCTGGGCGGCTGGGCCACCTCAGCCAAGGGTTCGGTCAACGAGGATCCCGGTCCCGATCTGGCCAGCTACCCCCTAAGCCAGGTTCCCGACGAGGCGGCTCCGCTGGTCAGGGCGCTGCTCGCCGCCGACCGCAACCAGTACTTCCTGCGCCTTCGCATGAGTGAGGAAGAGCTCCGGCAGATCCCCGAAATTGACTATCGGCCGTTCATCATCGCCGACGCCGACACCGGCCATGGCGGTGACGCCCACGTGCGTAACCTGGTCCGCCGCTTCGTCGAAGTGGGCGTCCCCGGCTACCATATCGAAGATCAGAAACCGGGTGTGAAGAAGTGCGGCCACCAGGCCGGCAAGGTGCTGGTGCCGGTGGACGAGCAGATCAAGCGCCTCAACGCGGCGCGCTTCCAGCTCGACGTCATGCAGGTTCCGGGGATCATCGTCGCCCGCACCGACGCCGAAGCGGCCACCTTCCTGGACGGCCGCGGCGACGAGCGCGACCATCGCTTCATTCTCGGCGCCACCAACACCAACATCCCCAACTACAAGACGGCCTTCCTCGCCGTCATGCGCCAGTTCCACACCAAAGGTGTCCCGGAGATCAACGGTCATCTCATGTACCGCATCACCGATGACACCTACGCCGCGGCCGATGAGTGGCTCAAGAAGAACGGCCTCTCCGCAGAGATCGACGCCGCAGTCAAGGCACTGCCGAACCACAGCACCGTCGTCATCAACGCGGCCCTCGATCAGGCGGCCACGCGCCTGCTCGACCTCTGGCAGATGGAAGCCTGCATGAAGACCTACGGCGAGGCCGTCGCCGACGTCATGGCCTACCATCTCGATGAAGGCGCAGAGCTGCCGATGACCGTGGAGGAGTGGCACGCCTACGTCGAAGAGTCGTCCTTCGTCGAAGCACGGCAGAAGGCCCGGGCTATGGGCTTCAACATCATCTGGAACTGCGACATCGCCCGCACACCTGAAGGCTACTACCAGGTCAAGGGCGGCATCCCCTACGCCATCGCCAAATCCCTGGCCGTCGCGCCATTCGCCGACATCCTGTGGATGGAGACCAAGACCGCCGATCTCCACGACGCCAAGATCTTTGCCGACGCTATCCACGCCGTCTACCCCGACAAGATGTTGGCCTACAACCTGTCCCCCTCATTCAACTGGGACACCACCGGCATGAACGAGGAGGAGATGCGGCGCTTCCCCGAGGAACTCGGCAAGCTCGGCTTTGTCTTCAACTTCATCACCTACGGCGGCCACCAGGTCGACGGCATGGCCGGGGAGGAGTTTGCCCGCGCCCTCAAGGAAGACGGCATGCTCGCCCTAGCCCGCCTGCAACGCAAGCTGAGGCTGGTCGACTCCCCCTACAAGACGCCCCAGACCTACGTCGGCGGACCGCGTTCCGACGCCGGGCTCATGGCGGTCTCCGGCGGCACCGCCACGACCAAGGCGATGGGCAAGGGCTCGACCCAGTACCAGCACCTGATCGAGACCGAGGTGCCGCCGAAACGCCTGGAGGAGTGGCTCAAGCTCTGGGCCGGCCACTACAGCCTCGACACCAAACTTCGCGTCACCCTCAGGCCGCACACCGCCGGTTCGGAACTGCTGGAATTGACCCTGGTCGACAGCAAGGGCAACAAGAGGGCGAACATCATCTTCGCCGTCCTGCAGGACCGGCGCGAGCGCAACATGCTCTCGATTCGCGACCAGAATACCTTTAGCGAAGATTTCCGTCAGAAACGCCTGATGACCCTGGTCACGCTCTTCCTCATCCATCGCTACAAGGCTGTCTCTGTCCACTACGTCACCCCCACTGAGGACAACCAGCTTCAGGCCGAAGGGATGCGCGCTCTTGGCCTGTACAGCGAGATTCGCATCGAGATCGGCGAGATCATCGTTGCCCAGGTCAACCCGGACTGCGTCAAAGGGTTGGTCAAACCGGAGAGCCCTGACTTGAAGAAACTCATCACCAAAAGCTAAAACCTTCTGGTCTGATAAGTCCATGTAGAGAGCAACAAAAAAGACCGCCGATGGCGGTCTTTTTTGTTGTCGTGATTATCTGTTGATCACTTCTTTTGCCAGCCGCTGTCAACCTGCAGATACCAACCGGGCCGGGCCTTGTCACGCCAGGACTCGGCGAAAATCGACTGCACTTCGGCGGCCTTGTCCGGAAAGCCGTTAGCCGTGGAAATTTCCTTGTAGAGTCTTAAGCGATCCTGGTTCTCCGCCTTGACCAGGCGGTTGACTTCGGCACGCACCTTCATATCGAGGCCATCGGATGTGCGCACCTCGAGCAGGCCGTCGCGGGTAATGCCGACCTGGCCGGAATCGAGGTAGGGCGTCAACTGTTCGAAGCGCGTCTTCATATCTTCCCTGATTGCACGGATTTCTGGGGTGGTGACATCCAGGTCTTGGGCAGCATAGGCCGTGGTCGGCACAAAGATGTGGTAAAAACTGCTGCCGGGCTGGGCAGGTGGCGTGGTCACCGGTTTCGCCGGCTCGCCGTAGACCTCGTCGACGATGCGGTCGGCGACGCCGCGAATTTCCTCGGCGGGGAAGTAGATGTTTATGGTCACGCAGGCGACCACTGTGCCAATCGCTAGCAGGGCGATTCCTTTGATGAGACGTTTCATTGCAGTCCTCCATTGGGAGTGTTCTTGAATAGATCGACTATACACCACGCCGGGTTAAAATCAATGTTCGGCACGCTCGATGCGCTTGAGGCGACGCACCATCTCCTTAAATGAAATAGTCGGCGAGGAAACCACCACGTCGATGCGCGGCGGCAACAGTCCGCCATAGACCAGGTACTGGTTCGAGTCCGCCCTGCCGCTCCCCTCGAGATGGAAATGGTCGTTCTGTAGCCAGCAAAGAATGCCGATCTTGCGATAGTGATAGAAATCGATGAACTGGTAGATCCCCTGGGAAAGGGCCGCGGAGAGGCCCCCTTGGCTGAGAGTGTTGAGGTTGCGGATCGCCTTGACGCTGATGTTGCGGGTGCCCTCGAGGCGGGTCTCCAGGCGGGCCTTGAAGGCTGACGGGGTGCCGTCGAATAGGCGCAGTTCGTGGATATAACCGTCGGCAATACCGTTCATCTCGCCGAAGGCAAAGGTGTTGGTCAATTGGTGAAGGTCGATACCGCTGAAATCGACATCGGCATGATAAGTGGGAAAGCGTGAGAAGGGTGCCTCCACACGCATGTTGCCGATGGTGAAGTCACCACCGAAGGCCCGCATCGAAGCATCACCGATCGTGCGGACTTCGTCGCCGGCGATATAAATTTCTGCCAGGCTGGCGCTCAACAGACCGCCCATCTCCGGCCAATCAAGGAAGCGGGAGATTTGCATCAGTTCGACATTGGTCACGTCGAGGGACGCCCGCAGCTGCGGCACCAGATTCGGCAGATCAAGTTGCAGGGCCGTCAACCTGACCACGCCGCCAGCGGCAGACAACTCCAGAGGCTGCAGCAGGCGCCAGCGATTGGGCGCTGCTTGCAGATCCAGACGCCCGGCACCGGACTTGAGCAAGCCGCCCTGCAGTCCTGACCATTTCAGGAACGCCGCCTCGACCAGTTCATCTGCTGCCGGGCCACCTTTTTGCAAGTGTACAGGCACGCGCCCATGCAGCCCGTCGATTTGCGCGATTTTGTCCCAGGCGACGTGCAGGTCCTCCGGTTCAAGGGTCAGGTCGAGCGACCAGAGATCACCCCGTGCGCGGATGGCGCCCTCGAGCTGCAGACGCCCCCCCAGGGAAAGCTTCTCAAGACCGGGCAGCAGTTCACCAGCCAAGGCTTTGACCGTCTCCTCGAAGCTCCCCTGCAAGCGTGGCACATCGACCTTGGCCTTCAGGTCGAGCTCCCCGGAGGCAGTGCTCCCTGAGCCGCTGACTTTGATCAACCCGGCCAGGTCAAGAGCAGCGGCCGCGAGCTCCAAGCGCCGGCGTCCGCCGAGCCAACTCCCCCGCACAGACAGATGCAACGGCAGAGCGGCCAGGTTACCGTACCAGCTCTGCAGCAGCGCCTCGGCAGCGCCGGCCTGACCGGTGAGGTTGAACGCCACCTTATCGCCGTTCAAATCAACCTGTCCCTGCAGGCGCAGTGTGCCGCCAACCACCCCGGCCATGCCATCCTCAGCCTGGTATTCGATCACCTCCAGCGTCAGCGGGTCGAGGGTGACCGCCAGCTCGCCACCTGGCTGGCGGTCAAGGTTTAACTGTCCGCGCAGTCGTCCTGAGACTTGCGCGCCGCTCAACTGACCAGTCAAAGTGACCTTCGGTAGGCGCAGGCGACCGTCACGCCATTGCAGGCCACCGGACAGGGTCAACGCCTGCAGATTAGGGGCCCCGGCGCCGGGAGTAAAACCGCCAGCCTGTGCCAAGCGTGTGGCATCGGCCACCTTTAGAGACCACTTACCCTGCCAGTCGGTCACTACAGGGTCCCAAACCAGAGTCAATGCGCCCTCGGCCAGAGGATCTCCTCCGTCACGGGAGGTAACGACCAGATGGTCGCAGGCGAAGGTCAGCCGTGCATCACGCCATTCGCCATGCAGGTCAGTAGCCAGCGCGGCTAGTATGCCGAGCTTGGTTGTCAACCGGGCGGAGCTGATCGTCACTGTATCGCGATCGGCCTCAACCCTGCCATGCAATTTCAGTTCGCGGGGAGCCAGAGCCGCTGTTGGCATGGTTATGCCGAGGCTCTGCAACAGCCCGGTAAGATTGTCTACCGTAATATCCCATGAGCCGCTCAGCTGCTGGTTTGCCCAGGTCCCCTCCAATGCCAAGGAGCTGGAACCGGCCAGAACAATGGTGCCCGCCAGCTCAAGATGCGCTGCAGAACCCTCCAGTTGCAGGCGTGAACTCTGCCACGGCCAGTGCCGTCCGGACATATGTATGGCACCCGGCCCCGTCTGTAGCTGTGCAGCAAGACGTCCGTCCGCAAGGCGAAGTTCGATAGTCGGTGCCGTCAGCTGCCAGTGCAGTTCCGCCGGCCAGGGCAGCGGCTCTCCCAGGGCCGTGAGCAGACCGGCGGCCGCCGTGTCATCGAGTCTCTCGAGACCCAGCCGGACGCCGTTGGCCAGGGCGGCATCGGCCTTGATGACGAGGGGGTTGGCCAACAGGTTTTTATCATTCCAAGAGAGCTCGGCAAGCGTGAGCGCAAGGCCCTCCTGCCAATGCCCCTGGCCGGTCAGGCGCATAGTCACACCTGGTTCGGCGCCGATGCGGGCAGAGATGGCCACTGGGAACTGCAGGGCCAGGCCACCCTCGGCCGCCAATTGATCGACCAGGAACCGGCGGCTCCCCCAATGCAGTTCGGCACCACCATTTTCCACGCGCCAGGCATCAATGCGCAGTGGCGGCGCCTGCGGCAACGCAACCGGTTCTGCCGGAGAGTCATCGTCGCCAGCGGCGGACCAGACCAGCTGCGGTTGGCGGATCAGGACCTCGCTGATCCGGCGCTGCAGCAGGCCCGTCCAGCTAAACCGCACCTCGATGGCCACCACCGTGACATGGAAGACATCGTGACGTTCCAGGGACAACCCGGTCAGGACCAGTCGGCCATCGGCATAGGTCAATCGCTCAAAACCGACCTCGGCATTGAGCTCGGCAGCGGCACGGGCACTCAACCAGGGGCGCACCACACCGTCCAGCACACGGTCGGCCGCCAGCCAGAGACCGCCCACTGCCAGCAGCAGCACCAGCAGAAAGGCACCAATCAGTATGTGCAGGCTTTTGGTCATCTAATAGTTCTTTGCGAGCAGAGGGTGCCTTCACAGCACGCTCCACCGCCAGAGGGAGAGCCCCTGCACCAGGGATAGCCCATTTTTCGCCATGGAACGGACAGCCTGTTCATCATAGTCACAGGCAAAGGTTGGCACAACGCCAGAGTTTGGCAAGCGAATTGGGCCATGAAAATGTGGTGCAAGGCAAAGACAACAACCCTTTTAACACAAAGACACCGCTGCTACGTAAAAACGCTAAGGAAGCCATGTTTAAATGAAGACAGTCACCTTTGTGACTGTCTTCATCATTGCGTCTTTACATTAATTTTTTAGGGTTTTGGATTTTTACTGTTAAAGACGTCCCAGAACCAAGGCGCTAATATTTAACTAGGAATGTTGGAAATGTGTTCTGTAAATCCTTAAGATGAGGCAATAATTCAAAACTAATACAGAGAGTGGGAGAGGTCAAAGAGATTAGCCTGTTAATGTATATTCTTACCTTGATTAGGGGCACTCAGATTGGCTGAAATGCGAAATTTTTGCTAATTCTATCTTCCAACACGAGAGTTCACATACGCAAATAAAATTGTATACAGCCTAATCTTGCATATATCTGTTATAAATGTGAAGGCCATCCTGACAGGCGAAGATTTTGGCCTTTACCGCTAACATTTAAGGAGACAACCAATGACAATGTGGGAAAAAATTCGCGATGGAATTCACAATGTTTCTTCAAAAACCGGGGAATTTATCAAAAGTGGTGCGGAAAAGACCGCTGAGACAGCGACATACACTTCAAAACTCACCCAGCTAACCTGGGAAAAACGCAGTATTCTGAAAAAGATTGAAGATGAGCACCTTAAACTAGGGGCCCTGGTACACAAGCTCCAGAAAGAGAATCGGCTCGATGATTTAAAAAATGCAGCACAAGCCAGCTTTGAGACCCTTGCTGCCTATGACAAAAAGGTGGCGGACATAGATTCGGAAAAAGAAGAGCTTGCGACTCTGCATAATATTGGTAGTGCAGAAGAGAACTTTGCACAGGATCTCGCTGAAAACCTGGAGACCAGTGGAGGGACCATGCAAAAGGTCACCATCAAGGGCACCTCACCTTTTGTTGACAAGAAACTGAAGGAGATAAAATTACCCAAAGAGGCTCTGATAGTTAATGTCATGCGGGGAGCGGAAATGATCATTCCCGACGGAAATACCGTTCTTCAGGCAGAGGATGGGATTACTCTCCTAGGGAAGAAAGAGGACGTCGAAACCGCAGTGAAAAATTTTTCAGCTTAAATCGATAAGTTCTGATTTTAAAAAAATCAGCCTATATCCGGGGACTGTAAGAAAATGGCCACCTGAGGCATGTCAGGTGGCCATAAATTTACGGATTAAAGGGCAGCCTAAATATATCTATCAACAACACGCACTATCTTCCAATTTCTAAATGTGCCTCACAAGCTTGCATATTCTATTTTTCAAAACTAGAGCCCAGAGACCTTTTTTTATCACCAGGTTTTCGTTTTGCCCATGACCCCAAAAAAGCGGAACCGTTTCCGGCTCCGCCTCTGTCGTTACACAATCATTTGACCGTTTAAACCGTGATCTCCATGGCCCAGACTCCGCAGGGGCAGATCCCCGCACAGATGCTGCAGCCGATGCAGACATCATCGTCGGAAAGATACTCGAAGGTGCCGTCGGTCTTCTCGACCCGAGTGATCGCCCCTTCCGGGCAGGCCTCGAGACACATGGAACAGTCGCGGCAAGTGCCGCAGGAGATGCAGCGCAGCGTCTCGTCCTTGGCGTCGGTAACGCAGAAGCGCCCGCGGTTGCGTGGTTTGAATAGCTCCTTGGAGAGGCAGCTCTGGTTGATCATCTCCGGTTTGACAATCGGCGTAAGCTCCTTGCCGGCTAGGTAGTCATCGATCAGCAGAGCCGCTTCTTGGCCGCCGCCGATAGCATGGGTGAGCAGCCCCGGCTGGACGGTGTCACCGATGGCGAAGACGCCCTTGGCCCTGACCACCTGGTTGCAGGCATCGACATCCATCATGCCGCGGTCGGTCAGCCAGTTGCGCGGCACGTAGGAGAGGTCGGGGCGCTCGCCGATGGCGATGATCACCTCATCGGCCTCGAGGAGCTCGCCGTCCTTGGTCCAGAGTCCCTCGGGGGTGACCTTCTCGGTAAAGACCGGCCAGCGGATCTCGCCGCCGAGGGCCTTGACGCCGTCGATTTCGTGCTTGTACGCAGCAGGGCGCTGAATATCGATGGCCAGCACCTGCTTGGCCCCCATGGCGTAAGCGCCGAGACAGACGTCCATGCCGGCATTGCCGGCCCCGATAACGATGACCCGTTTGCCGACCTTGGGCCGCTGTCCGGCGTTGATCTCCTTGAGAAATGTCAGCCCTTTGGTCATCAGCTCATGCCCCTGAAAGGGAATTACCACCGGGTTGTGGGCGCCCGAAGCGATGACCACAGCGTCGTTTTCCTGCTGGATGGTCGCAAACACGTCGATATCGACCTTGGTATTGTTCTTGACCGTGATACCGACATCCTTGATCCGCTGGATCTCAGACTCGAGCGCGTCAGCCGGCAGGCGGTCGGTCGGGATGACCTGGCGGAGCTTGCCGCCGATTTCCGTGTCGGACTCGTAAACGGTGACCGCGTGGCCGAGCAGACGCAGCTGCCAGGCTGCGGCCAGTCCGCCGGGGCCACCACCGATGACCGCGACCTGCTTGCCGCTGGCCGGCTTGAGTTCAGGCGCTGGGACGTTGCGCGACAGGCGGCCAAGCTCCTTCATGGCGACCGGCTTGTCGATGTAGCGCCGGCTGCAAGCATCCATACACAGGTTCGGGCAGACTTCCCCGCAGACGCTGGCCGGAAACGGCGAGTACTTGAGGACCAGGGCGAGGGCGTCCTCGTACTTCCCCTGGCGCAGTAGGTTGATGCGGTCCTGGGTCGGGATGTTCGACGGGCAGGCCACCTGGCAAGGGGCGCCAAAGCGCTTGTCCTGCCAGTGCGGAATCTTGATGCGGTCGGCGCCGGCGTTGACCAGGCCGGCCACATGGGCGTAATTGTCCTTGACCACCTCTGCGAAAATGCCGCCGTCGCCAACCCACTTCTGGGTACGGAATTCACGCATGGTCATGCGCGAGTGGACGTTGCGCTCCTCGTAGGTCTTGGCGACGATCTTCTGCCACTGGGAGAAGTCGGTCAGTTCCGCCTCCAGCTGGGGACGACCGATCTTGCCGAGGAAGGTCGGCATATTCTCTTTCAGGAAGCGTTGATCGGCCTCATCGATGTTAAGCAGCCAGACTTCGTCAGATAGCCCGGCGACCGGGCCGCGCACGTAGATTGTGCCGCCGACCATGCCGACACAGGAGCGATCGCCGAGCACCGAGGGGAGATCTTCCCGCCCGTAGCCGCAGATAACTCCGATGCCGCCCCCCATGAACTCGAAGGAGAAGGAGCCGGTGTTCTTCAGGACCCATAACTCCGGCGGCTCATAGGCCGGGTCATGCTTCATCAGTGATCCTGAGCGCGTGCCGACGCGCCCGGCGACAAAGATTTTGCCGCTGGCGGCACAGTGTGCAGTGGTGTCACCGCCGTCACCGAGGATGGTCAGCAGTGCTCCGGCATTGAGCCAGCCGGCGTCTGCAGGAGCCGAGCCCTCGACGATGATCTCGGTCCCTTCCAGGCCGAAGGAGCCGACGCGCTGTCCGGGGTTCTTGACCCGGAACTTGAGCGGCGCACCGTCCTCGGTCCACAAGGGCCCACCAATATTGTGATGTCCGGAAGAGGTGATCTCGAACTCAGTCTCACCCTGCTCGAGGGCGCCATAGATCTGCTGCAGCAGCGCCTGGGTGGACATGCGGCGCTGCTTGACGTCATAACCTGAAATGATTGCTGCCATTTTGACCTCGCGGTAATTTCGAATTCTGAATTCTTAACTTTGAATCTATTAAAAATTCAAAATTCATCATTCAAAATTGCCTCAACAGACGTACTGGATCGACAGCCGGTCAGCGACCGCCTTGTCCGTGGAGACCAGGGCATCGGAACGGCCGACCGGCAGGGATGAGTTGCCGATCGGGGCCATCAGCTTCTTGAACTCGGTGTCCATGGCCAGGAAATAATTGACGATGTTCTGGGCCACGCGGTCGACATCGAGACGATGCACCAGCTGTGGTTCCTGGGTGGTGATGCCTACCGGGCACAAGCCTGTATTGCAGGCGTTGCAACGACCCAGGTCGTTACCGACGCAACCGGCCATCTGCAGAACCAGTTTGCCGGTGAAAACACCGCTGGCTCCAAGAGCAATCATCTTGAAGGCATCGGCCGCCAGGTCGCCGGTCTTGCCCAGCCCTCCGGCCGCCCAGAGCGGAATCTGCCCTTGGCGCCCCTGGTTGACCGCGGCCAGGTAGCAGTCACGCAGCTTGGAGACGATCGGGTGGCCGGTGTGATCGAGGGAGACCTCGTGGGCCGCGCCGGTGCCGCCATCGATGCCGTCGAGGAAGAAGCCACCGACGATGTTGTAGGGGTCGCGCACGAGGTTGTTGAACACCGAGACGCTGGTTGCCGAGGCCGCGACCTTGATAGCCACCGGCACGCGGAACTTGAAAGCCGCGTTGAAGGAGAGAAACATCTTTTGCACGCTCTCCTCGATGGAGTAAAGCCCCTGGTGGTTTGGCGGGCTGAGCAGGTCAGCCTTGGGAACGCCGCGGATCGCCTGGATATGCTCGGCGACCTTGCCAGCCTGAAGCAGGCCGCCGTCGCCGGGCTTGGCGCCTTGGCCGATCTTGATCAGGATGCCTGCCGGGTCCTCGACCATGTGCGGCATGGCCTTGGCGATGCGGTTCCAGCCGAAATGCCCGGAGGCAATCTGCAGGATCAAATACTTGAGGTACTTGCTCTTAAGCAGCCTGACCGGCACACCACCCTCGCCGGAGCACATGCGCACCGGCATGCCGCATTCTTCGTTCAGATATGCGACGGCCATTGCGGTTGCTTCCCACATCCGCCAGGAGAGCGCACCGATCGACATGTCGCCGATGACCACCGGGTAGATCCAGCGCACCGGCGGCATCTTGTCCTCGACCTGCAGATTGTTCTGGCCATCGACGCTGAAGGGGAGGGCCTTGGCAGGCAGAATGCGGCCAAAGGGTGCCAGCAGGTCGAAGGTGTGGCGCTGGGCATCAAGGCTCGGGTCGGTCATCTGCGAGATGCGGCCGATACGCAACTTGTCAAGGGTGCGGGTCGAGGCTTCCAGGTTTTTGCGACCGCCGCGCTTGATCGAGTCGCCGCCGAGGCAACGGGTGACGATTGGGTGGCGCGTGTCGGGGTTGCGCAACGGGCCAATGGCGTCGTTGGGGCAGACTTTTTCACAGATGCCGCACCCGCGGCAGTAGTGACGCACGTCCTTGACCTGACGGATGACCGGCACTGCCGAGAAGCGCTGCTGTGGATCAGGGAGGTCTCCCTCGGAAAAGACCATGCGGCGGCGCTCGACCTTGGCCTCGATGG
>Ga0316195_10000764_pt1 | contig 13626 bp, 12 predicted proteins | sample Phised1_MG_FD_204937 | JGI IMG/M metagenome (GOLD analysis project Ga0316195, IMG submission 204937) | Coastal sediment microbial communities from Maine, United States - Phippsburg sediment 1 | ecosystem: Environmental > Aquatic > Marine > Coastal > Sediment | place: USA: Maine | collected... | reverse complement strand
CGTATCCAGTGCACCAGTGATCTGCTGCCATCGGATATCACCGGCCTGTCGATTTTCGACCGCGATCAGAACCGGTTCAGCTTCATCGAGGGCCCGGTTTTCAACAACCTGGTCTTGGCGGACGAAATCAACCGAGCCATGCCGAAAACCCAGAGCGCCTTGCTCGAAGCGATGGAGGAGCACCGGGTCACGATTGAGGGCAAGACATACCGCCTGCCTGATCCGTTCATGGTGATTGCCACACAGAACCCGGTGGAACAGGTCGGCACCTATCCGCTGCCGGAATCACAGCTTGACCGTTTCCTGATAACCACCGGGATCGGCTATCCGCCGGCAGCCATGGAGAAGACGATCATTCGCACCGGCAGCATTCGTGAAGGGATCCGGGACATCCAGCCGCTGCTGTCGATTGAGGAGTTGCGGCGGGCGCGCCACGCCATTCGCCAGGGGGTGCAGCTCTCCGAGAAGATTACCGAGTATATCTATCAGCTGGTGGCGGCCACCCGCGCACACCCGATGCTGCTCACCGGCATCTCCACGCGTGGCGCCATCAGCCTGGCAGAAACCGCGCGCAGCCATGCCTTTTTGGACGGCCGCGATCACGTCATCCCCGAGGATGTCAAAGCGCTCTACCTGCCGGTGTGTGCCCATCGCCTGATTCTACGCCCTGAGAACGAAGCCCTCGACCGCAAGGAGATACTGCTTTCGCTGCTCGAAGAAAATCCGGCGCCTTTGGTCTGAAGCTGACCCGCGCCGGGTTTATTTATATTGCCATCACCCTGTTGCTCGGTTTCGCCGCAGTCAATACCGGCAACAATCTCCTTTACCTGCTGGTCTCCGCCCTGCTCGGGTTCATGTCCGTTTCCGGCGTGCTCGGCAAATGGAACCTGGCCCGGGTCGATGTACGTTATTCCCTCCCCGATGAGATCTACGACGGCCTGCCGACCCTGCTCGGCGTCGAGCTTGTCAACCGGCGCCGCTGGCTGCCGATCTTTCTGATGGAGGTTGTGGTTGCTGACCGGGCGCTTTTTTTCCCGCTGGTCGACCCGAGTCAGGGCCGCCAGAAAAGCGTGGAAGTCACACTCTCCGGGCGAGGCCTGCGGCCACTCCCGACCGCCGCTATCCGTTCCCGCTTTCCGGTCAATTTCTTCATCCGTTCACTAGGGCTGGTCATCGATCAGAAGGTGACGGTTTTCCCGGCCCCGCAACCCTGCCCAGATCTGCGCCAGGTCGATCCGGGCGGCGGACAGGGCTTGCAGCAAAATTGGCAGCGTGGTTACGAGGGGGATATCAACCGCATCAGCGATTACCAGGGGGGGGAGCCGCTCAAGTCGATTCACTGGAAACTCTCGGCCCGCCATGACCGGCTCAAGGTCAAAGAGTTATCGGCAGCCACCCGCAAGCCTGTCATTCTCGACCTGGCAGAAATGCCTGGTGCGGGTGTCGAGCAACGCCTGTGCCATGCCAGCTACCTGGTGTCGCGCTGGTTGCGCAACGGCTGGCCAGTCGGTTTGAAGGCCGGCGGCCTCGAACTCCCCCCGGGCGCCGGCCAGCGCCATAAACTTCTGCTGCTGCAGACATTGGCTCATTATGGTCAAGATCAAAAGACTGCTTGATTTTCTTGCCGTCGCCGTTGCCTTGGTCAGCATGGGGCCGGTCCTGGCGTATCTCGATCGATCGCTGCTCCTGGTAGCGCTGCTCGCCATCCCGGCTGGCCTGTGGTGCGACCGCCGCGAACAATATCTGTTGCCGACCTGGCTGGCAACAGTCGTTGCGCTGTGTAGCATGGTTTTCTACGCTATACAGATCACCCGCGATGAAGTTGCCATCCCGGTGGTGCATGCCATGGTGGTCCTCATGGTCGTGCGTCTTCTGACCCCCAAGGCCGGGCGGGATTACCTGCAGATTTTTGTCCTGGCCATCTTTCTGCTGGCCGGTTCTTCCCTGATCCACCTGGAGATCAGTTTTGCTTTTTACCTGGTCCTGCTGATCTTCGGCGTGACCCTCGGTCTGGTCATTTTGACCGTTTACGTCACTGACCAGAAGCTGACCATGACCCGCCCTGACTTGGTCAAGCTGGTCAGGATCGGCCTGGTCCTGCCGACGGTGTCCCTGCTGCTGATGGTGGTTTTTTTCGTGGTCCTGCCACGGACTCGCCATCCGCTCTGGAATTTTCTCAATCCGTCTGCGAGGGCGGTCGTGGGCCTTGCCGAGACGGTGCAGCCGGGCAGCTTTGCGCAGATTTCCACAAACCTGGCGCTGGCCTTCCGCGCCGAGGGCCCGGAGCTGGCCCCGGAAGATCGCTATTGGCGTGCCCTGGTCCTCAACCAGTCGGAAGAGGGGCGCTGGGTGCGTAAACAACCTCCCCGAGAAGGCCCCCCGCGGATCGAGGGCCCGGCGCCGGTCATCTTCATAATTTACCCGGAGCCGCGGACCGACCGTTATCTGGTGACCCTCGACCGGCCCCTGCTGGCCACCGGGGTCCGCAACGAAACCACCGTCGACCAAATGTATATCGCGCGCAGCGCGCTCGATCACCGCCTTCGTTTCGAGGTCCGCGCCAGTCCCGGGGCCGACCTGAAGGTGCAAGGGGTAGTCGACCGTGATTTCTACCTGCAGCCTCCTGCCGAGGTCAGCCCGCGTATGCGCCGGCTGGCTGAAGACATTCGCGGCGCCGGTGAAGACGTCGGTGCGCGCATCGCTTCCCTGGCGGCTTTCTTTCGCAATCAGGAGCTCAGCTATGCCCAGGATGACTTGCCGACCGGAGCGCAGGCCATCGATACCTTCCTGTTCGAAAAGAAGCGCGGCTATTGCGAGTTTTTTGCTTCGGCATATATCTCCATAGCCCGGCTTGCTGGCATCCCGGCACGGCTGGTCGGTGGTTATTACGGTGGAGATTACAACCCGCTGGGGGGGTATTACCTGGTCAGTGAAGATGCGGCCCATGTCTGGGTCGAAGTATTGTCTGCCGATAATGCTTGGCAGCGCGTCGACCCCAGTCAGTGGGCGATCAACGTCGACACAACGCTGGGGGCACGTGACCGCGATCGGCTGAGTTCGTTGCGGCAGCTGGCCGACAGCCTCAATTACCAATGGGTGCAGGCGGTCGTAGTGTTTGATCTGGGGCAGCAGATCGCGCTCTTCCGCGAGGCTGGCGACCGCATGCGCAATCTCCGTTCGGTGCGCGCCCCGCAAGGCTGGTGGAAAATCGTCGTTGCACTGCTGATTGCCACGGTCGTTGCGGCGAGTGCTCTCGCCTTGCGGCATACATCGAAAGAGGCACGCCTGTTGGAGCAGTTGCGGGTTCGACTGCGGAAGCGTTACGGTCCGGCGGCATTGGCTCCGGGAGCCGGGTTGGTCGAGATAGCCGAGCAACTGGATAATGAGGAGTGTCGTGAATTTGCCCGAATCTATTATGGGGCTGTATTTCGCGACCGGGTGTTGTCCCGGCAGGAAGTTTTGCAACTGCGGTGTTTGTTGAAGAGAATTTAGCCTCTGCTTCAGGCCGGTTTTGCCGGGCGCCGGCGGCGTGGGCGACGGTGGGTGCGGCGGGTTCCTTGCCTAGCAGGCTGCTCTGCCGGGTCATGTCCTGAGTGCAAAGCTTTCTGCCAGGTTTCGACCAGGGCCGGGTCGCTGCCGCTGGCTTGGGTCCAGAGGCGGAACAGCTCCAGGGACCGCGGGGTTTCCGGGTTGAGTAGGAAGCGCTTCTGACCACGATGACCGAGCCCACGGGCGAACCGGTAGCAGCCGATCAGCATCTCCCGCGCCTGGTGGCGCAGGCCGTGAGCGAGGCGAAAATAATTGCAATATGGCGTCAGCAGGTGCCCGGCCGACTGCAAAACCTCGTTGATAGGCATTGACGCATGGATCGGGCATTTATGCCAGAAGCGATCGAGAAACAGCGTGGCGAGGATCATCGCTTCGTCGATGCCGCCGGCCTTGCGGAAATACTGGTTGAGACTCGCCAAGAGCGTGAAGGTGGTTTCCCCGGCCTGGTAGCCTCCCATCAATGGCTGCATTAGCCCGAGCGCCTGGGCCTGTTGCAGAACTTCAGCACCGACACCGAGGCGGAAAAGTTCCAGCAGCTCTTCACGCACCCTGGCCGGAGCGGCCTCGGCAATCGTCGGTGCTTTGTCCGCAATTCCTTCAAGAACCTCCTCACCGAGGGCGAAATCGAGACGGACGCTGAATTCCAGGGCGCGCAGCATGCGCACCGGGTCCTCGACGAAGCGGGTTCCGGGATCTCCGATCACGCGCAGCTGGCGCTTCTCGAGATCCTTGAGTCCACCGACATGGTCAACGATTGAAAAGTCGGCGATATTGTAGAACAGGGCATTGATGGTAAAGTCCCGCCGAAAGGCGTCTTCGCGCGGCGTCCCGAACTGGTTCTGCATGAAGAGGGTGTGCTCTTCGGGATCGTCCGGAAGTTCGTCGGGATGGGGATGGCGCCGAAAAGTGGCCACTTCGATGACCTGGTCACGACCGAACCTGATGTGCGCCAGGCGGAAGCGACGACCGACCAGGAAACAGTTGCGAAACAGCTTTTTGACCTGCTGCGGGGTGGCGTCAGTGCCGACGTCGAAGTCCTTAGGGGTCCTGCCGAGGAGTAGGTCACGCACGCTGCCGCCGACGAGGTACGCCAGATAGCCGTTGTGATGCAGCCGGTAGAGCACCTTGAGGGTGTTTTCATCGATCTGGCTGCGGGAGATGCCGTGGGCCGCACGGGGCAGTATCGTCGGGGCATCAGGGGCAGCGTCAGCGTTTGCAGGGGATGCAGCCATGGAACTCCAGAACTCTCGCAGTTTTAAAAAGCCGACGGCCGGTAAAGTTTCCACTGTATAGCAGATTTCACCCGGCGAGGGAAGCCCGGTGGCAATTCGCATTGTCATCGGCCGGTGATCCGGATATAACTGGAACATCGCACGCAGGTATGGTTGTTGTGCAATCATATGACCCCCGGCAGGAGCTGATCCCTGATATGAATCTCCTTGTGGTGCTCGGGCCGACGGCTTCGGGTAAAACCCATCTGGCGGTTGCGGCCGCCCGCCAACTGCATGGCGAAGTCCTCTCGGCCGATTCACGCCAGGTCTACCGTGGGCTGGATATCGGCACGGGCAAGGACCTTGATGAATATGGCCTGACCCCGTATCATCTCATCGATGTGGTTGAGCCCGGCTACGAGTTCAGCCTGTTTGATTTTGCCCAGGCCTTCAGCGTAGCGTACCATGAGATTCGCGGCCGCGGCCGACTGCCGATCCTGGCCGGGGGTACCGGGCTCTACCTGGATGCCGTGTTGCGCGGCTATGAACTGGTGGAGGTGGCCGAGAATCAGGCGTTGCGCCGGGAACTGGAACCACTTCCCCTCGAGGATCTGCAGTCGCGACTACGGACACTGCGTCCGGATCTGCACAACTCCACCGACCTGCATGATCGTTCGCGGTTGATCCGGGCCATAGAGATTGCCGAGGGTGAACGTCAGAGCGGGGGTCAGTCCTTGGCCATGCCGGACGTGAACCCATTGGTGTTTGGACTGCGCTGGCCGCGGGAGCTGTTGCGGCAGCGAATTACCAGGCGCTTGCAGCAGCGTCTCGAGCATGGCCTGATCGAGGAGGTCGCCAGCCTGCGTGTTGCCGGTGTGAGCTGGGAGACCCTCGACTATTATGGCCTTGAATACCGTTTCGTTGCCTGGCACCTGCAGGGGCAACTCAGTCGCAACGATCTCTTCCAGAAGCTGAACAGCGCCATTCACCAGTTTGCCAAGCGCCAGGAAACCTGGTTTCGGCGCATGGAACGCCAAGGGGTTGCCATCCATTGGCTCGATGCCGCAGGCGACCCGCTTGATGAATTGCTTGCCGCATGTCAGGTCCGCCAGCAATGACCCTTTTGCCTCCGGCAGTTCAACGCTATCTCGGCAGGAACGCCGTCAAAGGCCCGTGGCGGCTTGCTGGCGAAGTGCGCACCGGTTTTTCCGGAGCGGTCGTCATCCCGGCACTGGCCGAAGGCGAGCGCCTGTTTAAAACGCTGCATAGCCTGGCGGCCAATCCACTGCAATGGACCGATCGCTTCCTTGTGGTGATCGTGGTCAATCATGGCGCGCATGCTGAGCCAGTGGACCGTTTGCAAAACGGCCTTGACCTTGTCAGGTTGGCCGATCTCGCCGCAATCTCGCCGCTGTGCCTGGCCTGGGTTGACGCCGCCAGCGCCGGGGCCGAGCTTCCGGCCAAGCTGGCGGGGGTCGGCTTCGCCCGTAAGCTTGGTATGGACCTGGCGTTGACGCGTCTGGATTGGGCAGGAGATCCCCTGCTGGTTTGCCTTGATGCCGACACCCTGGTGGAAGCGGGTTACCTCGAGACGGTCGCGGCACACTTTCGCCGCTCCGCACGGGGTGCTGCGGTTATCCCCTTTCGGCATCAGGCGGGCCGAGATTATGCCCAGCAGGTTGCCATCGAGCGTTACGAGCTGTTTCTGCGCAGCTATGTATACGGTCTGCACCTGGCCGGGTCTCCCTACGCCTTCAACAGTATCGGCAGTGCCATGGCCTGCCGGGGAGCGGCCTACGTACGTTGCGGCGGCATGAATTGCCGCAAGGCCGGCGAAGACTTTTACTTCCTGCAGAAACTGGCGAAGACCGATGGCGTCGAGCGTCTTTCCGGAACCACGGTGTTTCCTGAACCGCGAATGTCGGAGCGGGTCCCCTTTGGCACTGGGCGCAGCATGACCCGCCTGCTTGGTGGTGATGATCAGGCGGTGCTTTTTTACCCGGCGCTGGCGTTTAGGCTCCTGGGGGACTGGCTGTTTGCCGTGGAACGGAATATCTCGGCCGAGGCCGAAAAACTTTTGATCGTGGCAGAGAGGATTTCCCCGGTTCTGGCCGCCTACCTGGAACAGGCGGACTGGCTTCGCGTTTGGCCGCGCCTGCAGGCGACTCATAAACCGGTCGAGAAGCGTCTGCAGGCTTTCCATACCTGGTTCGATGGCTTCAGGACTCTGCGGCTGATCCACCTCCTGTGTGATGCTGGCCTTGCCCGCGGCGATGCTGGGGTGCACCTTCCCGAATATTTCGCCTGGGATGGACGCCCCTGTCCCGCAACGATGGCTGGGATGCTTGAGGAACTGCGTCAGTTCGACGGGGTTTAGTCTTGGATAAGTTTGTCGAAAATCTAAAAAGCTGTGCTACTATGAGTCAGAGAGCCCCCATATCTGCTTGTTTTGCTAACAGAATGAAGAGGTGCCGATGAGTGTGCCCGAAAAGCCCGAGTTTGCTGCGGAACAGAAGAGCCAGCGGTGTGCCACGCGTGCTCCGCTGATCGTCGAGAAAATCCCCTGCGGCGATGGCCGGAAAACCTTGTTTGGCTACGCCAAGAATATCAGTCGCGGCGGGTTGTTTATTGCGACGGTAAAGCCGCGTGAGCCTGGTGAGGAGTTCACTCTTGAACTTCGGCTGCCGAGCAACTCCCGTCACACCATCCGCTGTCGCTGCGAGGTCGTATGGAAGCGGCATTTCCAGCGCAAGGACTCCAATGAGCCGGGGATGGGACTGCGCTTCATCGACCTCGACGATGTCGACGGCGCCAAGATTGATGAGTGGGTGGCGGAACAGACGGCCAAGCCTTTGTCATAAGTTTGACACGGGCGACGGTGATCACTTTTTTTATCCGTCAAGAATCGCTGTAAGTTTTATCCTTCAACTTTAAACTTTGCTGTGGTGAAAGGAGAGAGTCATGACTCAGGAACTGAAGCTGCTGGAGGCAATCAAGCTTGCCATTCAGACGGAAAAAGACGTCATGGATTTTTATCTCAAAGCTGCCGCTCTGACCAATAACGAGCGTGGCAAAAAGGTCTTTGAGCAGCTAGCCAAGGAGGAACGCGAGCACGCCGGGCACTTTTTCAAGATTTATACTGGTAGCGACCTCGGTTCCTTTGACGAATTCATTGTCCAGCCCCCAAAGGCCAACCACGCCATGCTCAAGCAACTCGAGAAGGCTCTGGATGAGAATGTCCACGAGCGCCGGGCCATGGAGCTGGCCATGACGGAGGAAGAGGACCTTGTCAAGAACCTGCGCATGACCGCAGCCCGCATCGTTGACCCCGCTGTGCGGGCCGTGTTCGATCGGATGGCAGAGGAAACGGAAACCCACTTTGCGATCATCGAATCCGAATATGCTCACATGATGGGCATGGTTCACGAGATGGATATTGATACCTATGTACGGGAATAAACGCTGGCAAGGCCTGGGACTGCTCTTCGCTCTGCTGGCGCTGCCAGTCTCGGCAGTCGCTGTGACCGGTGCGGTTCACGATGTTCATCGTCTGCCGGGCAATGACGAATTTCAGAGTACTATCGAAGCCCGCTGCACGATCTGCCATACCCGGGACCGGGTTGATGAAGCGCTCAGCCAACAGGCAGACCTTGACGTTCTCATGCAACGTATGATCGAGCGTGGCGCCATCCTCAGCGAGCACGACCAGAAGGTCCTGGGTACTTTCTGGGGCTCGCCGCTCAAGGGTGAGAGCCCCGACCCCACCAAGGCAAAATAACGATTAGCCACACGTGGATAAAATCAAAGGACCGGCCTGTAGGCCGGTCCTTTTTAGTTGTGGATCAATGCAAGGCAAGGTTCTCAGGGTTGCCAGATTTTCAGTAACGCCTGGGCCATCTCAGCCGGGCTGTCGGCGACGCTGACTCCGCATTCCCGCAAAAATGCCTTTTTGCTTGCCGCATCACCCTTGCCGCCGGAGATGATTGCACCGGCATGGCCCATGCGCTTGCCGGACGGCGCTGTGGCGCCGGCGATAAAAGCCGCAACCGGTTTGGTCATGTGGTCTCGAACGAACGCCGCGGCCTGCTCTTCGGCGTCGCCGCCGATCTCGCCGATCATGATGATTGCCTCGGTGGCCGGATCGTTCTCGAACATCTTCAGCACGTCGAGGTGGCTGGTGCCATTGACCGGGTCGCCACCGATGCCGACGCAGGTCGTCTGGCCGATGTTGCGGGTGGTCAGCTGCCAGACGGCTTCGTAAGTCAGAGTGCCAGAACGGGAGACGACGCCTACCGGGCCAGGCTTGTGAATGTAGCCGGGCATGATGCCGATCTTGCATTCGCCCGGCGTGATCACGCCCGGGCAGTTGGGGCCGACCAGGCGACAGTTCTTGCCTTCCATGTACTTCTGGACCTTGACCATGTCGAGCACTGGCACGCCCTCGGTGATGCAGATCACCAGCTCAATGCCGGCTTCGACCGCTTCCATGATGGCATCGGCGCTGCCGATCGGCGGTACGTAGATCACAGAGGCCGTGGCGCCGGTCTCTTTGACGGCGTCTTCCACGGTGTTGAAGATCGGGAACCCGTCGATTTTGGTGCCACCTTTGCCGGGCGTGACCCCGCCAACCATCTTGGTGCCATAGTCACGGGCGCCCTGGGCGTGGAATAGGCCGGTGGATCCGGTAATCCCCTGGGTAATAACCTTGGTGTTTTTATCAACCAGTATACTCATCGCACTCTCTCCTTAACCCTTGACAGCTTTGACGATCTTTTCGGCAGCATCAGCCATGCCGTCGGCACTGACAATGTTCAGCCCAGACTCCGCCAGCATCTTCTTCCCGAGCTCCACGTTGGTGCCTTCGAGGCGCACCACCAGCGGCACCTTGACGCCGAGTTGCTTGGCGCCCTCGATAACCCCGGTGGCAATCACGTCGCACTTCATGATGCCGCCAAAGATGTTGACTAGAATCCCCTCGACTTTGCTGTCGGACAGGATGATTTTGAAGGCTTCGGTAACGCGTTCAATGGTCGCTCCGCCTCCAACGTCGAGAAAGTTGGCTGGGTCGCCACCGTAATGCTTGATGATATCCATGGTCGCCATGGCCAGGCCAGCGCCGTTGACCATGCAGCCGATGTTGCCATCCAATGCGATATAGGATAGGTCGTACTGGGAGGCTTCGATCTCCATCATGTCCTCTTCGTCATAATCGCGCAGGTCACGTATGCGCAGGTGACGGAAGAGCGCATTGTCGTCGAGGTTGATCTTGGCGTCGAGGCAGATCAGGTTACCCTCGCCGGTCAGGACCAGTGGGTTGATCTCGAGCAGGGCGCAGTCGGTCTCGACAAAGGCCTTGTAGAGGTTCATCAACAGCGGCACCGCTTGCTTGACCTGGGCAAAGCCGAAGCCCAGCTTGAAGCCGACTTTGCGGGCCTGGAAGGCGGTCAGGCCGACAACCGGGTCGACCGCCTCGAAAAAGATCTTCTCGGGCGTCTTGGCAGCAACTTCCTCAATATCCATGCCGCCCTCGGCCGAAGCCATCAGGGTCACCTTGTCGGTGGCACGATCAACCAGGAAAGAGATATAGAATTCGTCTGCGATATTGCAGCCGCTCTCGATCAGCACGCGCTTGACGATCTTCCCTTCCGGGCCGGTCTGGTGGGTGACCAGGGTCATGCCGAACATGTCACGGGCGAATTTTTTCACCTCGTCGGCCGTTTTGGCAATCTTGACGCCGCCGCCCTTGCCGCGTCCGCCGGCATGAATCTGTGCCTTGACGGCCCAGGGCCCCTCGCCGAGCCGGCGGGCCCAGTCGCGGGCCGAGTTGCTGTTGTAGACCACGTGCCCTTCCGGGACCGGAACCCCGAAATGGCGCAGGATCGCCTTAGCTTGGTACTCGTGAATATTCATGGGTAATTACCCTCCGCAAGAAATAGGTTGTGTGGGCGGTTTTTCCCGGTTGCCCGTAAGTGTTTAACGCAAGGCTGATGCCAGCATCGGCCTGTTAAAAAATTCCGCAGAATCGGGTGTTTGTCAAATCGCAAGGAGCAAATTTATTGCATTTGTGGCGAAAACCCACAATTGCCGTACAAAATTAGCCTATTGGTCAGACCTCTGACCTTTTGTCTGCCGAGCAGGGTAGCGCGATTTTCTTTTTTTGTCTAAGTAAAATTTTTTATTTTTAATAAAACGGTGGTTTAAAAATAAGATGTTTTTAACGTGCTGTAATTGCAGGGGATGATCGCTGACGGGTCTTGGAAAAAATTTCATGCAGAGGTTTTATGGTGATTTTTTATCGGGAAAGCTCCTGTCGAACTCCATTGGCAAGCAAGCCGTATCAATCGGGCGATAGTGTTTTGTATGTAGGGTTAATGTTCATGATGATGATCATGATGGCCGTCGCCGTGGGGAGGGACCAGGGGCTTCTGCACCGGGTTGACCCGCTTGCCGGGAGAGCAAACCGGGCACCCCTGCATGGAAAAGGGCTTTTCTAGGCGGCACGCTTTGAGCAACTCGTCGTTGCTGAATATCTCCAGCGTTGGTCCATCGGCCATCACGCGCCCGTTCTTCAGGACAATCGTGCGTTCACATAATTCCAGCACCATGTCGAGGTCGTGGCTGGTGATGATGCGCGTGTGGTGGAAGCCTTGCAAGAGCGCAATCAATTGCCGGCGGGCGTGCGGGTCGAGCCCGTTGGTCGGTTCGTCCAGGACCAGTATCTCCGGCAGCATCGAAAGCACGGTGGCGATTGCGACCCTCTTCTTTTCGCCTCCTGAGAGGTGATAGGGGGGTTTGTCGCGCAAATCCTCAGCATCGACTTGCATCAGGGCTTCCATGACTCTGGTCTCGACATCTTTTGCGGCAAGACCCATGTTCAAAGGACCGAAGGCAATGTCATCGAAAACTGTCGGCATGAACAGCTGGTCGTCGGGGTCCTGGAAAACCATCCCCACAGTGCGTCTGATCTCCGGAAGTTTCTCTCTGGCCAGGCGCGTATCGCCGATAACGATTTCCCCGGATGTTGCGGTGAGATAGCCGTTGAGATGGAGCAGCAGGGTTGATTTGCCGGCACCGTTGGAGCCGATGATCGCGACTGATTCACCATGATGAATAAGAAAGGAAACGTTGTGCAGGGCGACAGTCCCGTCGGGGTAGATATGTTGTAGCTTTTTGACCTCGACTTTATGATGACTCATTGCAAGTTTCCCGTGAAAAGGCCGCCGAGCAGCTGCGGAGCGTTGAAAAGTCGTAACAGGATAAAGAGAGCGACCCACCCGCCCATGAAGAATAATTCCGCACGGCCGAGCTGGCTTGGCGGCCGCGTGGTGTGAAACTCGCCGGTAAAACCACGGGCCAGCATCGCCATGTGGATACGCTCAGCCCGGTCCCAGGTTCGTAGCAGCAGGTGCCCAACCATGGAGCCGAACTGGCGCATGCCGAATCCTCTCTTGCCGAAGGTGCGCAGTTGCCGTGCTCGTGCCGTACGCACTCCTTCATCAGTCAAAACAAAAATGTAGCGGTAGAGGAAGAGCAGCTGCACGGCAAAGACTTTCGGCATGCCCAGCTTTTCGAGGGCTTCGCAGATGGCCGGAAAGCCGGTTACGGCTACGAGGATAATAGCGACACTGGCGGTCAGGATGGCACGGAGGAGAATTGAAATGCAGGAAATCCAGCCGCCCCAGATATCGAATGGGCCGAGCTGCATGAGCACCTGCCGGTCGAATATCGGATTAAAGATTCCGATGACCAGGGCAACGGGGATCACGATCGCGATCTTGCGCAGGATGTAGCCGACAGGCAGATCGCCGACAGCCATTAAAGCGGCAGGATAGATCATAAAAGGCAGCATGGCGGAAATCTCATAATGCCCGAAGGAGACCACGCAGAGGATGAAGCCGATAGTTGTCAATACCTTGGCCCGAGGGTCCAAACGGTGCACGGGCGTTTGCCGCATGGCCAGCAGATCGAGTTGTTTGAAGTCGAAGAAAGAGCCGTCTATCGCCAGCATGATTTATCTCCGCTATGGCCGGAACGCTCCGGCTGGTCCTTGCTCTCAGCGCTTGGTCTTGATCTGATGACCATGGGGTCTTTTTTTCAGGAAGATGCCGGTCAGGATACAGAGGCCTAGGATGATCGTGCCGCCGACGACTCCGGCGAGACTCTTGCCGAGGCGTTCTCGACCAGGAGATGAAGGTGCATCCACAACATCCCCCCCGGCAGGCAGCCCGTAGCCGGGAAACAGAGCTGTTTTCTCTTGGATGGCGGCTAGCTGACCTTGCTCAGACTGTCCTGTCTCCGGCAGTTCCCCGGAACCCGTGATTTTGTCAATGGACCATTCGAGCCCATCCGGGTATTCCGAGGCATACCAGGAAAGCACTCCGCTGATTAGCAGCGCAGCGCCCAGAAAGGCGGTCAGCAGGGAGCGCACCGGCATATCGCCAAGCGGTTTGTCCTGCAGTACGCTCTTCAGAACTTCCGGCCGGGCGCGGTAGACGAAAGAGACCACGAGCGCGGTCACCACCCCTTCGACAATGCCGATGGCCAGGTGGATCGGCTGCATCACCAGGAGAAAAGTTTTGAACGGCAGGGCTGCCACTCCGGAGGCGACCGTCTCCAGCACGACGCCGAGAGAGCCGAATTGAAGGCCGACCACCGCGGCGATGATCGCAGCAAGCACCATGCGCGACTGGCGCGGACTGCGGCCGACCATCTTCTTGTAGATGAACGGGTAGGCGATAAATGCCGGGAAGGCGCCGAGATTGATGATGTTGCACCCCAGGGCGAGCAGGCCGCCGTCGGCGAAGAACAGCGCCTGTACCATCAGAACCGAGGCGATGGTCAGGAAGGCCGCCGAAGGGCCGAGCAG
>Ga0316195_10000763_pt1 | contig 13628 bp, 12 predicted proteins | sample Phised1_MG_FD_204937 | JGI IMG/M metagenome (GOLD analysis project Ga0316195, IMG submission 204937) | Coastal sediment microbial communities from Maine, United States - Phippsburg sediment 1 | ecosystem: Environmental > Aquatic > Marine > Coastal > Sediment | place: USA: Maine | collected... | reverse complement strand
GCTGTTTCGTCTGTTTTCGCACTGACTGAACCGCGCGCGACAAGTCGCCAAGCTCGTGAGTACCGTCGACCATGCTGTGACTGGCGAGTATTTGTTCAATCAGCGTGGAGCCAGAGCGTGGCAGACCGACAACCAGAACCGGCGTAGTCCCGGCTGCGTCGACACCCTCGTTCCTGGCGATGAAATCGGTACTGAACAACTCGATCAGCCGGTCGTGGGTGCCTTCTGTTTCGACCGGATCGTAGGATTCGAGCGGGCGCCGTGCTTTGTTGCACTTCTCGAAGTTGGTGAACGCCCGGGCGTAATCCTTGCGCGCCTCGAATTCCAGGCCGAGCGCGTTGTGCAACTGAGCCCGGCTTTCCTCGGGCAAGTCATCCCTTTCAAGCAGCGCCTGCATGGCCGCGACTTCCGAGTCCTCGAAGCGGAACGTCTTGAGATTGGCAAGGCTCCAGTACGCTTCCGCGTGGTCTGGTTTGACTTCGATGGCACGACGGTAACTGGCAATCGCCTCGTCCTGACGCCCTATGGTCTTCTGGTGATGCGCCATGCCGCAGATTGCGCCGGCTTTGTCGGGTGCCATGGCCAGCGCCGACTCATAGGCTTCAATCGCTTCCTCATGTTGTCCGGTCATACCGATAGCACTGGCATAGACCATGTGCGACTCGGCGTTGTCCGGTGCCAGTCGCATGACCTGCCTGGCGCTTGCCAGGGAATCGTCCAGCTTGTCTTGCTCTCTTTGCACGTTGACCAGATCCACCCAGGCACGGGTATAGTCGGGTGCGTTCGAGAGCACGTGTTTCAGGAATACTTCAGCATCCCGGAACCGCTTGTTTTTCGCTGCAATACCGGCAAGCAGCCTGCCTGCCTCGATATGCTTCGGTTCCTTTTTGAGGATGTCCCGGTAGATCATCTCCGCTGCTTGTGGATCCCCGGATTTTTCGTGCTCGCGGGCTTTCTTCACCTCTTTTTCAAAAGGCATTCGCCCGCGGGTGGCGGCATTCACCGATTCGTTGGCGGTGCTTCGTTCGAGCCGCTTCGCGTAGTCGATCTTTTCGTGGGTCACGGTTCGAGTCGGATCGAGGCGCATTGCCGTCTCAAAGGCTGTCCGGGCCGTGGCGACTTTTCCCTGCACGAGCAGCAAGTCCCCAAGCGTCTCATGGGCCAGGGGGAAATCGGGAAACAGCTGAATGGCCTCCTCGATATGTTTTTCCGCTACGCTGAAGTTCCGCAAAGCAATGTTCGCCCTGGCTGCCAGGCAGAGGAAATTTGCGTCGCCCGGAAACAGTTTCAGGCTTTGGTCGCTAAGTTCGGCAGCTGTCTGCACATTGCCCGAGCGAAGCTCTCTGAGCGCTGCCTCAAATTGTGATTTTTGATCCACGGCGGAAGTTCACCACAGGCGCGCCGTTAGTGCCAGACCAACCTTGTGCCCGCTTTGTGAAGGCATTACCTTTGCAGTCCCTGTCGATCTGGCGGAAGTTTGTTGAAGACCTTTAAAGACGCTGTCCATAACAAGGATTTCGCGATTTCAGCGGAAATCTTCCTGCGCCCGGAGACCGATGCGGAGTCCCTGCGCATCCAGACGGACATATTGAAGGATTCTGTTGACGGAATACTCCTGACTGACAATCAATTCGGCCAGTTGCACCTCTCGACGATCGCCGCGGCGAGCATCCTGCTGAACAATGGCGTTGATCCCATTGTTCAGCTGGCAAGCCGAAATCGAAATCGAATCGCGTTGTTGAGCGACCTGCTCGGCGCGGGCGCGCTGGGCGTAACCAGTTTGTTGCTCGTGGCCGGCGAGCGTGCACCGGAGAAACTCAAACCACGGCCGAAGCCCGTTCTCGATTTGACCGCGATTGACCTGATTCGCACAGCAGGCACGGTGAAAACGGATGAGAAGCTCAACAGGAATCCTGACTTCCTGATAGGTGGTGTGGTGACGCCGGTCTTGCCGAAACCGAACTGGAAAGCCAAGCAGTTCAGGGACAAGGTCGATGCCGGAGCACAATTTATGCAGACGCATATCTGCATGGATGTTGATCTCCTGAGTCGTTATCTCAGGCACCTTGTGGCGAACAAACTGATCCGGCGAACCAGTGTCATTGGTTCCGTTGCGGTTCTTGGCGGGGCTGAGGATGCAGTCTGGCTCCGTGACCACCGGCCCAACGTGATGCTGCCCGACGGGATTGTCGAGCGCCTCGAAAGCGCGACAGATCCGCGGGCCGAAGGTATCCGGATTTGCGCCGAAACGATCCGCGAAATGAGAGAAATACCGGGCCTGGTCGGTGTGAATATTATGGCGGCCCGCGATTTGGCTGCGATTCCCGAAACTTTGCGTGCTGCCGGTTTATATGACTGACGACATCCGAAAAAAACTGGACCACATCGTTGCCTTGATCGACGACGAACGAGTGGATGAGGCCGAGTCGGCTTGCCGTGATGAACTTCAGGCCCGACCAGACGACGTCAATCTTGTTGGCATGTTAGGGGCGATTCTGATGAAGAAAGGGGAGCTCGACGCGGCCGAAGGGTACTTGCGTCGCGCGATTGAGATCGAACCTGGGTTTGCGCGGCCCCACCAGGATCTTGGTGCACTGTACCTCTCGCGCGATGAAGCCGGAGCCGCAATTCAACATTTCAGGAAAGCGATGGCATTCAATCCGCGCGATCCGGCGGTGATTCGTGGTTTGGTTGCGGCCCTGGCGCGCGCTGGCCGTGAAGAAGAGGCAGATGACGTGCGCCTCGAATTCATGCAGGAGTTGCCCACAGGTCAACTTCTCATCGAAGCGGAGACGCTTTGCAGGAAAGGAGAGAACATCGAGGCCGAGCAGATTTGCGATGTTGTTCTCAGGCGGGAGCCCGAGAGTGTAGGCGCATTGCGCGTACTTGCGATGGCCGCCACTGCAGACAAGCGTTACGTCATTGCGGAAGCTTACCTGAAGCGTATTGCCAGGCTGGCGCCGCGAGATGCGGTTGCCCAGATCGATCTTGGCAAATTTCTGCACGAGCGGGGTCGCTACCTTGAGGCCATTGCGCAATTGCAAACGGCTGCACAATTGTCGCCGGACAACCCTGATATTCAGCTGCTGCTGGGCAATTTACTCGGCACTGTCGGCCAAACCGAAGATGCACTTCAGGCCTATGAGAAATGTCTCCGGCATAATCCCGATGAGCCTGCCGCGTTGACCGGCTGCGGCCACATGCTGCGGATTCTGGGAAGACAGGATGAAGCGCAGTCTTGTTACAAGCGTTGTGTCGAGGTGTGCCCGGAATTCGGCACCGCCTGGTGGCACCTGGCGAGCCTGCATCGCTTTTCGGCCAGCGACGATGAGGTGACGACGATGCGTGCCGAGCTTGACAACGACGAGCTGTCACCGGAATCGGCGGTGGGCTTTCATTTTGCGCTGGGCAGGGCGTGTGAGAAGCGCGACGACTTCGAAGCGGCTTGGCAGCACTACTCCCTGGGCAATGCCGGTAAACGTGCGCTGATCAAATTCGATCCGGTGAGAGCAGAGCTCGAACAGACCTGGATCAAAGAGACATTCACGACAGAGTTCCTTTCCAGCAAGTCTGCGCAGACAGCCACCGAGGTGACGCCCGTGTTTATACTCGGCATGCCTCGCTCCGGTTCGACGCTCGTTGAGCAAATACTGGCAAGTCACAGCCAGATCGAAGGTACCGGAGAGCTTCCATACATTATTACCATGGTGAACAGCATGGTCGCCGAAAAGGCCGGGAGTCTTCATTACACGGAGCTGGTCGGCAAGCAGGATAACGACGCGTTGACTCGCCTGGGCAGCAGCTACCTCAACAGTGCCCGGGCGCATTGCAAGGAAGGCACGCCGTTCTTCACCGACAAGATGCCGGCTAATTTTCCTCACGTCGGCTTTATTCGCCTGATTCTGCCGCATGCAAAAATCATTGATGCGCGCCGCGACCCGATGGCGACCTGCGTGGCCAACTATCGGCAACTGTTCGCGCAAGGAAAGAACCAGACCTACGATTTACTCGAGCTGGCCGAGTATTACCTGCAGTACGTCAGCATGATGGAACACTGGGATGCGGTATTGCCCGGCGCAGTGCTGCGAGTTCAATACGAAGATGTCGTCGCTGACCTCGACACCCAGGTTCGGCGGATGCTCGAGTTTTGCGGCCTTCCTTTCGAAGAGGCCTGCGTCAACTATCACAAGAGCGCCCGCCCGGTGAACACCGCAAGCTCCGAACAGGTTCGGGAACCGATCTACGACTCAGCCGTCGAGTTCTGGAAGCACTACGAGCCGCACCTCGGCGAGCTCAGGGAAGTCCTCGCCCCCATCCTCTAGCCATGCGCCGGGGAGATCGGCTTTACGCTGCGGAAAGCGCAGCGATCTGGTCGGGGGGTACGTAGTCGAAGATGAAGGTGATGCGGTCCTCGGTACCCTTGTTCATCACCGAGTGATTCATCTGGTTGTTGATTTCGTAGGCCTCGCCGACTTTGAACTGGTAAGGGCGGCCGTCAATCATGAAACGCACGCGCGGATTGGTCGTAATGGGTATGTGGATACGGTGGCCGACATGGAAAGACGGATGTTTATCCACGTGCGGGTTGATGAGCCCTCCGGCCAGGAGCTTGGCGGCCATGGCGCGAATAACCGTGCCGCCCGGCGGATAAAACTTCTGGATGATCTCGTTCATGATCGGCAGGGCCACATCGGAAATTCGTTTCCAGCCAGGCTCCTGGCTGACGACGAGATTCGGCCATTTGTCGAGGTCGACGAACAGTACGACAATTGACTCCGTTGCGTGGTGAACTTCGAATTCTTCCTGCCGATACTTATCTTCTTTCCACGCAATCTCCTCCTGCGCGAGGATCTTCTCGCGGAGTTCCGTGGTGTCGATCGGGCCGAGGTTTCGTAGCGGTGTGTCAATGTTCATAAGCGAAATTATAGATTACTGTTTAGCTCGAATCTCTTCAGAAAGTGACAAGATATATTTTCTTATCGCCTCCGATTCCTCGATTTCAATATCCACGGCGGGCATGCCGTTCGCGGCCCTTGCGCCACCGACCACGATGCCATGCCAGGTCGCGTGAGTCTCCGCGTTGGCATACCGAAGATCGGGAACCGAACCGCCAAACCGGGATACGCCATCCGCGCCGTGGCAGCCGTAGCAGGATTTTCCGTAGATTGCCTGACCCCTGGCGATATCCTCTGCGGTCGCTTCGAGCGCAGGCTGGTCAGGTAGCGGCGGGTAGCCGGTGCCGGGATCCGGCATGTCTGCCTTGCCGCCAAGGGAGAACGCCATCATCCTGACCGGTCCCTTGACCTCCCTCGCAGCGTGCATGGCCGGGTAGCGGTATTGCAGCCCCCCCGCGACGCCGATGGGGATCAGCACATACTGTTGACCGTCGAGCGAATAACTGGCGGGTGCCGCGTTGATCGCCGAGCCTGTCTGTACCGACCAGAGCTCTGTTCCCGTGTCGGCTGCATAGGCGACGAACTCCCCTTGTGCGTTGCCCTGGAATACGAGGTTGCCCCCGGTTGCCATTAATCCGCCGTTATATGGCAGGTCATGATCGACAGACCAGCGAATGCTCTGCGTTGCCGGATCGAACGCGACAAGCTTGCCCGGGGCGTGTCGTTTTCCGTCGACCTCGGTGAGCATGACGACGTCCTCGCTGTTGCCCTCGTTGTCGATTTCTGTCGGCAGATCGACGACCGGAATATAGGAGAGTCCCAGTGCAGGATGAAACGCCATCGGGTTCCATGTGTGGGCACCCCAGAAATTCGGCCAGAAAAGCACCTTCTCGCCGTCCCCTGCATTCCAGTATTCGCCGGAAGGGTCATAGACCGGACGGCCTGTTTCCATATTGATGTGCGTGGCCCAGTTGACCTTCGCGTATTTGCCGGCGGTCAGGAGTTCGCCGGTGTGCCGGTCGAGCGCGTAGTGGAAACCGTTCTTGGGCGCGATCAGAACCGTCTCGCGGTCTTTGTCGCCAATACGAAGGTCGGCGAGAATGATGTTCATCGTGGCGTTGAAGTCCCAGCTGTCTTTGTCGACGGTCTGGTAGTGCCAGTTATACTCGCCGGTTTCGGCATTGACGGCAACGATCGAAGACAAGAAGAGATTGTCGCCGCCGTCGGGGCTGCGGCTGGCGTAGTCGTAGCGCGCGGAACCTGAGGTGCCGAAGAACAGCTGGTTGGAGACCGGGTCATAGGTCATTTCGTTCCAGCTATGGCCACCGCCGCCGACGGTAGCCAGCGTGTCGCCAGACCATGTCTTTGCCGCCATCTTCAGTGCGGGCGTATCGTTTTCCTCGGGGATGTGGCTCGGGACGATATAAAAGCGCCAGAGCAAGCTACCCGTCTTTGCGTCATAGGCCGAGACGTATCCGCGGCCGTTTTCTTCCGACTCGGACCCGGCGTTGCCGACGAAGACCTTGCCGCCGCCAACATAGGGCGAGTCCGAGATGGAGAATCCGTTGCCGACATCGCAGGTTTGTTTCTCCCATTGCTGCCGCCCGGTTTCTGCATTTATCGAGATCAGGCGGCAGTCCGCGGTGGTGGCATAAACGCTGCCATCCCACACGGCCACACCACGGTTTGCGCGAGAGATCCACGACAGCCAGGGCATCTCTGCGAAGTGCTTCTTGACGTCGGATTCATAGGTCCAGAGCAATTCGCCCGTTGCGGCATCAATTGCGACCACTTTCGAGTAGGCACCGCCAATATAGATGACGCCGTCAACCACAATGGGCGTCGTCGGCGTACCGTCGGGAATCGGCAGTTCCATTGACCATGCCAGCGAAAGCCTGTCGACATTTCCGGCATTGATCTGTGACAGGGGCGAGAAATGTTCGCCACGAAAGCTCCCGCCCTTAAGGAACCAGTTTTCACCACTGGCTGATTCGGCCAGCACGCGTTCATTGGTTACCTTGCCGGCAGCGTGGGCGCCGGCAGTGGCGAAGCACGCAATCAGAATAATGCTCAGGACGCGAAGCGACATAACTTTCCCCTTTTGATTTTGAGGGCTATTGTAGCGCCTGATGTCATGTGATCGAATGATTTGACGCATTTTAATGTCACGCTTTGTCAAACCGTGGCGGACCAGGCAGGAGTCCTGCCTGGACATGGCCTTATAGACTGTTATTCATCGGAGCGCTCTTGTTTAGTCGATCACTATTTTTGTTGGTAGGTTGTTTCCTGTTCATCAACGCGCCTGCCCAGGAATCGGTGCCGGTCTCTGTGGACGAGATCATCGTCAATCACGTTGACGAAGAGGCAGCGAGAGCCATTTTGTTGCTGGAGAAATCAGTCAACATCAACAGCGGCTCGATGAATTTCGAAGGCGTCCGGGCGGTTGGCCGGTTGTTGGCGCCTGAATTCGAGGAGCTGGGATTCAGAACGGAGTGGGTTGACGGTGCGCCCTTTGGCAGGGCGGGGCACCTGGTTGCTCATCGTGACGGCAGTGGCCCGCGAATTCTCCTGATAGGTCATCTCGACACAGTGTTTCCCGTTGACAGTCCGTTTCAGGAATTCGAAATTGTCGACGAGCATTTTGCGCGGGGTCCCGGCACCACCGACATGAAGGGGGGTAACGTCATCATGATCCAGGCACTGCGCGCTTTGCGTGCCGCAGGCGTGCTGGACGACATCTCGGTCAGGGTGGTTCTGACGGGAGATGAAGAACTTTCAGGCAACCCCAAAAGCTTGAGAAGTGCCGCGCTGGTTGAGGGTGGCAAGTGGGCCGATTACGCAATCGGCTTTGAAGACGGTGACGGCAATCCGGAGACCGGCGTCATCGCCAGGCGCGGATCGTCGGGCTGGACGTTGTCGGTTAGCGGCAAAAGGGCGCATTCATCGCAGGTATTCCAGCCCGAATACGGTGATGGCGCCATTTATGAGGCGGCGAGGATTCTGAACACATTTCGTACCGAATTATCGACCATGGAAAACCTGACCTTCAATCCGGGACTGATCCTCGGGGGTACCGACGTTGAATATGATGTGGCAGCCAATCGAGGCACCGCGTTCGGCAAAGACAATGTGATTTCCGGAACGGTAACCGTGACCGGAGATATTCGGGCGGTGTCGTTGCAGCAATGGGAAGACGCCAAGCGGAAGATGCGCGAGATTGTTTCCGACCATCTTCCAGTGACTGATGCGACGATTGAATTTGACCAGGGCTACCCGCCAATGGCGCCATCTGAAGGCAACTATGCCTTGCTCGATATTTTCAGCACAGTGAGCCAGGAGCTTGGTTTTGGTGAGGTTCGGGCGGTCAATCCGCGCAATGCAGGCGCCGCGGATATTTCTTTTGTTGCCAACGACGTTGAGATGGCCATGGACGGGGTGGGACTAATGGGTTCCGGCGGACACACGCTCGATGAAGTCGCCGACCTGCGCACCATGGGTCAGCAGACGAAACGAGTCGCGGTCCTGTTACATCGCCTGGCAGAGCTTCGGTAGCGGCAGCCCGGGCCCGCGGCCCGAATCACAATTACAGCGGGTCCCTGTAGGTGTCGACAGGCGGAAGTTCGGCGCCGGTCAGGCCTTCGGGCTTGCTCTCACCTACCACCGGCATTTCCAGCGAGCCGATTCCCTCGATCGTTCCGGTAACCACTTCGCCCGGTTGCAGAAATCGCTGTGCTCCGCGAACTGCAGTGCCCATTCCGGTACCGCCCGAGGTGCCATTATTGATGACGTCGCCGGGGTAGAGCGTAATGATTGATGAACCGTATTCGATCAGCTCCCAAAGAGAGTGAATCATGTCGCCGGCGGTTGCTTCCTGCATCTGCTCGTCGCCGACACTCAAGGACTGACGCAGAATCTCCATCGGGTTACCGTAGAACTCTTTTGGCACGATCCAGGGGCCCTGTGGTGCAAACGTGTCGTGGCCCTTGCCAACAAACCAGTCGCTGGTGAATCGTGCACCGCCGGGGGGCCTGCCGCCACGATCCGAGATATCCATTGTCACCATGTAGCCAAAGACGTGCGCTTCGGCATCGTTGGCGCTGACGTACTTCGCAGTCCTGCCAATTACGGCACCCAGTTCGACCTCCCAATCTGTTCTGTTGCGGCCGTAGGGAATCACAATCGGTGAGCCGTTGCCGACGACAGCGCCGCGGCTTGGCTTGAGAAACAGGTAGGGAACACCGCGCTCTTCGCGGCGCAGCCTCGCGGCCTCCCGCCGCTCTTCGGGTGTGCCGGATTCATCGACGTGACTGTAGAAATTAACGGCAGCATTGAGAATCTTGCCGGGATACATGATCGGTGGCAGCGTGCGAACGTCATCGACGTAATGCACATAGGGAGGACGGTTCGCACCCAGCATATCGACGTGTTCATTCACAATTTCATAGAGCCGTCTTTTCAGGCCGTAGTCGTAGCGCTCGATCAGTTCGATCATGTTCGCCGGCATCGGTACGGCCGGATACATCTCGCTTTTCTCGAGTGCTGCGTTTGCGGCGTCCAGTTCGATAATCAGGCTGTCGCGCAAAACGACGCCTACCCAGGGCGCGCCATCGCTCTCGAAAGTGCCGACCTTGAACGGCTCCGCAATATTCTGCGCAAAACCCGCTGCGGAAAAAAAGAAAGAGCAGACAACGACTAATATTGCTCTGTGCATGACATCCCCCGGTCTTGTTGTTGATTTGATGCGGCCATCAGGCCGCAGTTGGGGCATTATATCGGCATTCGACGTGGTCCCGGTGATGCATATGCAATTGATGCGGATTTTCCTGTTACTTGTGTGGGCAAGTTCCGCGAGTGCTGCCGAACTGCCGGACTGGAGTGGTGTCTGGCAGCGGGTGGAAGGAAACGGCGGCATGTTCGATGTGTCGACCACCAAACCACCGAACGGCTTCGCCGGTACGCCGGGGGTCAGGCAGCATCCGCCGCTGACCGAAGCCTGGGAAAGAAAATACGCGGCCAATCTCGAACTCGTGGCGGCCGGTCGATTGCCGGACCCGATATCGCGTTGCGGAACGCCCGCCGGCTATCCACGTTTGCTCGCCCTGCCGGACGTTTATGAGTTCATCGTGCGGCCGGAGCAAACCTGGATCATTACCGAGAACGGCCCGAATATCATGCGTATCTACACTGACGGCCGGCAGCACCCGCCGGCTGGAGAAAGGTGGCCGACTTTTACCGGTGATTCCGTGGGTCATTGGGTGGATGGCGCGCTCGTGTTCACAACGGTGAGTATGGTCGGCGAGGCGCAGACCGTCCTGGATCGAAGCGGCATGACGTTGAGTGATCAGGCGAGCGTTGCTACGCGGATGTACCTGACCGATGAAGGCTTGTTGCGGGCGGAACTCGAAATAGAAGATTCGCTGGCGCTCACAGAGCCCTGGCGCGTTGTACGGCATTTCAGGCGTTTGCCGGAAGGCACCAAGGCATACGATTACGCTTGCGCCGAGAACAACAGGAACCCGATTACAAACTCCGGACAGACGTTGACCCTCGATACCGACGGCAAGGTCATCGACAAGGTAATTGAGAATGACTAGATCTGTTTTTGCCATAGCCCTGCTGGTTTTCGCCTTTGCGGCTGATGCGCATCACTCGAGCGCGATGTTCGACAAGGAAAAAGTGATCGAGGTTACTGCAACCGTTCGGGAGTTCCAGTGGACCAATCCGCACGTCTGGATTGAGATTATTGTCGAGAGCGAGGACGGCGTCGCGGAAGACTGGAGCATCGAAGGCCTGGGCCCGAACGGCCTGTTCAGGAATGGCTGGCGACCCAACTCATTCAAGGCGGGTGACAAGATAACCATTCGCTTCAACCCGATGTTGGACGGATCGAAGGCGGGTGGTTTCATCGGTGCGAAATTTGAGGATGGACATACGCTTGGCAACTGGAAATAAGATGACAAGAAGCTTCTTCAGTGCGTTGATCATGCTCACTGCGACCGGGCTCGTTGGGGCGGACGAAAACCTGATCCTGCTGCGTCCCACACAGGTTTTTGACGGCGAGGCAATGCACGTTGGCTGGGTGGTGGCTGTCGAAGACCGGCACATTATCTATGCCGGTGAATCCGGCGGTTTTGACGAGCGTGATGCCGGCGAGATCGTCGAATTGCCGAACATGACATTGTTGCCAGGCCTGATTGAGGGCCACTCGCATATCCTGCTGCATCCTTACAACGAAACGAGCTGGAATGACCAGGTTCTGAAAGAGTCCGAGGCGGAGCGGGCGATTCGCGCCGCCGGACACCTGCGCAAGACGCTGGAAGCGGGTGTTACGACGATGCGCGACCTTGGTTCGGAAGGCGCCGGCTACGCGGATGTTGGCATTCGTGATGCGCTGAAAAAGGGGATCATCGAGGGGCCCCGGCTCATTGTCGCGGGAAGAGCTATCGTTGCCACCGGCAGCTACGGGCCTAAAGGTTTTCACGAGGGAGTCGACGTGCCGCTCGGGGCGGAGACGGCCGACGGTTACGACAATCTCGTTCGTGTTGTGAGGAGCCAGATCGGGAGAGACATCGATTTCGTCAAGGTCTATGCGGACTATCGTTGGGGCCCCGGCGGCACGGCATCCGCTACGTTCACGCAGTCCGAACTGGAGACCATTGTTGAAGTCGCCGAAAGCAGCGGCAGGTACGTGGTCGCACACGCGTCCACCGCCGAGGCTATGAAGCGAGCCATCCTCGCAGGTGTCGAAACGATCGAGCATGGCGATGGCGCGACGGCGGAAACCTACAGGCTGATGAAGGAAAACAAGGTGGCCCTGTGTCCGACGCTGGCGGCGGGCGATGCCATCGCGCAGTACGGTGGCTGGAAAAAGGGCGTCGATCCGGATCCGCCTCGAATCGCCAGCAAAAAGAAAAGCTTCCGTGAGGCGTTGAAGGCCGGCGTAACGATTTGTTTCGGCGGCGATGTCGGCGTCTATCCGCACGGCGACAATGTGCGCGAGCTGGAAATGATGGTTGAGTACGGTATGGATGCAGAAGACGTCGTACGGGCAGCGACATCGGTCAATGCGGACCTGTTTCACCTCGACGACGAAGTTGGCAGGATCAGGAAGGGGCTGCTGGCAGACATCATTGCGGTCGCGGGGGATCCGACAGAGGACATTACGGCCTTGCGCGATGTGCGGCTGGTCCTGAGCGATGGAAAATTCATCCAACAAACATCGGACCAGACAATAGATGAGTGAACCCTGGGGACCACACGATCTCGGCGGCCAGGACGGTGGACCGATCGATCTCGCTGAACACGATACGGCTTACTGGGAGTGGCAGATCGACGCCATGGTGCGCCTGGCACTGAAGAAGGGCCTGATCAGCGACTTCGCGGAACTGCGTGATGGAATCGAACAACTGACGCCGGAAGATTACGCTCGCTGCACCTACTATGAACGCTGGGCAAAGTCGCTGGCATACGCGTTGGTGTCGCGCGGCGTCATTGACGAGAAACAGCTGGATGAAAAAATCGCTGCGGTCAAAGCACGACAGGAAGCGGAGGGCGATGCATGAACGAGCCGGTTTTTCATGTCGGGCAGCGTGTGCGTATCGCCGACCGAACGCCACCCGTCCATCATCGGGTGCCGTCCTATGCGAAAGGTCAGGTTGGCGTGATTGAACGCGTGTGCGGCTTGCATGGCGAACCGGAGAAATTCATTCGCGGTGACGGCAAGCCGCCGCAGCGCATCTATCGCGTACGTATTGCGCAGCCCGAGCTGTGGACAAACTACGAAGGAACGGACGGTGACAAGCTCGAAATAGAAATATTCGAACACTGGCTGGAGGCGGCGGAATGACTGACCATGACCACGGGCACGATCATTCGAGAACATTTCAGCCCGATCACGCCGAGCCAACATCGGACGGTGCCCGTATTGGCCTGGCTTTACGCGAATTACTGATCGAAGCCGGACACTACACGGCTGGCGAAGAGCAGTCTGTCATCGAGGCGATGCAGGGAGCGTCGCCAGAGAACGGCGGTCGTATCGTGGCAAAGGCCTGGACCGACCCGGGTTACAAAGAGCGCCTGCTGGCGAACGGTGCCGAAGCAATCAAGGAACTCGGCTACGCGCTCGAGCCTTACGAGTTCACCGTAATGGAGAACACCGCAGATACGCACAATGTGATTGTGTGCACCTTGTGCTCCTGCTATCCGCGCGCGCTGCTTGGCATGTCGCCAGCCTGGTACAAGTCCTCGAGTTACAGGGCGCGCGTGGTTCGCGAGCCCCGCGCAGTACTTGCGGAATTCGGTGTGGAGTTGGGCGACGACGTCGATGTCCGCGTGCACGACTCGACTGCGGAATTGCGCTACATGGTTTTGCCGCAACGTCCGGCAGGCACCGATGGCTGGTCGGAAGCGCAGCTGGCAAAACTGGTCACGCGGAACTCGTTGGTGGGTACAGAGCGTGACTTGAAAATCGCCTGAGTTATTTTCGGAGGCAAGAAAGAATGAAATCACTGTTGGCCGTTATCGCCTTATCGGCGATCGTTTCACCCGTGTCACTCGCACAGGAATCGCAGCCGTCCCGGGAATGGACGGACGAGCAGATTGAGGCCGCCGTTAACAAAGTGAGGGCTGGCCGCGACCTGACGCCGGCAAGCTGGCCGGGCGGCGCGAAAGTCGCCGTGATGCTGTCCTTCGATGTGGACAATGAAACTATCTGGCTGCGAAACGATGATACGA
>Ga0316195_10000761_pt1 | contig 13631 bp, 12 predicted proteins | sample Phised1_MG_FD_204937 | JGI IMG/M metagenome (GOLD analysis project Ga0316195, IMG submission 204937) | Coastal sediment microbial communities from Maine, United States - Phippsburg sediment 1 | ecosystem: Environmental > Aquatic > Marine > Coastal > Sediment | place: USA: Maine | collected... | reverse complement strand
ACCGTTGTCGATCTCGCAGTTGTCGATCTCGCAGTTGTCGATCTCGCAGTTGTCGATCTCGCAGCGGAACGGGAGGGATTCGAACCCCCGGGCCCTTTCGAGCCTCTCGCTTTCAAGGCGAGTGCATTTGTCCGCTCTGCCACCGTTCCGTCGGCCAGGTTAGTGAGCGTCGCTGATTCGTCCACTGTCGCATCGCTCGGTGGGCGCCCGCACCGCATGTGCCCGACCGTTCCGTTCGGCTGCGCGATCCCCTAGACTCAGGCGGCCTCGGAGAGGTGCCAGAGCGGCCGAATGGGGCGCCCTGCTAAGGCGTTGACCATCGAAAGGTGGTCCGTGGGTTCAAATCCCACCCTCTCCGCCAGTCGGCCGAGCCGAGTGGGCACGTGAGCCGTGTCCGCTCGGCTCGTTCCGCGTCGGGATCGAGGTCGGGAAGATGCTGGGAACGTGGTCGGATCCGTCGATCCGCAACCGGCGGTTTCGGATGTTACAACGCTGTCATTTGATTGCGGTCCGATGTCGTCCGTGTTGCGGTTTCGTGACGGAACGAGTAGACCTGGTGTTCGGAGCGCCCCGTTGGGGGGCGGACCACACCATCATGATGCGACGTGACCACCCGAGTTCACCCTTCGATGCCGAGGCCGACGAGGCCGCCGATGTCACCCAGCAGTTCTGGGGCAGCTCGCGCGGCTGGGTCTCCCGGGAGACCCCGCTGGTCCACGGAGGTGCCGGACACGTCGACGCGACCGGCGGCACCAGGCGAGACGACGCCACCGGGTCGCTGAACGCCATCCGCGTCGGAGTCCGGGCGCTCCGGCCACAGCGGATGGTTCGCTCGTCTGCCTCAGGTCACGTCGAACGAACCCGCCAGCACGGCGTGATGAGCGAGCCTCAGGCGTCAGCCCCCCGACGCCTGACCGCCCGCGAGGCGTCACTCGGCGAACTCGCCGACGGCTGGCCTGACGACGGCGTCGACGATCTCGAGCCCACCGGCCCGCAAGCGGCACACGAATTCGGCGATACCGACGATCACGATCTCGTACCGCTCTCGCCGCTGCAGCCGCTGGTCGACCGCATCGGACTGAGCGCCGTCGACCCGCTGCTCGTTCGCATCGGCATGCTGATCCTGATCGCAGTCCTCCTCCTGCCGATCGCGCTGGCGTTGCGTCCCGACTCCAACGGTCTGATCGAAGGTGCCATCACTCCCGAGATCGCGACGCTGGCCGATGCGCCGCTCGCCACCGGCGCCGCTGCTTCGGATCCGCTACCGAACGCTGTCGGCCCGGTCGCGACCGACTCATCGGCATCGGTTGCCTCAGCGTCGTCGGACCCGTCGACTGCTGCGCCGGCCGTGCCGGCCGACGATGGCACCGTGGCCACCTCGGCTGCATCACCAGCCGCAACGTCCTCGGCCTCGGTCGGCGACGTCACGCAAGCCCAGGCGGCGGCCGCCGACGAAGCTGCGGCGGTGTCCGCCGCAGCCGAACGGATCGTTCCGCCGTGTCCGACGACCTATGTCGCCGGTGCCGGCGATTCGTGGTACCGCATTGCCGACGCCGCTGGCGTCAGCCCCAGGGCGCTGCTCGACCAGAACCGGGCGACCGTCGACACCGTGATCTTCCCGGGCGACGACGTCTGTCTCCCGTCCGGAGCGACCATGCCGTCCCAGCTGTCGACGCCCACGACGTCGCCGCAGACGACGCAGCCCCCGGCCACGACGACGCCCACCACTGAGCCGACCACCACTGCGCCACAGCCGGCCAGCCAGAGCGAGGTGCAGCAGATCATCCGTGACGTGTGGCCCGACGAACTCGAAGAGAAGGCGCTGCAGATCGCCCGGCGTGAGAGCAACTTCGTGGCGACGGCCCACAACGGCACATGCTGCTACGGCGTGTTCCAGCTGTATTGGACCGTGCACAAGAGCTGGCTCGACGACTACGGCATCTACTCGTCGAGTGATCTGCTCGACGCAGGCAAGAACATTCGAGCCGCGTATGCCCTCTACGAGCGTGCAGGCGGCTGGGGCCCGTGGGGCGGCTGACGACTCGTCGTCCGTGGTGAACGCGTAGGTTCCGTTTCGCTGGCGAGGGCTCTACACTGTTGCCGCTCGGCGCCCGTAGCTCAACGGATAGAGCATCTGACTACGGATCAGAAGGTTAGGAGTTCGAATCTCTTCGGGCGCGCTGCACGAATCCCCCGATATCGGGGGATTCGTTCGTTTTCGGGCGATCCGATCCACCGGTCGCCCGGGACCTCCTTCTCTGTTCGCGCCGCTACTGTCGGACGTCCAATTGGTGTTGAGCCACTACTTGATGTCGGGTGACCGGCTCGGCCACCCGAGTGGAGGACCGCGATCGTGTGGGACCTGTTCGTCGACAACGCCTCGGTCGAAGGCAAGTTGGTGACGACTGCTGTCGTCGCTGCACTGGCCGTGTTCGTGGGCGCGGTCGCCGGCCGATTGTCGTCTCGCCGCGTCGAGGACCGCTATCGCAAGTACTACGCACGCAAGATCGCCCACTACACGGTCGCCGCGGTGGCGCTGATCGGTCTCGGCATCGTGTGGCGTCCGTTCGCCGGTCAACTCGGGCTGGTCCTCGGTTTGACGGCTGCCGGCCTGGCGTTCGCCATGCAGGAACTGATCGGCGCGTTGGCCGGTTGGTTCAACATCGTCTCGGGCTCGATCTTCCGAGTGGGGGACCGGGTACAGCTCGGAGGCGTTCGCGGTGACGTGATCGACATCACACCGCTGCGCACGAAGGTGATGGAGATCGGATCGAGCGTCGGTGACGACACCTGGGTGCGGGGCCGCCAGTACACGGGGCGGATCGTGTCGATCTCGAACAAGGCGACCTTCACCGAGCCGGTCTTCAACTACAGCACCTCGTTCGAGTTCATCTGGGAGGAGGTGACCATCCCGGTTGCGTATCGCGACGACTGGCACCTCGCCGAACGGATCATGGCCGAGGAGGCCCTGCGGGTCTCGTCGTCGAAGCAGGCGGAGGACGCGATCGCCGCGATGCTGCACCGGTACCCGGTGGCGCGCACCGAGGTCGAGCCCCGGGTGTTCGTGCGCGCGACTGACAACTATCTCGAACTCGCCGCCCGGTTCGTGGTGCCGGTGCGCACCGCGAGGTGGGTCAAAGACGATCTGACTCGGCACATCCTGGAACGGTTCGCCGAGGCCGGTATCACCGTCGCATCGCCCACGCAGGATGTCACGATTCGTTCGGATCCGACGCGGACGGTGACCGACGAACGCGGAGAGGTCGTGTGACCGGGCGGTTCGGACGAGGCGCGACGCCTACGCTGTCCGGCGTGACAGCTGTCGACCATCCGTTGACCTCGAAGTTGGCCGGTTTCGGCACCACGATCTTCGCTGAGATGTCGGCGCTCGCGGTCAAGACTGGTGCGATCAACCTGGGCCAGGGGTTTCCCGACACCGATGGGCCGGCGGCAGTGCTCGACGCGGCAGTCGAGGCGATCCGTGGTGGGGTCAACCAGTATCCGCCGGGGCCGGGGATGCCGGTGCTGCGCGACGCGATCGTCGAACATCAACGGCGGTTCTACGGGCTCGACTACGACGTCGAGACCGAGGTGCTCGTCACGGCCGGGGCGACCGAGGCGCTCGCGGGAGCGTTGCTGGGCATGCTCGACGTCGGCGACGAAGTCGTGTTGTTCGAGCCGATGTACGACAGCTACCAGGCCTGCATCGCTCTCGCCGGTGGGGTGCTCAGGCCGGTCGTGTTGAGGCCGGATGCCGACACGGGTCGCTACGAGTTCGACCGCGACGAGTTCAGCGCGGCGGTGACCGATCGCACGAAGTTGATCCTGCTCAACACGCCGCACAACCCGACGGGCAAGGTGTTCACGCCCGACGAGCTCGAATTCATCGCCGTTCTCGCGAAGCGACACGACGTCCTGGTGGTGACCGATGAGGTGTACGAGCATCTCGTGTTCGCCGGGGCTGAGCACGTTCCGATGGCCGGGCTGCCCGGAATGGCGGAACGCACGCTCACCATCTCGTCGGGCGGCAAGACCTTCAACACCACGGGTTGGAAGACGGGCTGGATGTGTGGACCAGCGACGATGGTCAACGCCGCCAAGACCGCCAAACAGTTCCTCACCTATGTGAATGGTGCCCCGTTCCAACCGGCGACAGCGGTCGGTCTCCGGCTGCCGGATTCGTTCTTCTCCACACTCGCGGCCGATCTCGAAGCCAAACGGGACCGCTTGTACGCAGGCCTGGTCGCCGCCGGATTCACGGCCTATCGACCCGAGGCCACCTACTTCACGACCGTCGACATCCGGCCGATTCAACCCGACGGTGACGGCGTCGCCTTCTGCCTCGGGCTGCCCGAGCGGATCGGTGTCGTCGCGATCCCGAACCAGGTCTTCTACGCCAACCAGGAACACGGTCGTCACCTGGTGCGGTTCGCGTGCTGCAAGCGTCTCGACGTCATCGATGCCGCTGTCGAGCGACTGGCAGCTCTGGCGCCGTGAGCGGCTTGCGCGTTGCCGCGGTGCAACACGACATCGTCTGGAACGATCGCGCTGCCAACTTCGATCGCATCGCCCCGATGGTCGCAGGCGCGGTTGCTTCCGGGGCCGGCCTGGTGATGCTGACCGAGACGTTCTCGACTGGGTTCGGGTTCGACGATCCCGACTTCGTCACCGAACCGGAAGGCGGACCGTCCTCCCAGTTCCTGGCCGAACAGGCGAGACTCCACGGTGTCTGGGTGGGCGGCTCGTGCCCAGAGGTTCGTGCCGACGCCCCGCCTGACGATCAGCGTCCGTCCAACAGCTTCGTGCTGGCAGGCCCGGACGGCACACAGCATCGCTACCGCAAGATCCACCCGTTCTCGTTTTCCGGCGAAGAGCGCTACGTGCGCGCCGGTACCGATCTCGTCACGGTCGAGGTCGAGGGCTTCAGGGTGTCGATGTTCGTGTGCTACGACCTGCGATTTGCCGACGAGTTCTGGCAGTTGGCCGAAGACACCGATCTCTACCTGGTCCCCGCCAACTGGCCCGAGCAGCGTCGCGAGCACTGGCAGGCCCTGCTGCGAGCGCGAGCGATCGAGAACCAGGCCTACGTGGTCGGGGTGAACCGGGTGGGCCGGGGTGGCGGCCTCGACTACTCGGGTGACTCGCGGATCATCGATCCGGCGGGCGAACTGCTCGCCACCGGCAGCTGCACGGAAACCGTGCTGCTCGCCGATCTGTCGACCGAACGTGTCGCCGCCATCCGCGATCGGTTCCGTTTCCTCCCGGACCGTCGTTGACCCCAGGGGTCGGCCGGTCGGTCAGCCGGCGCCGAGGGCTCGGACACACCACTCCAGCAGCCAGCTCAAGTAGCTGTACAGGTGGTACTCGGACGAGTTCTCGAGACCTGCGGTGACCTCGTCGGCCTCGGGGTCGTCGGTGACACCGAGCATCGTGCCCAGCACGAGCCGGATCGAGTTGATCGACTGCATCACCGCCAGCAGCCGGGCCTCGTCGATCAGGCCTTTGCCCGCCAGGGTCTCGTCGACGATGTCGAAGGCACTGAGCTTCGACTGCACGAGTTCTTCACGCATCAGGCGCTGGTACTCGGCTTCCATCTCCTCGTCGTCGTGATGGGCGGGCGGGAACAGCCGCGCCAGCAGCGTCTCGACCGCGGCATCGGGCGACGGGTCGGTCAACATCGATCGCAGCTCACCGATCAGCCGACGGATCAGGTCGGACTCGTCGGTGCCGAGATCGACCACGAACCCGTCGCCCTTGGCCCGAACGGGTGGACGGAAGCGACTCACGACGGCTCGTCATGCGCACACGTGAGCGGTGGTCGGCTCATGTGCTCGGGCCGTCCTTCTCCATCGACGCCCACAGCCCGTGCTCGTGCAGCCGGAACACGTGCATCTCGGCCCGCTCCCTGTTGTCGTTGGCGACGACCGCTCGGCCCTTGTGGTGCACGTCGAGCATCAGAGCCGTCGCCTTCTCGTTGGAATAGCCGAACAGTTTCTGCAGCACGAACGTGACATAGCTCATGAGGTTCACGGGGTCGTTCCACACGATCACGATCCATGGGTGATCGGCCGCGACCTGCTCGTCCACGTCGGGTTCCATCACCCGCGTCGGTTCGAGGGTCGTCGGCACCCCACCATTGTGCCTGGCGGGGGGTCATCGCGTCACGAACGTGCATTCCACGGTGCGTTGGCCGGTTCGTGTACGGGGCCGTACGATGGGAGCGGTATGGCAGTCGGCAGTCGACCCCTCGTCCCGTCTCGGCTGGCGCCCGGCGGTATCGCTCACGGCAGCCGGCGGACCGCTACCACCAGCGTCGGGGCCTACGTCGCGCTCACGAAGCCGCGCATCATCGAACTGCTGCTGATCACGACGGTCCCCACGATGGTGCTCGCCGAAGGTGGTTGGCCTTCCACCTGGCTGGTGATCATCACGCTGATCGGTGGCACGCTCGCTGCCGGCGGAGCGAACGCCATCAACATGTACGTCGACCGCGACATCGACAAGCTGATGGAGCGCACGAAGAACCGGCCCCTGGTCACGGGCGTCATCGAGCCCCGCAATGCCCTGATCTTCGCGCTGGCGCTCGAGGCGGTCGCGTTCGTCGTGCTCTGGGTGGGCGCCAATCTGCTGGCAGCGACGCTGGCCCTGGCCGCCACTGCGTTCTACGTGGGCATCTACACCTTGTGGCTCAAGCGCACGAGCAAGCAGAACATCGTGATCGGTGGCGCAGCGGGTGCCGTCCCCGTGCTCGTCGGCTGGGCCGCGGTGCAGAACGATCTCAGCTGGACGCCGGTGGTGTTGTTCGCCGTGATGTTCTTCTGGACCCCACCACACTTCTGGGCGCTCGCCATCAAGTACGCCGACGATTACCGCGCCGCCAACGTTCCGATGCTGCCCGCTGTGGTGCCGTTCCAGAACGCGATCCGTCAGATGGTGGGGCACACCCTGGCCATGGTCGCCTGCACGCTGATCTTGATCCCCGTCGCGGATCTCGGCCTCATCTACAGCGTGACCGCGGTCGTGATGGGGGCCATGTTCATCGGCGCAACGATCTGGCTCGGCAGCCATCCGACGGCGTCGGCGTCGATGCGGGTGTTCGGTTTCTCGATCACCTATGTGACCGTGTTGTTCGGAGCGATGACGCTCGACGTGCTGATCTGAGAACCCGCATGCCGGCACCGGATCCAGCGCTGCTCGAACTGCTCGACCAGGTCGGGCTCACCCGTGCCGACGTCGCCGATCTCCTCGCCCACACGCGCGACATCGTGGTCACCGAAGCCGCCGAGGCGGCAGCCAGCCCTGTGCCCACTGTCCGCTTCGACCAATTGGACGACCTGCCGGGCCAGATCAGCGACTCGATCCGCAGCCGCGGATGTGTCGTCGTGCAGGGTGTTTTCGACCGGGCCGAGGCCGACGAGTGGAACCGTGAGGTCGGCGAGTATCTCGCGACCAACGATTTCGAACGGCGCCACGCCGAGCGCTATCCGGAGGCGACCGTCGATGGTTCGCGGATCTGGGGCATCTACTGGTCACGCCCACAGGTTGCGGCCCGCCAGCACGTCCGGATGGCGAGGGTGCGCCGGTTCCTCAACTCGTTCTGGATTCACGAGTCGAACGGCGTCACCTGGTTCGACCCTGATCATGACATCGGGTACCCCGATCGGCTGCGCCGCCGTCGCCCCGGCGTCTCTGCACGCGGGCTCGCCGCTCATTCCGATTCGCCGTCGAGTGGCGGATGGCGGATCCCCGAGAACGTCGAGGTATTCCATCACGTCCTCGCGGGCCGTCCCGAGCAGTACGACCCGTGGGACGCAGCACACCGCACGTCGATCGACGTGCGCTCACCCGTGTCGTGCACCACGTTCCGTACGTTCCAGGGCTGGACCGCCCTCTCGGAAATGCGACCATCCGACGGTGTCCTCCATCTCGCAGGGGTACCCACAGCGGCTGCATACCTGCTGGTGCAAGGCATCGCCGGCGAACTCGGCCTCGCTGACGATCCTGTGCCGGCGCCGCGTCGGGCCCGCCCCGACGAGTTGGTGCAGTCCGGGCTCGTTCCAATCCCGGCCGTCGACCCTGGTGACACCGTCTGGTGGCACGGTGACATCATCCACAGCGTGGCCGACGCGACCAACGAACATCGCTGGGGAAATGTCATGTACATCGGTTCGGCGCCACGCTGCCCACGCAACGAGGTCTATGCACCCTCCATGCTCGAACGTTTCGAACGCGGCGCGAGCCCGCTCGACTTCCCCGCTGAGGATTTCGAGACCGATTTCGTCGGTCGCGCCGACCTCTCCGACCTCTCCGACCTCGGTCGACAGCAGTTCGGGCTCGAGCCGATCGGATGAGTCCGGCAGTTGCTCCGTTTGGCCGATTTCCTTCCGGGTGTCTCCGGGCCAGTAGTGTTCCGCCGGTAGTGTCGTGACGACCGTCCGAGCGCTCGAACCCAGTTCAACCGTGCCCAGCGAATTGCCAGCAAACGTTCAAGGAACCAGCCACGTCTCATGACGACGATCGATATACGTCCAGACGCCGCAGACACAGCGGCAGACGACGCCCACAGCGATTCCGCTGTGGCGTCGTTCTTTGTCGGTGCCGCTGCGTGGATCACCACTACGGATCACAAGCGCATCGGCCGCCTGTTCGTGGGCTCTGGCCTGCTGGCGTTGCTCGCCACGACGGTGTTGGGTGTGCTGCTGGGCCTCGAACGAGCCGACGACGCCAACACGCTCCTCAATGCTGACTCGTTGCTGCAGATGTTCCAGGCCTATCGGGTCGGTCTCGTCTTCGCAGCCATCATCCCGCTCGGTCTCGGGCTCTCGATCGCGGTCGCCCCGCTTCAGCTGGGCGCTCGCTCGATCGCCTTCCCCCGCCTTGCGTTGACCGGCTTCTACGCCTGGCTCGGCGGCCTCGTGCTCACGATGGTCGCCCTGGGCCGCAACGGTGGCATCGGCGGCGGTGACGATCAAGCGGTCGATCTGTTCCTTGCCGGTCACGGCCTGATGATCGTCGGCCTGTTGGCATCGGCCGGCTGTGTGGCGACATCGGTGCTCACCACCCGGGCCCCCGGCATGACCATGCGGCGTGTTCCGATGTTCGCCTGGTCGGCGTTGATCGGTGCCCTCGGCATGCTGCTGGCCCTCCCGGTGCTGTTCGGCGCGATCATCTACCTCTTCCTCGATCACCGCTATGCCCAACTGAACTTCGGCGGTTCGGAAGGTATCGCCACGTGGATCGGCTGGGCATTGTCGACTCCGGCGATCGTCGTGTTCGCATTGCCGGCGGTCGGCGTAGCCGCAGAAATGTTCCCGGTCACGTTCAGGCAGCGCCAACCGCTGCGGGGTGTGGCGTTTGCAGGGATCGCCCTCGTCGGCGTCACGGCGCTCGCTGCCACGACCCAGCAGCTCGTCTTCGACGTCACGTTCGACACCGATGGCACCACGTTCATCAAGGGTGCCGTCCCGTTCATCTTGTTCTCGGGTCTTCCGCTGCTCGGCCTCGCGGTGGTACTCGGGCTCGGCCTCCTCACCGCCAAGCAGGGTATGGGCAACGGCAGGCCCCACATCTCGTCGCCCTTCGTCTTCGCGTTGCTCGGCCTCAAGATGATCGCCATCGGCGTGATCGGCAACTTCCTGTATGGCATCACCGACCTCGAACTGATCGGCACCGTCTTCGAAGAGGGAGCGACACTGTTCGTCGTGTACGGCGCAACGCTGGGCGTCATGGGCGGCATCGTGTTCTGGGCGCCCAAGCTGTGGGGCCGCGTGCTCCCGGAAAAGCAAGTGCTCCCGTTGGCCGTACTCGGCCTCGTCGGTACCCTGCTCGCCGGCGCACCCCTGTATGTCGCAGGCTTCCTCGACCAGGCGGGCGGGGTGCCGGCCAACGACGCCGATGTTGCCGCCATGCTCTCGATCGGCGACGTCACCTCCGGCTCGCTCTGGAACATCCTGTCGTTCGCCGGTCACGGCGTGATGGCGTTGACCGTGCTGGCATTCGCCGGTCTACTGCTGAAATCGTTCACCGGTGCCGGTGATCCCGCAGATGAGAACCCGTTCGGCGGTTACACCATCGAATGGGGCACCTCTTCGCCGGCTCCCGCCAACAACTATGAGCAGGTCGTCACGGTGACATCGCCCGAGCCCTTGTTCGAGACGACGAGCGAAGGGAGCCCGTCATGAGCACTTCCACCGCTGTGTTCGAGCTGCCTCCCGCCCCCGCTCCCGCGCCGCGGCGACAGCTCCTCGTCGGCACGGCGCTCGCCTGTGCCGCCGGCACGATGTTGATCGGCGGCATGCTCGCCATCTGGGTACTGCTGCGTGAACGGGTGGTCGACGCGGGTGGCAGATTCCCGATCGACTACATCATCCCCGAGGTCGCGTCGAACGTGATGTTGATGACGATCTGGGCGTTGTGCATCTTCGCCCAATGGGCCGTGTATTCGGGAAGTCGCGGAGACCGCGCCCACACCGCTCTGGCCCTCGGCGTCACGGCGCTCCTGGCGATCGCATTCATCAACGCCCAAGCGTTCATCTACGTCGACATGGCGGTCGAGATCAGTGCCGATTACTACGGCGCCCTGTTCTACGCCGTGACCGGGACCATGTTGGCGATCGTTGTCGCCGGTCTCGTCTACACCACGGTCGCCACCTTCCGGGCGCTCGGCGGCCGTCTCCGCGAATCCGAGATCCTTTCGGCCCATGCCCTCTACTGGTACTTCGCCGCTGCTGCATACAGCGCGGTCTGGTTCGTCGTCTACGTCACCAAGTGAGTTCAGCACCACGATGATCACCACCGGCTCCAAACTCCTGATCGGCTCCGCAGCTGCGGCCTGGATCCTCGCTGCCGTCTACGGCATCGCCCAGGGCGGCACGCTCGGTTCGATCGGCCTCATCTCGGCGGCGATCGCCCTGTCGCTGCTCGCTGGCATCAACGTGCTCGCTCGTGACTCCAACGTCTCGGCGACCGAGCCTGCCGGGTTCGCCGCATCGGCGGCGGCCCAGGCCACCGCTCGGCCGAGCCTGTGGCCGCTGCTCGTCGGCATCGGGGCCACCACGATGACGATCGGCCTCGTCACGAACCGCACCTTTTTCACGCTCGGTCTGATCGCCATCGTCGCAGGAGCGCTCGAGTGGCTGATCCAGGGCTGGAGCGAGCGGGCGTCCGGCGACGAGGCCTACAACGCCCGTGCCCGCGACCAGATGGTCGATCCGCTCGAACTCCCGGTCGCCGGAGCGATCGCTGCAGGGGTCGTGGTCTACGCCTTCAGTCGGGTGATGCTCGGCCTTCCCACCAAGACAGCGACCGTCACGGCGTTCTCCCTCGTCGGGGCGTTGGCGCTCGGACTCGGGACGCTCGTCGCCCTCAAGCGGGGGGTCTCCAAGGCGACCCTGACCGGAACGTTCTCGATCGTTCTGGTCGCGCTGGTCGCCGGTGGTGCCGTGGCAGGGCTCAACGGCGAGCGCGAGATCGAACAGCACCACACCACGGGCGACCTCGCTGCGAAGAACGAGTGTTCAGCGGAGGAGACCGAGGCCGATGAGAACGCCAGCCAATCGGTGGCGAGCAAGTCCAGTGTCACCGCCGAGATCACCTATCAGAACGACGATCTGATCGCGAAGGTCCCCGGGTACAACGGCGACTTCGATCAGCTCACGTTGCCGCGTTCGAACCCGAGCAATGTGCTGTTCCGTAACGAGTCGGACGAACACGCTCGCCTCGTGATCGAACTGCATCCTGCCACCGACGACAACGGCCAGCCGCTCGGACCCGAACGGGTCTGCACCGCGCTCGTCGAGTCCGGCGGCACGCAACTGCTGACCGTCGTGATCGACCGACCCAGCTTCGCTGTCGAAGAGGGGTTCGCCTTCACCGTGGCGGGCTCCGACGCTCAGCTGCAGGTGGTGGTGCCATGAGCCGTCAGGTGATTCAGCCCGAGAAAGTACGGACCGATTTGATTCCAACCGAACCCCCCACTCATCGTTCTGGCGGTTCCCGCCTGCGTACGGCCGCATTCGGCCTGGGCGCGACCGCGGTGTTGGCGTCGTGCGCCACCGATGCGCCGCAGGACACATGGGCGCCGGAGGGCAAGTACGCACAGGACATCCACAATCTGCAGTGGCCGATCTTCCTGATCGCCGGCATCGTCGGTGTCATCGTGTTCGGCGTCGTGCTGTTCGTCGTGATCAAGTTCAAGGATCGCGGCCAGCCGATTCCCGAACAGGGCCACGGCAATGCCTTGATCGAGTATGTGTTCATCGCCATCCCGGCGCTCCTGCTGGCAGGCATCGCGGTGCCCACGGTCGCGGAGGTCATCTCGCTCAACGACACCGATGACGCAGCCTGCGTCGTCAACGTCACCGGTCAACAGTGGTGGTGGGAGTACGACTACCCGATCGATGCCGAGGGCAACATCTGCGGGGTCAAGCCGACCGGTGAGGCGGCACCGATCATCACCAGCGGTCAAATGGTGATTCCCGTCGACGCCAAGGTCGTGATCCGTGGCACCAGCCGTGACGTGATCCACTCGTTCTGGGTGCCGAAGTTGAACGGCAAGCGTGACATGGTGCCCGGTCGCGTGCACACCTGGAACTTCCAGGCGAAGCAGCCCGGCATCTACGCCGGACAATGCGCCGAGTTCTGTGGGCTGTCGCACGCCAACATGCGGATGGAGATCGTCGCCCTCGACAAGGCCGACTTCCAGAGCTGGATCGACAATCAGCTCGAGCCGTATCAATCACCCGAGCAGGGCACGCTCGCCGCAACCGGCGAGCAAACCTTCGTCTCGCAGTGTTCGCGGTGCCATCAGATCGACGGTCTCACCAACGCCGACGGCGAACTGGTGGTGGCGTCGCCCGAACAGTTCGTGTGGAGCGGAGCAGCGCCGAACCTCACCAACCTGATGACTCGCAACACGTTTGCCGGCGCCACCTGGGACCTGCTCACCGAGGACTGCCGAGCAGACGTCTGGGAGGCGTCGCCCGAGGAGTTCGGTGCGAAGTACCTCGAAGGCGTCACGAAGAGTTGTCTCAACGAGATCGATCTCAAGGAGTGGCTGCGCAACTCACCGGCCAAGAAGCCGATGTACACCGATCCGGAAAGCCTCGACGACACCGACGGCAAGACCCGTGGTATGCCGTACCTCGCCCTGTCCGAAGACCAGATCAACGAGCTGGTCGCCTACCTGATCGAGCGGAAGTGATCCTGAGATGGCTCTGATCGAACGTCCTGCACCGGCTGCCGTTCCGGAAGTCGCGACGCCTTCATCGTCGTATGGCGTGTTTCGCCGTCCCGTCGAATCCACCGGCTGGAAGTCATGGCTGTTCACCGTCGACCACAAGAAGCTCGGCATCATGTACGGCGCCGCGGCGCTGTTCTTCTTCCTGGTCGGTGGCTTCGAGGCGCTCCTGATCCGGCTGCAGCTCGCCGGGCCCAACGGCACGATCCTGTCGGCCGACAAGTACAACCAGATGTTCACGATGCACGCCACCACGATGGTGTTCTTGTTCGTGATGCCGATGGCCGCAGCCTTCGCGAACTATTTCGTACCGCTCCAGATCGGAGCCCGTGACGTCGCGTTCCCACGTATCAACGCGTTCGGCTTCTGGTGTTTCATCGGCGGCGCGATCTTC
>Ga0316195_10000760_pt1 | contig 13635 bp, 12 predicted proteins | sample Phised1_MG_FD_204937 | JGI IMG/M metagenome (GOLD analysis project Ga0316195, IMG submission 204937) | Coastal sediment microbial communities from Maine, United States - Phippsburg sediment 1 | ecosystem: Environmental > Aquatic > Marine > Coastal > Sediment | place: USA: Maine | collected... | reverse complement strand
CGGTGCGGTCATCCCTTATCGTGATGTCATAGAGCGCGGTGGGTCCGGAGGTGTGCTGCTCCCGGGCTTCGGCCACGATGCGGTCACCGGACGTGGATGCTTTCAGGAAGTTAATGGCGACGTTCAAGGCTACCGCCGTTTGGCCGTGGGAATTACTGGCCGCCGCAAAGGCAATATCGCCAAGGGCAAAAATCACCCCGCCATGGGTCAGGCCGTGAAAATTGAGCATATCCTCGGTCACGGTCAGGGTGACCCGACTGTGGCCCGGTTTTATGATCTCGACCGCAGCCCCCAGTTGCCTGGCAAAAGGATCGCCCTGAATATAGTCATGGATTTTTTCCGCGCGACGCATGCTATCTCCTCGTAATAATTACCCCCCATGTGCGACCCGGGATCGGTCAGCCAGAACCGGAGGTTGCAAGAATTCCACCTGATCGACGGTCACGTCTTTAAATCGGACCATACCGCATACTCATTGCCATTGGGATCGGCAAAGTGGAAACGACGGCCGCCAGGGAAGGTGAAAATAGGTTTCAGGATGGAACCACCGGCAGCCTCGATTTTGGCTTGCGTTTGTTCCAGCGCTTCACTGTAGAAAACAATCAGGACACTGCCCTTTGCAGTTGCGGCCGTTAGCTCGGATTTGTAAAAACCGCCATCGATACCTGCATTTGAAAACGCCGTGTATTCCGGTCCATAGTCCACGAACGACCAGCCGAATACGGTTGAAAAAAAAGATTTGGCGGTTTCGATATCCTTCGACGGGATTTCAATATAATTGATTTTCTCGTGTGAAAGCATTTCTTTTCCTGTCGATGCCCGATGAATTCAAAAAAAGTAAGCAATTAGATAATCTTGTAGGTAGATAGCAGAACCACCCCGGTTTCAAAAGCGTTGTTTCCTGTGAATCGATGGGCTGTGGGCTGGCTTGCCCTTGCGTTTGTCGCCTTCCGTGACAACGGGGGGTTGCCAAGCGGGTAAAAATGTTTCAAATTGCTCTGGCAATTTTCTTTGAAAGGACACGATGCGATGGTTCCCATCCTCGAGGTTAAAGACCTCACCAAAAGCTACGGTCCTCTGGTGGCGGTAAACGATGTCAGCTTTGCCATTCGGCCGGGCATCTGTTTCGGCCTGCTGGGGCCCAACGGCGCCGGCAAGACCACCACCCTGGAGGTGATCGAAAATATCCTGGCACCCACCGCGGGCGACATTCTGTACCGAGGCCAGCCCCGCAGCGCGACCTTTAAAAACGAGGTCGGCATTCAATTCCAGCAAACATCGCTGCTTGCCATGCTGACTGTATGGGAGACGCTGCAGGTTTTCAAGGCGCTTTATGACGACACGGAAGACCTGGATTCCCTGGTTGAACGATGCCAGTTGCAGGAGTTCAAACACCAGCGGCATGAAAACCTGTCGGGGGGTCAACGGCAGCGATTCCTGCTGGCCCTGGCGTTGGTGAACCGCCCGCAACTGCTTTTTCTGGACGAGCCTTCCACCGGTCTGGATCCCCAGGCCCGGCGCAACCTGTGGGATATTGTCAACGCCATCAAGGCCTCGGGCAAAACCATTATTCTGACCACGCACTATATGGAAGAAGCCCAGCAACTCTGCGACGAGGTCGCCATCATGGACCACGGCCGCATCATCGTCCAGGGGGCCCCGGAGGCCCTGATTCGCGCCCATTGCGAAGGGGTGACCGTGGTGCTGCCGCGGGGCAGTTTCCGGCAACCGCTCGAATCGCTGCCGCTCAAGGTGCAGGAAATAAACGGTGCCGTGCACATTCAAACGTCGAATATCGACGATTGTCTCAAACAACTCCTGGCCGGCCAGGTCGATTTATCCGACATGTCGGTGCACTCACCGAATCTCGAGCATGTTTTTCTCAACCTGACCGGGCGGCATTTACGGGATTAGCGCATGCACATTAAACGGATCTGGATCATGTTCAAGGCCCGCAACTGGGAGTTCTTCCGGGACCGGGCGTCTTTCGGCTGGAATTTTCTTTTTCCATTTCTGCTGGTGGCCGGTTTCGGCATCCTTTTCGGAGGAAGAGGGCACACCGAGTACAAGATCGGTGTTTTTCCGGCACCGCCGGGCACCACAGCCATAGCGTCCCTGGACCTGCCGGAAGCATTCAAGGAGACCCGCTTCCTGCAGTTCGTGGGGTTTGCTTCCCACGCCGAGGCCATGGAGAAACTACGCCACCACAAAGTCGATCTTGTAATAAAAACCGGTCCGCCCCCGCACCAGTACTGGATCAATGAGTCCTCCCCCAAGGGTTATCTGGCGGAAAAGATCTTCCAGGCCAGTCTCACCGGACAGGCGAATCCCGCCCTGCTCCACAAGGAGAAGATCCATACCGCCGAAATACGCTATATCGACTGGCTGTTTCCCGGTATTTTGGCCATGAACATGATGTTCAGCGCGTTATGGGGGGTCGGCTACATCGTGGTGCGCTACCGCAAGAACGGCACTCTACGGCGATTGAAGGCCACGCCCCTGACCGCTTTCGAATATTTGAGTGCCCAGATGCTGTCGCGCCTCTTTCTCCTGATGTTTACGCTTCTGGTGGTCTGGTTCGGGTGCGATCTGATTTTCCATTTTCATGTGGAAGGCTCGGTTGGCGATATCTTTATCCTGTTTTTTCTGGGGAGTCTGAGCCTGACCGCGATGGGGCTTGTCCTGGCGGCACGGGGGACCAGCGAGGAGTTTACCACCGGCACCCTGAATTTTATATCATGGCCGATGATGTTTCTCTCCGAAGTGTGGTTTTCTCTCGAAGGGGCGCCGTTATGGGTGACGCATGTGGCCCAGGCCCTTCCCCTGACACACCTGCTAACGGGCATCCGCAAGATCATGAACGACGGGGCCGGCCTGGTGGATGTCCTGCCGGAAATCACGGTGCTGCTTCTGATGACCGGCACCTTCCTGGGGTTGGGGGCTTATCTATTTTCCTGGGATCGCTGATCTTTCGATAGAGAGGCTCTCAGGCACGGACAATCGAAACCCCTCTATTTACCTCTGTGCATTGACAACGAATACCCGCAGATTCTATCGAGGCTGTCGGTCATGTCATTCAGCGCCTTCTCTGCGCGACGACGCAGGGTTTCCAATTGCGCATCATCGGCATCGGATGCAACTCGAAATGGTTCGCCAAAATCTATGACCATTTTGCTGAACGGCAGCGGAATCATCGTTTTGTCCCATGCCTTGTGAAACGTCAGGACACGGGTTCCGGAACAGGCGACGGGGACAAATAAGACACCCGTTTCCTTGGCCACGGCCAGCATCCCTTTTTTCATTATGCGGGCCGGGCCGCGGGGGCCGTCCACCGGGGTTCCACATAACCGCTTTTCGTGGGTTTCTTGCATGTAAGCGATCATCTGCTGAAGGGCCTGGGTACCACCCTTCGACGATGACCCTCGCATGGTGGTGTACCCGAACCGGCGGGCGACCTGAGCCACGATGTCTCCGTCCTTGCTGCGGCTGATCATGACGCCACGTGGGCCAAGGGTGCGGAAGTAGTAGAATAGATAAATGGCATTGCGGTGCCAGGCCCAGGCCACGAAATTGCCCGTCGCCGGGTCCCGCACAACCTGTTCGAACCGTGTCCGGTTCAAAATGTCGACGCGTACCGTCCCAAACCACAGACGAACCACGGCGGTCAGTGCCCATGAAAGGATGCCGGATTTTATAATTATTTGGTTCAACCGCATGCCATCACCTGTAAATAATCTGGTGGTCCCGCAGGCAACGTTTCATCATTTCGTCAGTCAACGACAGGGGGGCCTGCGATGTGCTGCCGAAAATCACGGTCTTGCGCCTGATGACCGGGACCTTCCTGGGACTGGGGGTCTATCTTTATTTCCTGGGATCGTTAGCCCTTTTTACCGCGGGTCTAAAATGCGCCCGTTCTCTGCTGTCTGTCGATCCTGAAAAGGAGGGTCCCCACATTATTCCGGTCTGTCAAAATGATCAGCCCTTCGGATAAGTGGACATATTGGGTTTGATGGCCTTGCCAAGCCAATCGATGCATTTTCCGATGTGACGCATGTTGGCCAGGCCCTCTTCGTCTCCACGCACCTCGCCTTCACTCAGGCCATAGCCCATATTCCAATACGTTGAACCCGGAATGATCATCCGGCTCATTTGGAACATATGGTTGATGGTGTCGAATACATGGGTTGCGCCTCCCCGCCGGACGGCCACGACGGCGGCCCCTATCTTTCCGGTAAACGCATGATCATTGGCATAGGCGACATAGCCCGCCCTTTCAATCAAGGCCTTTAAATCAGCCGACACCGCCGCAAAATAGGTTGGCGATCCCAGAATCATGGCATCGGCCTTTAGCAGTTTTGAAAAAATATCGTTGAATTTATCCTTTTTAACGGCGCAGGCCTTATCCTTGTTTTCAAAACACTTCTGGCAGGCAATACAACCACGTATGGCGGTTCCGCCGACTTTTACAAGCTCTGTTTCCCAGCCTGCGTGATCTAATTGACCGAGGACCTCTTTAAGGAGGATCTCCGTATTACCGCCCTTGCGCGGGCTTCCGTTTATGGCGACTGCGTACATAACCTTCTCCCTGAATTCTGTTGGTTCAACATGGTTGGTCTGCATCCACTCTAAGCAGAGTGCATTTTGTGGGTTGTAACAGGCACCCTTCGAGGGTACCGGCTGGTTGTGATGGTAAATCGGATTGGTGATACCAAAATCTGCGTTGAAATGCAAAAAGCCGGGGTGCCGCAGTTTATCCAAATATAAAAGTTGCGGCCTGAACCAATAGCGGCCGTATTCAAAAGCGCGCAAGGTTGTCGACGCTACCAGATCTTGCGACCTTCAATCCCCCGGGCAATCACGTGGTGCATGCCACCGGGGCGTCTATGCGGGCAAGGCACGGCATGAAAAGCGTGTGCTAACAAGTTAATTGGCGGGTGCCCTGAAATGCTTCTGATTCGGACACCGGCAGGGTGGATACACTCACGGCGTTCTTACCCTGGTGTTTAGAGGCATAGAGAGCTTGATCAGCATAGGTCAGCAATAGTTCCGGCAGATCATTAATCCTCAGGTGTTCCGTTCCTGCGCGCACAAGCCCGAAAGAGCATGAGGTACCGAATTCATGAGGACTGACGCCAAACTGTGTCTTTAAGATACTGTTGCGGATCCGTTCGACAATCATCACGGCCAGATTATCCTCTTGTACGCCTGTCAGCAAAAGCGCAAACTCATCGCCGCCCAAACGGGCCGAACAATCAGAGGGACGAATCGAGCCTTTCGCAATACGCGCGATTCCTTTCAGCACGCGGTCTCCGTTTGCGTGGCCATAACGATCGTTAACAGATTTGAAGTCGTCCACGTCGAACATGCATACGTATAATCCCATCAAATCATTTCGTTGCATGATTTTGATCGCTTCCGCCAGACGAACCTCAAAGTAACTGCGCGAGAAAGCCTCTGTCAGATGATCGTACATAAGGCGGCTGCTCAACAGGCGCCGTTCTTCGTAAAGATTATCGATCTGGAGAACCAGAATCCAGGCGATGCAACACGTAATCAGAAAAGATCCCACCCAGGTCAGGGGAGGCAGATCGACCACCTGTATTCCGGTTAGATCGTCGCCAATTCCGGTAATCAGCCAGATGGTCGTGGCGCCCAAAAGCAGTCGCACCGTTCCGATGTATTGGTTGTCTTCATTTTCACGCTGGCGTGCATAGACCAGAAAAAGAATCAGGATGCCGTAGACTGACATAATCACTACCCAGACACCCCAAAGTTTAAACAATGGCCCAAAAACGAGTCCCGTATAATAGCGCGATGTGGTATAAAATTCCTTGGCTAGAAAATAGCGGTTGGGCACCAAGCACAATAGTGCGAAGAGGGTGTTTATGGCGTAGCACCACTTGAGTGAAACCGGCTCTTTGTAACCAAAAAACGAGACATAGAAATGCAAAGCCAAGAGGACAGTGAACATGCCGCCGATGATGGTGATCCGATTGGCGATATCGAGATGGTCCAGATTCTCGCCTGAATTCAGCACGACTGAAAAAGCCCCCAGGAAGACACTACTCACCAGAGCCAGCAAGGCAAAAATCAAGTAGTATCGCACTGTCTCTTGGTATCGCGAGCTGAGGCGAAAATGCAAAAGCATAAAGAAGACCCCAAAAATCAGGCTGATCCCCGAAGTGATGATCATCGGTAAGGATAACAGCCGAATCATGCTTTCTCCCTATGCCGCTGTGTCCATGACCGATATTCCATCCTACGTTGGGGCCTTGTCTTGTGCAGATCCATACCTGCATCCAATCACTGGTTTAATGTTTAGCGAATCCGTTAAAGGGATTGAACCGTCGCCACGATACAAAATCCCATCAAACCATCCTGTTTCATTTCCATATATCGGCTGATTTCCAAATTCCTTAAACCTTAAAGGGTTAAGAAGGATTTGGATCAAATTCCCTAATCAGCCAACACAAACCAACACCGCGAAATATGAATTATATCCAATACCAAATGAGATTATCCTGAGGATCATTGCCTAAGTTTCCGATAAGGATGCGTGGGTTCACCATGGGCCGTGCGCTCTTAACTATGGTTGCGTGCGATTGGTTGAAAAACGTGTATATCGTTGGAGGGGCTGTCATGGATGTTTTATGTATTCGTTAAAGGCGCTTGACTTGGCCCGTCCCTCCGCCCCTTGCCCCCTGTGCCGCATTGAAAAAACCGTTTCATAGACCCAGGCCCCCACCGGCAGGTCGCATACAGGTATCGCACCCATTGCCCAAAACACCTGAAAGTTCCGAACGAATTCGCCACCCCAGGTCACATGTCCGGTCAAACTGACGTTGGTGCCATGAAGAAGATAGTTTGAATCGGATCGATACCTTGTGATATGGGATCCCTATGACAGATATCAAAGACCATGCGGGCTCCATCCCGCAAGACCAGACCCAGATCATCCTTGACAGCATTGCCGACGGGGTCTTCACGGTCGACCGCCAGCGGCGCATCACCTCCTTCAACCGGGCGGCCGAGGGGATTACCGGTTTTCCGCGGGCGAAGGCCGTGGGGCGCTTCTGTTGGGAGATATTCAGGGCCAGCATCTGCGAAAGCCGCTGTGCCCTGAGGCAGACCATGGACACCGGAAAGACCATCATCGATCAATCGGTCTACATCATCAATGCCCGAGGCGACCGTGTGCCGGTTAGCATCTCCACGGCGGTTTTGAAGGACAAGGACGGCCGCATCATCGGCGGCGTGGAGACATTCCGGGATCTCAGCGTGCTGGAAGAACTGCGCAAGGAACTGGCCAGCCGGTATACCTTCCGTGACATCATCAGCAAGAATGCGCTCATGCAGCACCTGTTCGACAAAGTGGAGCTGGTGGCCGACAGCAACACCACGCTGCTCGTCACCGGCGAGAGCGGCACCGGCAAAGAACTGCTGGCTCGCGCCATCCATTCCCGCAGCGCCCGCCGCGACGGCCCGCTGATTATCGTTAACTGCGGGGCCCTGCCCGACACCCTCCTGGAGTCCGAACTCTTCGGCTACAAAGCCGGCGCCTTCACCGACGCCAAGAAGGACAAGCCCGGGCGCTTGGCCCTGGCCCAGGGCGGCACGCTGATGCTCGACGAAATCGGCGACATCTCCCCCATGCTGCAGATCCGGCTGCTGCGTTTCCTGCAGGAGAAAACCTTCGAGCCCCTGGGCGCCACCGTGCCCGAGGAGGCGGATGTGCGCATCATCGCCGTCACCCACCGGGATCTGGCGGCCCTGGTCCGTGAAGACCGTTTCCGGGAAGACCTTTACTATCGCATCAACGTGGTCCAACTGGGCCTCCCTCCCCTGCGTCGGCGCAGGGAGGACATTCCGCTCCTGATCGATCATTTTATCCGCAAATACAATCAGCTCAACAACCGCGACGTCGAAAACGTCTCCCAGACGGTGCTGGAAACGCTGATGCGCTACGACTTCCCCGGCAATATCCGGGAGTTGGAAAACATCATCGAGCACGCCTCGATCCTCTGCCGGGAGCGCTGTATCACGCCGGAACACCTGCCGGAACATCTGCGCCCCAACCACCTGCGCAACAACGAAGACACGCTTCCGGAAAACCTCACCCTGGCGGAGATGGAACGCCAGATGCTGCTCCTGGCCCTACGCCGGAATGATTGGAACCGCAAGGCCACCGCCACTCAATTGAACATCCATCCCTCCACCCTGTGGCGCCGCATGCGACGGTTGCAGCTCGATACCCCCATTCAGGACGGCCGTTCCCGAAAACCATGATCTATCATGGACTTGTTTCTCACCGGTCTAACTTTTCCGGCCCCGCCTGCTGTTGATCGCAGAAACATTGCATAAATGCTAATGTAATTGCACAACACCATCGCTATTTTGCAATCATTTGCATTTGCGCCGCCGGTGAAACTCATCGATCGAACGAGAATAATCTTTTGATTACGGTTTGTTGGGTTCACCCACCCACAACCGGGCACCATTGGCACGCTCCGTGCTCTACAAATGGCAACAGGACTGGGAAAAAGCCCACGCGCGGCCGGCCCGCGTGAATATTCCATGGTCTCCCTTATCACCGGGAAATGGCAATTCGCCGGTTTTCCACCTGGGTTTTACGGCCCGGATGGAAGCCGTCGTGGACGGGTTATATTATGCGCATCGCCGTTACGCGTTGGGGCGAGCGGGTGTCGCCTCTTTTCGAGGCCGCCGCGTGGCTTCTGATCGTCGAAACCGATCTGCAGGGCGTCTGCGGGCGCTTCGAGGCCGGCATGGACCATCTGGATTCCGCCGCCCGGATCCGGCTGCTGCGCGGGCTGCATGTCGACATCCTGATCTGCGGGGCCATCGAACGCAACACGCGCCACCGTCTGGAAACGGCCGGGCTGGCGGTGGTGTGTGATGTCTGCGGATTTTGGGAAGACGCCCTCGGGGCCTGTCTGCAGGGCCAATTGAAACCCAAACCGTTTCCAGCAGGTCTTTTGCCGGGAGACATCGTCCCGGACACTGAAAACCCGAAACCCGGGAGTAATGCATGAGCTCACGGTGGATCGCCATGCGAAAGAGCCTGGTGCCCAGGGTAGCCCTGATCAGCAGTTTTATCCTGCTGCTGGGGATGCTGGCCCTGGCGTTTTTCACCATTCGGTATCATGAGGCCCAGTCCAGGAAAAATGCCACCGCCAGTGCGGACCTGCTGGGCAGCACCATCCGCATGGGAACCCATTACGCCATGATGCTCAACGCCCGGGAGGATCTCAACCAGATCATTCGCAAAATGGGGCAGCAGGAAGAGATCGTGCAGCTACGCATCGTGAGCAAGAGCGGCGAAATAAAATTCTCTAAAAATGAAGCGGAAATCGGGACAATAATTCCGGATCAGGCCCCCGAGTGCCAGGTTTGCCACCGCATGACGCCCCCTCTGAGCGCCGTACCGCCCACCGACCGCACCCGACTGCTGCGCACCGCAGAGGGGCACCGGCGGGTGGGTATCATCAGTCCCATCTACAACGAGCCCAGCTGCGCCAGCGAGGCCTGCCATGTCCATCCGTCCACCACAGAAGTCCTGGGAATTCTGGACGTGGTTGTCTCCATGCGCGAGGCCGAGCGAATTTTCGGCTTCTTCAAATCCATGACCTTTGTGGTGATGCTGACGGCGTTCATTGCAACGGCCGCTGTCCTTTGCATCCTGATCAACCGGCTCGTCAAACAACCGATCCAGCGCTTGATCGAAGGCACCCGCCGTATATCCACAGGTGATTATTCGGGCCGGATCGAGATCAACTCCAGCCAGGAGATGGGCCAGTTGGCCGAGGCCGTCAACCGGATGGGTCAGGAGATCGGCCTCAAACAGGCCGAACTCAACCGCGAACGCAACAAATACGAGGAGCTGTTCGAGGGGGTCCCCTGCCTGATCACCGTCCAGGACCGCGACTATCGCCTGACCAGCTACAACCGCAATTTTGCCGCGCTTTTCGACCCGCGCACCGGGGACTATTGCTACCGGGCCTACAAGGGGCGAGACAGCAAATGCGAAAACTGTCCGGTTGAAAAAACATTTTTAGACGGCCGACCCCACCTGAGCGAAGAATCCGGCACCAACAAGGACGGCACCCTCAGCCACTGGATTGTGACCACTTCGCCGATCCGCAATGATAACGGCGAAGTGGTGGCCGCCATGGAACTGAGCCTGGACATTTCCAAACCGAAACAACTCGAAAAGCTACTGTTGGAAACCGAGCAACGCTACCACGCTATTTTCGACAATATTCCGAACCCGGTTTTCGTTCTGGATGCCGAAGAGCTGACAATTCTGGACTGCAACGAAGCCGTGGCGGAAATATATGGGTTTTCGCGCACGGAAACGACCGGCCGCCGTTTTCTCGACTTCTTCAACGGCGAAGAACAAACCGAATGGGCCCGGCGCCTGCGGACCTCCCATGTTCTCTACCAGGCCCGGCAACAGGACCGTGACGGTCACCCCCTGTACGTGAACATCAGCATTTCCCCCATGGATTACGCCGGCCGGGAAGTGCTCCTGGTGACCACCAGCGACATCACCAAACAGGTGGAATTCCAACAGCAATTGGTGCAGGCCGGGAAAATGGCGACTCTGGGAGAAATGGCCACCGGCGTGGCTCACGAACTCAACCAGCCCCTGTCGGTCATCAAAACCGCCAGCAGCTATTTCATGCGCAAGATCACCCGCCGGGAGCCGATCCCGGAGGACATCCTGCTCGGCATGGCCCAGGAGATCGACAGCCACGTGAACCGGGCCACGCGCATCATCAACCACATGCGCGAATTCGGCCGCAAACCCGTTTTGACCTCCGAGAAGGTGTCCCTCAACCATGTCATCCGGCAGGCCTACGAAATCTTCAGCCAGCAGCTTAAGGTGCGCGGCATCGCAACCCGCTGGCATTTGTCGGAGAACCTGCCCCCGGTCATAGCCGAGTCCGGACGGCTGGAGCAGGTGTTCATCAACCTGCTGATCAATGCCCGTGATGCCATCGAAGAGCACTGGGAGAGCGAGGCCCCGACCCATGCCGAAAAGGCCATCACGCTGACCACGGCCATGGAAGACGATCAGGCCTTGGCCCGCATCGAAGACACGGGGGCCGGTATCCCGATCCATCTGAGGGACAAGATTTTCGAACCCTTCTTCACCACCAAAAAAGTGGGCCAGGGCACGGGCTTAGGACTCTCCATCAGCTACGGCATCATCAAGGATTTCAACGGTTCCATCCGGGCGCGGACGACACTCGAAGGCGGGGCCTGCATCGAAGTCCGTCTGCCCCTGGCCGGAGGTGAAGCATGAACCCGCCCGTGAATCCGTCCGCGCAGCGCATCCTCCTCGTGGATGACGAGAAGGGCATTCGCAAGGTACTGGGAATTTCCCTGGCGGACATGGGCTACGACGTCCGAACGGCCGAAAGCGGCGAACAGGCCTTGGCGCTGTTCCGTGAATTTGGCCCCGGCATCGTCCTCACCGACATCAAGATGCCGGGTATGGGCGGTATCGGCCTCCTGGAGCGCATCAAGCAGGCCGCGCCGGAGACCGAAGTCATCATGATCACCGGCCACGGGGACATCGACCTGGCCATCCAGTCCCTCAAACTGGAGGCGACGGACTTCATCACCAAACCGATCCACGAGGATGCCCTGGAGGTGGCCCTCAAGCGGGCCCGGGAGCGCGCCGACATGCGGCGCAAACTCAAATCCTACACCGAGAACCTGGAAGAATTGGTGGAGGAAAAGACCCGCAAATTGTTGGAGGCCGAACGCCTATCGGCGGTCGGGCAGACGATTGCCGGGATTTCGCACGCCATCAAGAACATCGCCGGCGGCCTCAAAGGCGGGGCCTATGTGCTGGAGAAGGGCATCGAGCTGGACAACCGCAAGTATCTGGAACAGGGCTGGACCATGGTCAAGGGCAACGTGGACAAGATCACCAACCTTTCCCTCGACCTGCTCGATTATGCCAAATCCAGCCGCATCACCTACGTGACGGCCGATCCGGGGCAACCGGCCAGGGAGGTGGTGGCGCTGATGAGCCCGCAGGCGGATGAAGAGGGGGTGCGTCTCGACTTGAAAATCGATCGCAGCGTCGCACCGATTCTGATCGACCCGGAAAGCGTCCATCGGTGCCTTCTGAACCTGGTGACCAACGCTATCGACGCCTGCCTGGAAGACGCCTGCCGGGACAAACCCAAGACCGTTTCCGTGGAGGTCCTAAGCCTGGGGGACTGGGGCGTCGAGTACCGCGTCCTCGACAACTGCCGGGGCATGGATCCCGAGGTACGGGAAAACATCTTCCAGCGCTTCTTCAGCACGAAAGGAACCCGCGGCACGGGGATCGGTCTCATGCTGACCAAAAAGATCGTCGACGACCTGCGGGGTATCATCGAAGTGGAAACCGAATCCGGCGTGGGCTCCACCTTCAGCGTTCGTATTCCGGCGGGCAAGAAAACCTGGCGGCGTCGGTTTACCAAGCGGGCGGTGCCAAGAACCGAGGTGAAGCGATGAAAACTTTTCCGGTGACATGGGATCAAATGGGGTCGCTGTTGGACGCCCTGTCAACCGGCTTTCTCTTCCTTTCGGCCGACTGCCGGATCCTGGCCCTCAACGCGACGGCTGAAAGCCTCACCGGTCAGGGCCGGCAAACGGTCATGGGGCGACTGTGCTACGAATCCTTCGGCGACAGCCTCTGCGAAGGCGATTGCCTCTTCCGCAAAGCCCTGCAGCAGGCCGTGCCGCTGACGGGGAACCTGAAGGTGCGCGATGCCGAGGGGGGAATCCACAATTGGATGAAGATCGTAACACCGGTTCGGGACGACGACGGCCAGGTCCTGGGGTGCATGGAGGTCTTCCAGGATACCACCGCCTTCCAGGAAATGATGGAGCACATCGGACAGGAGAGCCGGCGCCAGCGCGACATTCTGGATCACCTCGATATCGGCATTTTCACCTGCGATCGCAGCGGCCATATCTCCTTTTTCAACACCATGGCCGAACAGATCACCGGCTTCCTGCGCCGGGAGGTCCTGGGGAAACCCTGTGCCTCTGTCTTTCCGACGGCCTTTTGCCTGCCAGCCGCGCCTGCGAAGCGCCAAGGGGCCGAGGACGCCTCCCCGCCTTATCGCGAGATCCGCCTGGCAGCCAGCGACGGCCGCAGCCTGCCGGTGCGGGCCCGCACCATTCTCATCGGCGAAACCGCCGGCCGGGGACCCGTCGGGATGACCACCTTCACCGATCTCTCCCTGGTGGACCACTACCGGAAAGCGCTCAAGGAGCGTTACACCTTCCAAGACATGGTCAGCGCCGAGCCGGCCATGCACAAGATCTTCGAAATTCTGCCGGCCGTGGCCGCCAGCAACACCACAGTTCTGATCGAGGGGCCCACCGGCACGGGCAAGGATCTGCTGACCAAGGTCATCCACAACGCCAGCCCCCGGGCCGGGCACCCCCTGATCAAGGTCAATTGCGCCGCCCTGCCGGACAACCTTCTCGAATCCGAGCTTTTCGGCTATGCCAAAGGGGCCTTCACCGGGGCCGAACAGGACAAGCCGGGCCGGTTTCAGGACGCCCACGGCGGCACCCTGTTCCTGGACGAAATCGGCGATCTCC
>Ga0316195_10000758_pt1 | contig 13638 bp, 15 predicted proteins | sample Phised1_MG_FD_204937 | JGI IMG/M metagenome (GOLD analysis project Ga0316195, IMG submission 204937) | Coastal sediment microbial communities from Maine, United States - Phippsburg sediment 1 | ecosystem: Environmental > Aquatic > Marine > Coastal > Sediment | place: USA: Maine | collected... | reverse complement strand
TGGTATTTTGATCGCCCTTCAAATAAACAATTGGAATGAAAATCGAAAAGAACGAATTGAAGAGCAGTATTTATTAATTCAATTGGAATTGGAATTTAAAAGTAATTTGGAACAATTAGATGAGAAAATTGCCATAAGAGAACAAATGATAAAGGCTTCTTTACAATTATTAGACTATATTGACAATCCTTCACAACGCAATAATGATAGTATTATAAAATATATTACCCATACTATTAACTCACCTACTTTCGACCCTATTTTAAATGACTTAATTAGTTCTGGAAAATTACAATTACTTCAAAATAACAGATTAAAGCAATTACTTTCTTTTTGGACCAGTGAAATTATACAAGTTACTGAAGATGAGAACGCCTGGAGAAAATTAGCTGCCGATGTGTATTTTCCTTTTTTAAAAGCACATATTAACTATAGAAATGTTTTGGCAAACTATTGGAAAACCAATCGAGTTAATGCAGTTCTTATAGACAAAAATCAAAAAACAGAACTTAATCTTACGCCATCAAAGTATATAGAAGATATTTCTAAGCTTCTAGATATAACTGATTTTGAAGATCATCTTGCTGATTGCGCTACATGGAATAAACTGGTCAATATTCAATCGGAAACGTTAAGAAATCGTATCCTTGAGATATTAAAATTGATACAACAAGAACTTAATTAATATCTATTTTAAATGATCAAATTTTTTAGAAACATCCGCCAAAAACTCATCAACCAAGGCAAAACCACCAATTACTTCAAATATGCCATTGGTGAAATTGTTCTTGTGGTCATAGGTATTTTGATTGCATTACAGATAAACAATTGGAATGAACAACGAAAATCATATAAAACTGAATTTGAAATCCTTGAGAGCCTTCAAAGAGATCTTCAACTAACAAAATTAGAATTGGAAAATGATATAAAACACAATGAACTTTCAAAACTCAAACTAGAAATGGCTCTTGAAGTTATCAATAAAAAATTAGTTTACAATCCTGAAAATGATACTTTGTTTGGAGCTATATCTAGTTGGGAAAGCCCACTACCTACTTTTACAGCCTATGAAATATTCAAAAATAAGGGTATTGAAATCATTAGAAACAAAAAAATCACTGAAGGTGTTATCAATCTTTATGAATCAGACTTCAATTATTTAATAAACGATTATGACAAAGCCGAATGGGCAATATATCAAAATGTCTCTAATCCCTTTAAATTAAAGTATTTTAGTTATTCAACAAAAAATGAAAAATTTTACCTAATTCCAAATGATTATAACAAACTAATCGAGAATCCAGAATTAAGGAATTTATTTACAATGTTACAAAGTGTTCGAAATAGAGGCTTAATTTCATATAGATTAACACTTAAAAATCTAATTGATCTTTCTCTTTTAATTGAAGAGGAAATACATAAACTGAAATGATAAAACTTTTTAGAAATATCCGCCAAAACCTAATTATGGAAAACAAAACCTCAAAATACCTAAAATATGCCATTGGTGAAATTGTGCTGGTGGTCATTGGCATTTTGATTGCATTACAAATCAATAATTGGAATGAAAACAGAAAATCCAATATCCTTGAAAAAAAACTATTATCTGAACTTGCTAAATCATTGGAAGGTAATTGTAATGCCATGATTCAGGATTCTCTTCTCAGAATAACATGGAATACTTCCAGTAATATTGTAATAGCAGCCATTGAAAATAACTTGGGTTATTCTGATTCATTACAAATTCATTTTCAAAATGCAAGAAAACCTGGAACAAACTTGGCATTGTCTTCATCGGGTTACGAAAGCCTAAAAAATGCAGGATTTAATATTCTTTCTTCAGATATTTTAAGAAATAACATTATAGAGTTATTCGAGCTTACGCAAAAAAGATTACTTGAAGAAATGACATATTTTGAATCCTTTCAACCAGACAGACAGACCCAAATAGACAAACTGTTTAGTTATGACGATACAAAATTTAATCCTACCAAGCCTTTTGACATTCCGCTTATACCTCATGATTACAATAAGCTTAAACATGATATTACGTACTTATCTATGATTAAATCTGTAAAAGTCCAGAGAAACATTATTGGTGTTATTTTAAATCGAAATTTAAAAGAATCCCAAAGAGTACTTCAATTGATTAAAAATGAATTAAACGAGAATTAGAATGATTAAATTCTTCCGTCACATACGTCAAAGCTTAATTATGGAAAACAAAACCTCCAAATACCTAAAATATGCCATTGGTGAAATTGTATTGGTGGTCATCGGGATTTTGATTGCATTACAGATAAACAATTGGAATGAACAAAGAAAAGATCGTATTCAGGAAAAAAATTTTCTATCACGTTTAGAAATAGAAATCATGATTGACATAGAAAATATCTCAAACTCAATTCTTGCCAATAAAAACCGAATGCAACGTGCCGAATTTCTGATGGCTACAATAAATCACCCCGAAATGGCCGAAGATTCTGCTACTTACTTCATCACAAGCATTGAATATGCTGGCTACACCAATAATCCCATAGTTTCTGATAATACTTTTGAAGAAATCAAATCAAGCGGAAAGCTTTCGCTTATCAGAAATGAGAAGTTAAGGAGCGCAATTCAGGAATATTATTCCTGGACATCAGAGCGGGGTCAATACAAATTTATTCTTCAGGATAATCAACTGAAGTATTTAAATGAGCGCCGGGGAATTCTTTCACCCAGTCAACAAATCAACATGGGTAGTTTTAAACCAAAAGAACATTATAACCCAGTTGAGGCAAAAGAGGTTTATGAACGAATGATGAAAAAAACCACATTTATAGAATTATTACCTTTTGTCATTCAAACTCAGGTACGAACCGACGAAAGTTTTGAAAGCATTAAACAACAGGCCATTGAATTAAAAACAATGATTGAAAAAGAACTTCAACATAAATAAAAAACATGGAAACCAAACAAATTATCTATCTAGTTGCCTTTGCATTAATCCTACGTATTGTTTACAGATTGGTCATGAGAATTAGGAAAGAAAAATTTGGTACTACTGAGAATGAAGACAAACAATAAATAAAATGATTAAATTATTCCGTCACATACGTCAATCTTTAATCATGGAAAACAAAACAGGAAGATACCTTAAATACGCCATTGGTGAAATTATATTGGTTGTGATTGGTATTTTAATTGCCTTGCAAATCAATAATTGGAATGAAAGCAGAAAAGAAAGGCAACAAGAAAAGGCCATATTATATCAATTAAACATCGATTTCCAAAGTAATCTCAAGCAGTTAGATCAGAAAATTGTTCTAAAAAAAGAAGCTGTAAATTCTGCTTTACAACTATTTAAATACATAGATTTTGAAGAACTACGAAATAAAGATAGTGTCGATTATCATTTAGCTAGAACAATTCCTTTTACAACATTTGATCCTATATTAAACGATTTGGCCATTAATGAGGCTTTAAGAATTATTAAAAATGACAGTTTAAAAAATAAGCTTACATATTGGACTACTGAAATAGCAGATCATAAGGAAGACGAATTAAATTGGAAGGACTATCGTGATAATAGATATGTCCCCTTTTTGATAAATCATTATCAATTAAGAACGGTTAGAAATTTAGCTAATAAAACTAATTTTTTAGGAAAGTATTTAATTGAAGACAGTAACAATACTACCACAAATGCCATTGGAAAATCAAAATATGATGAAGACTACAATTTACTATTAAATCATCCAGATTATGAGGATCATTTAGAAAGATGCTTTACGATAAACAAATTTTCTTTGAATCAATCATTAATAATAAGAAAAAAAATAATCGATATTTTAAATATTTTAAATTCAGAAATTAACCAATGATCAAATTCTTTCGCAACATACGTCAAACTTTAATTAAAGAAAACAAAACCTCAAATTACTTTAAATACGCTATTGGCGAGATCGCACTTGTGGTGATTGGGATATTAATTGCACTTCAAATCAATAATTGGAATGAACAAAAAAAGGCAGATCAATTTGAACTTAAAATGTTGGCAGAAATTAAAAAATCAATTGTAAAGGATAATACCTATTTACAGTTCATCTTGGAAGAAAGGGTAAAGGTAATTGACAGTAATTGTGCTGTTTTAAAGAAAATGTTAAAACAAAATAAAATTGATTCCGTAGAGTTTAACAAAAATCTTTTGGGAATAGGTTTCGGATTTATTTTTCAATATAGTGATGGTGCTTATGAAGCCTTAAAAGCATCAGGTATAGATAAGGTAACCAATGATTCTTTAAGAAACGAGCTAATCCAGTTCTATGATTTTGTAGGTCCGAGAACAACACAATTGATCGATTTCCATTCAAACGAGAATTATCGTCAATCAGAAAGGGAGTTAAGTTGGGAAATTTTTGAATATGATGTTGTTAGTATTGGTGATATTGGCTTGCACATTGCTCCCATCAGGTACAAACTTGATAATTACCGCGACAGCCGATTGTTACAGTATTTACAATTGAGAAGTACTTATGCTGCCAACGGAGGAATCAGAATTAGAAATTATATCCGTGACTCCAAAGAATTACACTCATTAATAGATACGGAACTTAATAAACGGGAGAATGATTAGCATATTTCGCAAAATCAGGCAAAACTCACTTATGGAAAGCAAAACAGAAAAGTCTGCTGCCATGCCTTCGGCAGGTAAACAGGCAGGCAGGTACCTGAAATACGCCTTGGGTGAAATTGTGCTTGTGGTCATTGGAATTTTGATTGCACTTCAGATCAATAACTGGAATGAAGCAAGAAAGGACAGAATTTATGAAATAAAGATGCTTTCAGAAATAAGTACATCCTTAAAAAATGATGTTGCTCACTTCGCTGAAATGATAAAAACTTACGATGATTTATATGAAACATCCGATTATTTCATGGAGTTGAGTAAGAATAATGTTGTGTTTCACGACTCATTACTCGGCAAAGTATTTACTTTGAACAATGCCATAAATTATCAGTTTAATTCCGGACCATATGAAGCACTTAAATCGTCTGGCATAGATAAAATTTCAAATGATAACCTTAGAAAGGATATCACGAATTTATTTGATTTTGAATTACCCATATTAGGGAACAATATTGCACAGATAACCAGAAATCATGACAAGAATATTGAATCTATGCTGTCAATTTTTGGTGATCGATTTATTGACGATTCAAAGGGGCAAAATTTCGTAGGGTGGGCAGATGTACCAAAAGATCTATTTCAAAGTCAAGGTTTTTTACAAATTTTGGCTGGAGTTAGCTGGAGAGGTCGCAATGCTGGACGACAGTTAAAATTAGCCTTGCCTAAAATTGAAGAAACGATTGCAAAAATTGACATAGAAATAGACAAAAAAAGATAGCACAACAAATTTTTTCTAAATTTTACTTCATCAGCGCTTTTTGGGATAATTAGAGAACCAATACCAAATTCTTTCCTGAATTAAGGTAAAATCTGCGAATTGAAGCTCTTAACCAAGTGTAAACAGTCCCAAAATTACCAATGAATATCTCTCTATTGGTCATGAATACATGAGCAGTTGGAATATAGACTCATTCATGGCTTACCAAACCCACCATGGAGCGGAAGACTGCTCCATGTAAAGCCAAAAGTCAAAAAATACATGTGCCAGGATCGCTGGCCATAAAGATCCTGTGATATAACGGAAATAGCCTAAAACCAGCCCCGCCAAAAAAGTATATCCAAACAATTCTAAAGCGCTGTTGTTGAGATGTTGCAAAGGAATTGCGAACAATAGTCCTTTGTAGCCTGCATGGGAAACTGATGCCAGTACGATGGCGCCTGATTGGCTCCACTGCTGTGCCCCTCCCTGTATAAATCCTCTGAAGACCACCTCCTCAACAAAACCGATGAGGACAGCAACAAAGGCAAAGGCACCGAGACTGGTTGGTATTGCCGGTAATCCATCATCGAGCCTTGAATAAATAGAAAGCATAAGGGATAAAAGGGTGGCAATCAAAATCCAATTAAAGGATTTTTTAAAACGCCATGTGGAGGATGAAAAAACAGATTCGGGGTAGGCGCTATGAATAGAATTCATCCAGAAAGCTGCTCCTGCCAAAGCAAAATAGGCAATGGATTTTAAGGGAAAGTCAACATTGATAAATAAAGAAAAAAACCATAGAAACCCGGTGAGCGCCAGCGCTTGAAATGGTATGTCCTTATATGTTGCAATCACTGATTCCCATGTATTTTTGATCTGAGAAAATAAAACCAGATAACTGCCAGTGGAATGATGAGCAACAACCAGCCTGAACCCAAACAGGCTCCAGAATTTGGAACGATGATTGTATTTGGTAATTCCCTCTGTAATTTGATGACATTTGTTGAATCTTTAAGAAATTCTTTTGAAAGAGAAAGGTAATGAAGTTGATCAAAATTATAAAGCGTTGAATCCAACCCAACTTGGCCGAACACAACAAGGTATTTTAATTTTTTCAAGTTTTTCAAATTCTGATAATCCAACAGGCTATCATTATTTTCAAATTCAAGATATTCCAATTCAGGAAAAGAATCCTTCAAAACGGTCATGTTTTGTCCCATAAAAGGATCATCGGACGGATTCAGTGAAAGCCATGTCAGCTTATTTTTATTAAAAAGACCTGAAATGGAACCAGCCTCTTTGTAACTTCCCAAATGCAGAGATTTCAAGTGGGGATAATTCCTGTAAGGGTCATGGAGGACTATACTATCTGACTCAATGTGAAGATGCCTGAGGTTTGTTAAGGATCTTAAAGATGTCCAATCAATATTGCTGCCTGCACTTTCAACAATTGCTAAACGCTCAAGAGCTGGGTTTTCTTTAAAAAAATCGGCACTAACATAAGTGCTGTCATCGATATTATACAAGATAATCTCTTTCAAATGAGGAAGGTGGGGAAGTTTGCCATCTCCTTTTATGGGATGAGTAATCAATAGGGTTTCTAATAATGGGAATTTTATCAGACTGGAAACGGATACAGAATCAATTTCATTCTCGAGGAATAAGGCTCTAGGACTAAAATTTTTGGAAAGCCAAAGCAAATCTCGATTTAAGAGGTCTAAAGAGTCAATTTCAGAAAAATAAGCGATGTCAACCTTAGGATTGAGAAGCGCAATTTTTTCCAAAAAAGGCCTGACGGAATCCTCTAAAGGCATTACAATTTGGATGATTCGGAGATGAGCGATTTCTTCCGCTGAAAGTTGTTGAAAAAAGGGTAGGGGCGGACTATCTTTTCCAATAGAAATCCCGGCCAAATGCCCATTGATATAAATTAGGGAATCTAATTCATTGATTCTTAGGGTGTCTGGTAAATCCCTGCGAACTGAAATAAAAAAATTTTCAGTTGATAGCCAGTCGCCATTTTTTGTCAAAAGATTAACATAGCCAAGGCTGTCCAATTTAGTAAATACCGCGTCAAAGTCTAAAAATCGTCGAACGTTTGATCCCTGAATAGTGATCAGCCTAATATCATCTTCCTCTTTGTTCTTGCATTGCCAAAGTGTGAGTATGATAACCAAAAGAATAAACAGACGAGTGATTTTTCTGGTTTCCATAAAATAGGGTTGGGAAATTTTCCCTTAAGTCCTATTAAAGATACAAAATATAGTGTTTACTTAAATGATTGAAAATAAAAATCTTAAGCCTGTAAAACCTGATTTGGTGCGGTTGTATTGAGAAAATGAAGAGTCAATTACCGGAACATGCCAAGTGAGCGATTCGAAAGTTATGGAGTTGCATCATTGCCATAAAATAGGCCTCAGATGTTTTATATAAACCTTTTGAAAAAGGGGCCAAAATCCTTAAATTTATAGTCGAGCTTATATCCTAAAAAAAATAGTGAGAATAGCTTTGATCATATTAATTGGAATTCACGGAATCATCCATTTATTCGGATTCTTCAAAGCGTTTGGCCTATCCGAATTTCAAGCGATTTCACAACCGATTTCAAAAACTTATGGAATCTTATGGATTTTGACCTTTCTCCTTTTTGCCATTTCGGTTATGTTGATACTTGTTCATTCCAATTATTGGTGGGTAAGTGTTCTTTTGGCGGTGATAATATCGCAGTTCCTGATATTTAATTACTGGTCAGATGCTAAATACGGAACCATTGCAAACCTGATGATTCTCTTCGCTGCAATTATTGGATATGAAACTTTCCATTTTACAGACAGAATCAACCGAGAAAGAATATCACAATTTCAACATGCACCATTGAAAAACCAGGAGTTGGTTACGGAAAAAGCCTTGATTGGTTTACCGCCAATCATTCAGCTATGGCTGACAAATAGCGGTATAATTGGCAAAAAGAGGATAACAAACGTACATTTAGTTCAGGAATTACAACTCAAAATGAAGCCTGAACAAGAAGGTTGGTACAATGCTAAAGCGGAGCAATATTTTACAATTGAACCACCGGCGTTCATCTGGAATATTAATGCAGATATGAATTTCAAATTGAGCGTGGTGGGTAGAGATAAATTTGAAGATGGTAAAGGCGAGATGATCATTAAACTCCTTTCACTTATTCCTGTTGTCAATGCAAAGAATGACGAAAAAATAGACCAGGCCACACTCCAACGATATTTGGCCGAAATAGTATGGTTTCCATCAGCTGCTTTAAATCAGCATATAAAATGGGAGGCTTTGGATGACTTTTCTGCCATGGCAACCATGAAATATAAAGGAACCAAAGGATCAGGCCTGTTTTATTTTGATAAGGATGGGAATTTTCAAAAATTTGTGGCCATGCGTTATCCAGATTCAAAGGCAAAAGAGCCTGTTGAATGGACTGTGACAGCAAAAAAGATAGAAAAGCGTAACGGTATTAAAATACCCATCGAGTGTGAGGCAAGTTGGGAATTGGAAAAAGGTAATTGGACTTGGTTAAAATTAAAAATAACCGACATTCAATATGACCTTCTGGAAATTCAGAAGTAATTTTATCATTTCAAGAATTACAAACACTCACTTTGAACTTTTGTAAGGCTTACAATTAGACCTTGGCAAATAGGATCAAACCGATCTATGGCGAAATAAGAATGATCAAATAACGCTTCGTTCCCTTTAGATATCCAACAAGGCACTGAGGGGCACCAATATTAGGGGCTAAAGATTTTTTATCAAAAAAGAGAAAATAAAAAACTTAAATTAAAATAGACATGAAAAAGTATACTGTAGTATTTTTCTATTTGATGATAAGCATCATATCTTTTCTATTTTCAATACAGAAGGCTCATAGTCAATCAAATTTAACAGGTACATGGGAGGGGAATTTTATGAATGATTTCCAGACTGTGATTGATTTCCGAAGCAACGATCAAAATAAATTTGAAGGGCGTATACAGATGTTCGCCGGTCATAATATTGTTCAAGATGACCCCTTAGGCGATATTAAACTGGCTAACTCTAAATTAACGTTTACAATTCCAGCGAAAGAAACCTTGTTTGTAGGAAGCTTGAATGACCTCGGTACAGAACTCTCGGGAAATTTTGTTTTTCCTGATGGTTCTAAACATGCGATAAGCCTGAAAAGAAAATTAACTGAAACAAAAACTGCTCAAGAATTTAGAACATTAAAAGAGAAAAAATTTGATGTTCAGGATTTACAAACCGACCTGCTATTTCTCTATACAAGTTTAAAGGAAAATCATCCTCAATTATATACTTTTTCCTCCAAAGATTCTTTGGATCTTTTGGTGGATAAGATACGAAGTGAACTAAATGAACCCTTGAATTTGGAGGAATTCTTTTTGGAAACTTCAAAGTTGACAAATGCCGTTTATTGCAGTCACACCGGAGTAAAATTACCACCTTCCTACCAAAATTTAGTTAATGACTTTGGAAACTTTTTTCCCCTAAAGCTATTTTTTAGCAGTGGAAGGGCATTTTATATTTCGGGAATGTTGGAGGAAAATCATTCTTTATTGCCGGGTGAGGAGATCATGAGCATAAACGATAATTCTGTCGTGGAAATCATCGAACAATCCTTTTATTTCATCCCTTCTGAGGGCTGTAATACAACAACCAAGTATAACGAACTCAATAGAAGGTTTAATAGACTTTTTTATCTGCTTGATGATGCAGAGGAATTCATTGTAAAGTTTAAAAAAAATAATTCATTTAAGAGTATAACTGTTTCCTCCAAAAAATGGTCTGATATAAATTTGGCGGATAGTAACTTGGATACAAACGAGCAGGTTGATTTTAATTATATCGACAAAAGGAACACGGGAGTACTTAAAATATCGTCTTTTGCCATTCCTGACATGGATCATTACTTTTATCAGCTTGATAGCATATTCAGCGATTTAAAAACAAAAAATACGCAAAATTTGATCATAGATCTCAGAGACAACGCAGGGGGTCATCCCATTTTTGCAGCACAGTTGTTTTCATACCTCACAGATAAAGATTTTATCTATTTTAAACGGAATGATGATGTTAAAGAATTTGAACCTCTTTATGGTATCATGCAGCCGAATAAACTAAATTTTAAGGGGAATGTTTATGCGCTTGTCAACGGTGGATGCTTGTCAACAACAGGACACCTGATTTCATTGCTTAAATACCATACCAAAACAAAATTTATTGGCGAAGAACCCGGGAGTAATTTTATATGTAATGATTTTAGTATGCAAATGAGTTTACCCAAAACAGGAATTTTAGTAAATGTACCAAGAACAATATTTGAAACGTCTGTATCGGGATTTAAAATATGCAATCCATTCCCAATAGACTTTATGGTAAATAAAAATGCCATGGATATAATTCAGCATAAAGACCCTTATGTAGAGCTGGTTTTGGAACAAATAGAACAAACAGGAGCTTCTCATTAATTAGATCGTACGTAAAATAACCAGTATCAGGTAGGTCTCGATGTAAACAAAAGCCTTATGAATAAGAAGAACAGCGTATTTATTGCAACAAGTATAGACGGTTATATAGCGGATAAAAATGGTGGGATTGATTGGTTGCACGCAATCCCTAATCCTGAAAATGAGGATATGGGTTATGAAGCATTCATGAATAAAATTGACGCTCTTGTTATGGGACGAAGAACATTTGAAACTGTAGTAGGTTTTGATGTGGATTGGCCATATGATAAGCCCGTATTTGTATTGAGCAATTCGCTTAATGAAATACCTGAAAGTCATAAGGGAAAAGCTTTTTTGGTGAAAGGAACTTTATCGAAAATTGTAGAGGACATCCATAAAAAGGGATTTAATAGACTTTATATAGATGGTGGAACAACCATCAGAAACTTTTTAAAAGAAGATTTAATAGATGAAATGATCCTTACCACAATCCCTATTGTATTAGGTGGCGGTGCTCCTTTGTTTGCGAAAATGCCTCATGAGTTAAAATTTGAACTGATGGAGACAAAAACATATCTAAAACAAATTGCTCAGAATCATTACAAGCGTAAAAAATAAAATCTGATAGGATTATATTACATTAAGGCCGGATTTTTAGTGTGATATGATTTTATACCTTTTTCGCAAATTTCATAAAGATTGTCTGTGAATTTTTATCTCGCAATACGATTGCTCTTTCTACTTCAAGTCTTACAGGACATATAGAATCCGGTTTGATGGCAATCCATGTGACATATGTCATAGGATAAACTTATTCAAGATTGTAATTTTACTCAGTGAAAAGGAGTAGTAAAGACATTTTTTGATGGATTCAGAGCAATCAAATACCAATTCTTTTATTCATTCGGGCATTGTTTCTAAAATGACTGATCATTCTGTGATTGTTTCATTAAGTGAAAATGTTCATTGTGAATCTTGCCGGGCAAAGGGGACCTGTGGTGTTTCTGATGCTGTTTCAAAAGAAATTGAAGTACCCATTTCGGATCTTTCTTTTCAACTGAATGAAACAGTCAGTGTGCAGCTAAAAAGGCAACTGGGTTTCCAAGCTGTTTTCTGGGCTTATGTTTTTCCTTTTATACTGGTTATTTCCACTTTAATTGTGTGCTCTGTTTTTTTACCGGAATGGCTGGCAGGCATTCTGGGTATACTCATTTTGGTTCCTTATTATTTCGGGTTGTATATGTTGAGGAATACATTCAAAAAAAATTTTCAAATTTCAATTATAAAAATATAACCTATGATTACCGATTCTGTTTTATATAGCACACTTTTATTGGTTTCATTGGGATTTGTCATCGCTTTTGTGCTATTTATCGTATCCAAAAAATTCTATGTATATGAAGATCCATTGATAGCCAAGGTAGAAGATCTCTTACCTGCAGCCAATTGTGCCGGCTGCGGCTTTCCGGGTTGTAAATCTTTTGCTGAAAAATTGGTAAAATCAGAAGATATTTCAGATTTGTTTTGTCCGGTGGGAGGTAATGATGTCATGAAAATGGTGGCAGAGACCTTAGGAAAAGAAGTAGCCGAAAAGGATCCTACAGTTGCAGTGGTTCGATGCCAGGGCAGTTGTGAGGTAAGACCAAAGACCACAGAATACCAAGGGCCTAAATCTTGTGCCATATCTGCTTTGATTTACAGTGGAGAAACAGATTGTCAATATGGTTGCTTGGGCGATGGTGACTGCGTCACTGCCTGCAAGTTTGAGGCGATGTTTATGGATGAAGCAACTGGCTTGCCGGTTGTGATTACAGATAAATGTACTTCCTGTGGAATGTGTGTAGATGCTTGTCCGAGAGATATCATCGAAATGCGTCCAAAGAATAAAAAGGATCTGAAAATTTATGTAGGTTGCCTGAACGAAGAAAAAGGAGGAATTGCAAAAAGGGCTTGTTCAGTGGCTTGTATCGGTTGCTCTAAGTGCGAAGATGTGTGTCCAAAAGACGCCATTACCATGATTAACAATTTAGCTTATATCGATCCTAAATATTGTACGCTTTGTAGAAAATGCGTACCCGTTTGCCCCACCCATTCTATCATTGAGACAAATTTTCCGCCCAAAAAAGAGAAAAAAGTGCTTGTCCAACCTGCAGTAGTCGAAAAATTAATAAATAACATAACCGATGCTTAAGACGTTTCCAAAAGGGGGTATCCATCCGCCAGAAAATAAACTGACTTCGTCAAAAGGGATTAAGAGATTGACTTTGCCTAAAGTAGTTTATGTGCCTATTGCTCAGCATATTGGAATTCCGGCTGAGATAGTAGTAGACAGAAAAGATAAAGTAGAAGTAGGGCAGGTGATCGCCAAATCAGGAGGTTTTGTGTCTTCAAATATTCATTCTCCCGTGGCAGGTACCGTCACCAAACTGGATATGATCATTGATAGCACGGGTTATAAAAAACAATGCATTGTTATCAGGACTGATGAAAAAGACGAATCGAATTTTAAGGAAAATGATTTCCCGTTAAAGAAGGAAATTAAGCTTAGTCCCGAAGAGATTTTACAACGTATATCGGATTATGGAATTGTCGGATTGGGCGGAGCTACTTTTCCTTCACACGTAAAATTAAATGTCAAACCGGACAGGACCATAGATTGTCTTATCATTAACGGTGTTGAATGCGAGCCCTATCTCACATCAGACCACAGATTAATGCTCGAAAAGGCAGAAGAGATCATGGTGGGTATAAAAATATTGATGAAAGCTTTAAAGGTTCATAAAGCAATC
>Ga0316195_10000757_pt1 | contig 13638 bp, 8 predicted proteins | sample Phised1_MG_FD_204937 | JGI IMG/M metagenome (GOLD analysis project Ga0316195, IMG submission 204937) | Coastal sediment microbial communities from Maine, United States - Phippsburg sediment 1 | ecosystem: Environmental > Aquatic > Marine > Coastal > Sediment | place: USA: Maine | collected... | reverse complement strand
ACCACGGCGTGGCACTGGCTGGGCGGCATCCTGTCATCCGGCATCACGTTCGCGGCTCTCGGTACCAACGTCGGGCATGAACTCACTCACCGGACAGCCGATCGCGGTGCGATGGTGGCGGGACGCTGGCTGCTGGCCGTCACCTTCGATGCAGAATTTGCCATCGAGCATGTCTACGGCCATCACCGTCGTCTGGCCACGACCGCGGATCCCGCGTCGGCGCGTCGCGGCGAGCACTTCTATGCGTTCCTGCGACGTTCGCTCATCGGCCAGACCAGGAGCGCGTTGGCGCTTGAAAATCAGCGTCTGCAGACCCTGGGGCATGGCACCTGGTCCCTGCACAATCGCTATCTGCGCGGGTGGCTGATGTCGGCTGCAATCGTCGGCGCCTTCGCGCTTGCGGGTGGCGCCAACGCGGTCATCGTCTTCGTGCTTGCGGCGCTGGCGGGGCGTTCCGTGCTCGAGGCGGTCAATTACTTCGAGCATTACGGGCTCATCCGCGAACCGGGCCAGCCCGTCGAACCGCGTCATTCCTGGAATTCCAACAAGCGGCTCAGCAACGTCGTGCTGTTCAACCTGGCGCGGCATTCGCATCACCACGCCGAGGGCGATGCGCAGTTCTGGCAACTGCGTTCGTACCGTGAGGCACCCACGCTGCCGTATGGCTACCTCACGTGCATGCTGCTCGTTTACCTGGTGCCCGGCTGGTATCGCGACCGCATGTCGCCGTTGCTGCTCGAGTGGGATCGTCGCTACGCCAGCGCCGGTGAGCGCCGCCTGGCCGAAGCCGCCAACCGCGAGAGCGGTGTGCCGGCTCTGCAACTCGCTGCGCAGGGGCACTGAAGTTGCTGCGCGGCCTGTTCAGGCGTCGCGAGCCTGAGGCGGCCCGGGTCAGCGTCGAGCCATTCGGCTGGGAGTTCGACGTAGCCCCCGGCCAGACGATCCTGCAGGCGGCTCTCGCCCAGGGCCTGCCGTGGCCGTCGCGCTGTCGCGTCGGCAGTTGCACGACCTGCCGCTGCCGGCTGATCGAAGGCGACGTGCGTGCGCTCACGGACGCGTCCTACGTGCTGTCGCGCGAGCAGCTCGAGCAGCGCTACGTCCTGGCCTGCCAGTCGCAGCCGAAAGGCCGCGTACGCGTGCAACTCGACCGCATCAAGGCTACGCTCGGCGCGGATGCAAACGGGCAACCTGCCACCGCTGTCGACTGAAGCGCAGCGGTTCGACCTGCCGGACGCCGAGATCCGTCTGTGGTCTCAGGCGTTGCCGCCAGGCGAAGCGGACGAGCGATTTGTGGCGCTGCGCTCCGGGATCGACTGGCGGCAGGAAGACATCCTGATCTTCGGCGAACGCAGGCGCGTGCCGCGCCTGGTGGCGTGGCATGGCGATCCAGGCACGACCTACACGTACTCGGGCACGGCACATGAGCCGCTGCCCTGGACGGCCGATCTGCAATCCATGCGTGCCATGGTCGAAGCGCTCACCGGGCACCGCTACAACAGCGTGCTGCTGAACCTCTATCGGGATGGCCGCGACGGCATGGGCTGGCACGCGGACGACGAAGCAGAACTTGGTCGCGATCCGGTCATCGCCTCGGTGTCGCTCGGTGCGACCCGCCGCTTCTGCCTCCGGCACCGCCGGCACAGGGACCTGAAGTGCGACCTGCTGCTGCCGCACGGCAGCCTGCTGTGCATGGGCGGCGCCACGCAGCACCACTGGGTGCATGCGTTGCCGAAGACGCGCCGGCCGGTGGGCGAGCGCATCAACCTGACGTTCCGTCGCCTGGTCACGGGGCAGGTCCGCGTAAAGCTGGCTGCGGCAATCATCAAACGCGACTGGTAGACTGCCGGCAAAAGAACATGCGGCGCCCCCGGGGGCGCCGTTTTGATGCGGGGGCGAGATGAAGAGGTTCGGTTGGTTGCAGCCATTACTCGGCTGTGCACTGCTGCTCGGCAGCGGCGCACTCTGGGCTGCCGACGGTAAGTCTCAGTACGCGCCCTGCAGCGCGTGCCACGGCAGCCAGGGTGCGGGCAACACCTCGCTCGGGGCCCCGGCAATCGCCGGCCAGGACGCCGCGTACTTGCAGCGGCAGCTGCAACATTTCCGTGCGGGCCGTCGCGGTGCAAACCGGTCCGACACGTACGGCGCGCAGATGCGTGCCGCCGGCGCGGCGACGCTCAAGGACGACGCAGCGGTCGCTGCCGTGGCCGCTTATGTCGCCGCGTTACCGAAGACCCAGCCGACCGCGCCGGTCAAGGGTGACCTGCGCAATGGCAATAACCTCTACCACGGCAAGTGTGGCGCCTGTCACGGCGGGCGCGCCGAGGGCAATACAGCGCTCAATGCACCGCGGCTCGCGGGCCTCGATGCCGCCTATATCAGGCGCCAGTTTTCGTACTTCCGCGACGGCGTGCGTGGCACGGACCCCAAGGACGTTCCCGGTCGGCAGATGGCCATGATGGCCAGGACGCTGCCAACCGAGCGCGACCTCGACGACGTCATCGCCTTCATCCACCAGCAGGGCCGGCCGCAGTGAGACGCCTGGTCGTGCTGCTGTTGGCGGTGGCCTGCGGAAGTGGAGCGCGCGCCAGCACCCAGCCCGACATCACTCTCAACCAGCGTTGCCCACCGGGTTTCGAGCAGACTGCGGCGGGCGTCTGCGAACTGCGCACGCTCTACCAGTTCTACGACTCACTCGAAAACCGTGGCGTGGGCGGCACGCGCACGGCCCTGCCACCGCACCGCGACGGCTTCACGCCACAGCAGATCGACCTCGGTCGCTACCTGTTCTTCGATCCCTTGCTCTCAGGCGACGGCACCCTGTCGTGCGCCAGTTGCCATCGCCCCGACAAGGGCCTGGCCGACGGAAGGCCGCGTTCGATCGGCATCCACGGCGAGGATGCCGGCCGCGCCGCGCCGACGCTGTGGAACGTGGCGTTCCTGCAGCGCTTCTTCTGGGATGCCCGCGCCGACTCGCTCGAGGCGCAGGCAGTGGGACCGCTGTACTCGCCGCGCGAGATGGGTAACGACCCGGCGCGCCTGATCGCGAGCCTCAATCGAAACGCCACCTACCGCCGGCTGTTCCGCGAGGCGTTTCCGCGCGAGGCGGCGGGTCCGGTCACCGAGCGGCAGGTCTATGCGGCGCTCGCGGCGTTCCAGACCTCGCTCATCTCGCTCAACAGCCGCTACGACCGCTACGTGCACGGCTATGCCGAAGCCTTGAGTCCGCGCGAAATCGAAGGCCTGAACGTGTTCCGTTCGTTCGTGGCGCGCTGTTCGGAGTGCCACACGCCCCCGCTGTTCACCAACGAGCAGATTGCGGTGATCGGCGCACCGGAACCGCCGGGCCGGCCGTTCGACGTGGGTGCCGAGGCCACCTTCGGCAGTCCGAAACTGAAGGGCGGCTTCAAGGTGCCCACGCTGCGCAACGTCACACGCACCGCGCCGTACATGCATTCCGGTGCATTCGCGTCGTTGCGCGACGCCGTCGAGTTCTACAACAAGGGACGGGGGCATGCCGTGCCGAAGGACATGCACCTCTACCTGCACTGGCACATCACCGACCCGCACCTGACGGCGGCCGAGATCGACCGGGTGGTGGATTTCCTCGGCGCGCTCACCGACGAGGCGTTCACTCCGGTCACGCCGGCCAGGGTGCCTTCCGGTTTGACGCCGATCGGCCACGCGAATCGCACTGCTGCCGTGTCGGCGCGCAAGTGATCACAAGGAGAACGACGATGAAGAAGGGCCTGCTGCTCGGGCTGCTCGCCGCCGCCGTGGCGTTCGGAGCCGGCGCGTATTACGGTCGAGCGACCAAACAGGACATGGTGATCAGTTCGACCACGTCCGGCGCCAGCTACGGCGGTGGCTTCAAGGCGGGTGGCGACGCTGCTGCGGCTTCGACGGCACCCGCCGTGCTCAGGTCGGTGGCCGGCCCGGCGCCGACCAACGTGGTGGTGGTCAAGGACGGCGAGTCGATCCAGGCCGCCGTCAAGGCCGCACCCGCCGGCACCATCGTCCGGGTGATGCCCGGCACGTACCACGAGACCGTCTACATCGACAAGGACGACATCCGCATCATCGGCGTCATCGAGGAGGGCCGTCGCGCCGTGCTGGACGGGCAGAAGAAGTTGAACGACGCCATCCTCTACTCGGGTAACAGCTTCGTCGTCGAAAACCTCGAGATCCGCGACTACAAGGGCAACGGGATCATGGGGCAGGCGGGCAACAATTTCGAAATCCGCAACAACGTGATCACGGCAGCAGGCGTGTACGGCATCTTCCCGCAGCTCGGCCAGAACGGCATCGTCGAGCACAACGTGGTGTCGGGCATCGCCGACGCAGCCATCTACATCGGCATGAGCGACAACATCCACGTCGCGCACAACGACGTCTTCGACAGCGTTGCCGGCATCGAGATCGAGAACAGCCGCCACTGCATCGTCGAGCACAACTACGTGCACAACAACTCGGGAGGCCTGCTCGCGTTCGTGACGCCGGGCCTGCCGATCAAGACCACGATCGACGTGATCCTGCGCAACAATTTCGTCGTCGGCAACAATCACGTGAACTTCGGCGCGCCGGGGTCTACGGTCGCCGGTATTCCCGCAGGCACCGGCATCCTGGTGATGGCCGCCGACGACGTGGTGATCGAAGGCAACATCGTCTCCGACAACAAGGTGGCCGGCGTCATCATCACGGACCACGCCCACGCGGCCAACATCACCGTCGACCCCGAGTCGGAGCCCAATTCGGACCGTGTCAGCATCCTCGACAACGTGATGCTCAGGAACGGCTATGACACCATCAAGGAAGTCAAGGCGCTGATGCTCACCGAGGGCAAGCGCGGCGGCGCGCTCGACATCGTGCGCGTCGGGCCGAGTCCCGGCAGCTGCATCATCAACCGGCACCAGTACGTCACCGCGGGCGTCGGCGATTTTGCCGAGTGCGCGTTCACCAACACGGCCGCGACGTCGACCTACCTGCTGCCGCCGGTGCCGCCGCGGGTGATCAAGCCGGACGAGCGCGGCAAGGTCGTGTTCCTCGGCATCTGCAGCGGCTGCCACATCTACAACGGCCGCATGATCGGACCGCCGGTGCAGGTCATCCAGGCGCTGTACCTCGACAATCCGCAGGGTATCGCCGATTACATCGCGAAGCCGGTCAAGAAGCGCGACGACTACCCGGAGATGCCGCCGCAGGACTACCTCGATCCGCAGACACGCCTCGCGGTGGCGAAGTACATGCTCGACGTCAGGAACTGAACGAACCGTAACCAGATGGACCATGAATTGGGGGATTCGATGATTCAACGCAATCGCAAATTGAGGCGTGCAATCGCCGCCGCCCTTGCCGGCAACCTGGCCGTCGCGGCGTTCGCCATGCCCGTCTGCGCCCTCGCGCAGGGCGCGGAGGCGGTCTCGTCCGTCCTCGAGGAAGTGGTCGTCACCGCCCAGCGCCGCGAGCAGGCTCTGCAGGAAGTGCCGATCACGATCCAGGTCGTGGGCAACGACCTGCTGAATGACGTGGCGGCGGAAGACATGGGTGACCTGAACGGCTTCGTGCCCGGGCTCGTCGTCTCGAGCGACAGTCCGACGCAGCCGAAGTACCAGATCCGCGGCATCCAGACCGGCGACTTCGGCGTCGGCACGGACTCCGCGGTCGGCGTCTACGTCGACGGCGTGTACAGCGCGCGCACCGGCTCGTCGCTGCTCGCGTTCAACGACATCGAGCGCATCGAGGTGCTCAAGGGACCGCAGGGCACGCTGTTCGGACGCAACAGCGCCGCGGGCGCGATCTCGATCATTACACGCCAGCCGGTCGACGAGCTCGATGCCTTCCTGCGCGTGCGTGTCGGCGAGTACAACAAGCAGCGTGTGGACGGCATGATCAACGTGCCGATCGCCGACAAGCTCGCGCTGCGCGTGAACGGCGTGTGGAACCAGAGCGACGGCTGGGTCAAGGATGCGGCCACGGGCAAGGACCTGTGGCCCGAGGACAACTGGGCGACACGGGCAGCGCTCAAGTGGGACATCACTGAATCGACATCGGCCACGTTGACGTGGGACCACGACGAACTGAATCAGTTCGCGCGCCCGGCGATCGGCCTGGTCGCGCTCGGCCCCGACGACGCCGAGCGCGCACCGTATCCCGCCGATTCGACGCAGTACCTGAACCCGCTCAAGGCCAGGGTCTACAACGACGTGGTCGGCAACGAAGAATCGCGCCAGCTCGACAGCGTCAATCTATTCATCGATCACGACTTCGGGTGGGCTGACTTCCGCTCGACGACCGCCTGGCGCGCATTCAATACGGTCAACCGCGAGGACGAGGACGGCACCAATCACAGCACGCTGTACTTCGACACGGCTAACGTCGAGGACAACGAGAGCTGGTACCAGGAGTTCAGGTTCTCCGGGCAGACCGGCAGCGTCGACTGGGTCGCGGGCGTCAGCTACTACACCGAGGACGCGAAGCAGACGAGCGATACGCACGCCACGACTGACAGCATCGACACGGTGCTGCTGAACCTGGGTCTTGCGGCCACGCCGGACGGCACGCTGTTCGGCTTCACCAGCGACGTGCTGGCAGCCAACGGCATCCCGGCAACGATGCGCGGCTTCGGCTGGCGTGAGGCCATGTTCAACGAAGGCAGCTTCAATGCCGCCGCCGTGTTCGGCGACGCCATCTGGCACGCGACCGACCGCCTCAACGTCACCTTCGGTCTGCGCTACACCCACGACGAGAAGCAGTTCAGCTGGTTCAACGGCCCGCGCCAGGCGCCGGAACTGGACGCAACGGTTGCGGCGCTGGAAGCCGCCGGGTTCTTCCAACAGTTTCCCATCCCGCCGCAGGCCTATTTCTTCGACGTGGTGTTCGACCTGAGCGCGCTCGGGCTCGAGGGCAAGAAGGTCAAGCTTGACGACTCCTGGGACGACGTCAGTCCACGCCTCGTCGTGGACTACAAGGTGACGCCGGACGTGATGGTGTTCGGTTCGCTCGCGAAGGGTTACAAAGCGGGCGGTTACAACAGCGTCGAGGTCGGGTCGCGCTTCGACAACGAGGACGTCTGGAACCTCGAGGGCGGCGTAAAGAGCCTGTTCACCGACCTCGGGCTGGTCCTGAACGCGTCGGCGTTCTACTACATCTACGACAACAAGCAGTCGATCTCGCTGGTCACCGGCGTCAACGGCTCCGGCATCCCGCAGTACGTCATCGACTCGAGCGACGAGGAGGCGTATGGCCTGGAAGTCGAGGCCCGCTGGCAACCGATCGATGCCCTCACCTTCACCGCGAACCTCGCGTTGATCGACGCGACCTACAAGAAGAAGTTCGTGGGCGAGGGCGATGATCGCCGCAACCTGGCTGGCCAACCGACCGGCGAGCCGTATGTCTCGGCGGCCGTCGGCGCCAGCTACGTCTGGAACCTGAGCCAGTACGGCCTGCTCGACGCGTCCGTGATGCATGCCTACCGCGGCGAGTCGCGCTGCAATGCCGACTCGCAGTTTCAGGGCACCTGCCAGGTGAGTCCGAACTTCACTGTCGGCGAGGCGACCAACCGCACGGACCTGCGGCTGGCCTGGTCGAGTGCCGGCGATCGGTGGGGCGTCGCAGCCTATCTGACGAATGCCTTCGACGAGCGCTATGTCACAGGCGTCAACAACCTGACGACGAACACGTTCGGCACGCCGTTCGCCTCGATTTCCGAGCCCCGCATGTGGGGCCTGGAGTTCCGCTACAGCTACTAGCCGGTGAGCGCCTCTCCCACGTCAGTGGGAGGGGTCGCGCAGCACGGGTGGGCCTGCCGCCGCAGGCTGCGTTTGTCTTTTCCGCGCTGCGGGTCGCCCGCGCATCGTGAATCGCGCTCCGGCGAAGCCGGGACGCGCTGCTTCTTGGCTCGGTCACCAAGACGAGTTGGCCGGTGCTGCGAGTTCGGGTAATAAGCGGACACTTGCCGATGTCCGAGATCGGTCAGAAGCCGTCATAAGCTTCAGCGAAATTGCCGCCCGAAAGCGGTCCTTCGCCATTCCGCACTGACAATCACTCCACGTTCTCGATCCTCACGACGCTGCCTTTCGCCTGCGAATCGTCGGGGTCTTTCACGACGGTCACGTACAGGTACCTTTCGTCATCGCTGAACGCAACGTTGGTCGTGCCATCGCCCGCGGCGATCGCAAACACGTGCATGAGTTTACCTTCGGGCGAAATCTTCAATATCTTTCCGCCGGACCATTGGGCGACATAGACATTGCCTTTGCGGTCGACCTTCATGCTGTCCGGCCCCAGCCACCAGGATTCCACTTTGTTTGGTGTCAGCAGGTTCAGCAGCGCAAAATTCGACCTGTGTTCAAGCGAACCGTCATCGTTGACGGTGAATTTCAGTATGCAGTTGCCGACGGTCTCGCTGACGTAAAGCGTCTTCTGGTCCGGCGAGACGCCAATGCCGTTGGCGTAGTTGAGATCGTTCGCCACCTCGACCCACTTCTGGCTGCCGGGCGCGCGATAGATGATCTTGCCTGCCACGGCGGTCGGCAAGCTTTCATAGGGACCGAATACCGTGGCGTAGGCGCCACCATCGGCAGTAACCACGACATCGTTGATGCCACCGGTGAACTTGGTGCCCTTGTCGTCGGCGTCCCAGCGGCGAAGTTGCTTGCCGGTCATGTCGAGCTCGAGGATTGCACCGTGCGCATCGGTGCAGGCGACGAGAAAGGTCTTCTGCTTGGTGAGCGCCAGCCCATTGTGGCTACAACCCGCAAGGTTGTTCAGTACCGTGGTCCTCTTGCCATCCCATTTTGACAGCGTGTTGGAGATCCAACCCACGAAGTACAGGTCATGGTCGATGTACAGCGGACCCTCGGGTCCAAGGACGCCAGTGACCAGAGTCTCTTCGCCAGCCGTCGCGGCAGCTGCAGTCCACGATGCAAGAACGACTGCACAGCAGATCTTGATCTTCTTCACGATAGCCCCCTCCCGTGCCAAAGCAGTTCAAACATGGAGCCAGCCACGTGTGGTCGGTGGCAGCCCGCAGATACGGAGCATACAGACTCCAGGGCCGGCGAAACGAACGCACAAAGAATGGTTCCTCAAAGCAGCCAGGCGTGACTGGCCGCAACGGGTCGTTGTTCACCGTACAACGTCCGCTTCCAGCGAACACTCTGCACGACGGCATTGCCGGTCGGCTTATGCTGATCCGAACCCTTGCCCGCACGACTTTAGGCGACGTCGTTTACGGCGCAAGCCTGCGCTGCGTTAGTCATTTCTTGGCCAGCTTGCTACCTTTGACTGAACAGAGGAGACAATGTTTGCCGTCGCTGTCCGTCACAAACGCGCGCAAATGCCGTCAGGCACTCGCTGAGTGGATCGCGCACGCCCTCGCCACGAGGAGGTCCACGATGCGACGCCTTGCGCGCGGAACGCACGCGTGCCTGAGCATTCTTCAGGTCCTGTTGTTCTGCCTGGCGACCACGGGCCTTGCCTGGGCGTCACCGACGCCGAGCCCGGCGGAGCTCGCCGCATGGCAGCAGCGGGCCGAGAGCGTAACCATCGCGCGCGACGAATGGGGCATCCCGCACATCCACGGCAGGAGCGATGCGGACGCGGTCTTTGGCCTGATCTATGCCGAGGCCGAAGACGACTTCAATCGCATCGAGATGAATTACCTCAACGCGCTCGGCCGCACGGCCGAAGCCGAGGGCGAAGCGCAGCTCTACCAGGACCTGCGCATGCGGCTCGTGGTCGACGAAGACACGCTGCGGTCGCACTACGCCGCGAGCCCGGACTGGCTGCGCCGCCTGGCGGACGCCTGGGCCGATGGATTGAACTACTACCTCGCCACACATCCGCAGGTACGACCGAAGGTGCTGCAACGGTTCGAGCCGTGGATGACGCTCGCCTTCTCGGAGGGCAGCATCGGCTGGGACATCGAGCACGTCGCGCTCGCCGACCTCGCGCAGTTCTATGGCAAGGGCGAGGTGATGGCGCGGGCCCCCGCGACCAGCGACGGGCAGGGCGGCTCCAACGGCATCGCACTGTCGGGCGCACTCACGCGGTCGAAACACGCGCTGCTGCTGATCAATCCACACACCTCGTTCTATTTCCGCGCCGAGGCCCACGTTCGCAGCGACGCCGGGCTCGACGCCTACGGGGCGGTGACCTGGGGACAGTTCTTCATCTACCAGGGTTTCAACGAACGGCTTGGCTGGATGCACACCTCGACCGGCGCGGATTTCCTTGACGAGTACGCCGAGACCATCGCGCGCACCGCGAGCGGCGACGCGACGTACCTGTACGCGGGGACACAGCGGCCCGTTCGCTCGCGCACCGTCACGATCCGCTATCGCACGCCGAGCGGAGGGATGGCGGAACGGCAGTTCAAGGTGCTCTCGACCCATCACGGCCCGATCGTGCGCGCGGAGCAGGGCAAGTGGATCGCCGTGCGCCTGATGCAGGATCCGGTCAACGCATTGATCCAGTCGTACCTGCGAACCAAGACCCGCGACCTGGCGGCCTTCAGGTCGGTGCTGAACCTGCACACCAACTCCTCCAACAACACCGTCTACGCCGATGCCGACGGTCACGTCGCCTATTTCCACGCGAACTTCGTCCCGCGCCGGGATCCGGGCTTCGACTGGACGCGGCCGGTCGACGGCTCCGACCCGGCGACCGAGTGGCGCGGCGTACACAGGGTCGAGGAGAGTCCGAACGTGGTCGATCCAGCGACGGGTTGGATCCAGAACACCAACAACGGGCCGTATTCGGCGGCCGGAACCAGCAGCCTCAAAGCCGCTGACTACCCGGCGTACATGGACCAGGTCGGCGAGAACGCACGCGGCATCCACGCGGTCCGCGTGCTGTCCGGCCACGACGAGTTCACGCTCGACAGCCTCATCGCCGCGGCGTACGACCCCGATCTCCCGGCGTTCGACGTCCTGTTGCCACCGCTGTTCGAGGCGTATCAAGGCCTGCCGGACGCAAGTGCGTTGCGTGCGCAGTTGTCCGAGCCGATCGCGCTGCTGCAGGCATGGGACCGGCGCTGGGCCGCGGATTCGGTGGCGACGACCGTGGCGATCTACTGGGCCGAGGAACTGTGGCGGGTGGTGGGCGCCGATCCGAAGGGCCGCGCCTGGCCGCTGTTCGAGCAGGTCGCTTCCTCCAGTACCGCGGCGCAGCGCTTGCAGGCGCTACTGACAGCGACTGCGAAGCTGCAGCAGGACTTCGGCCACTGGCGGACGCCGTGGGGCGGGGTCAACCGACTCCAGCGCAGGACCGGCGACACCGTGCAGCGCTTCGACGATGCGGCGGCGTCGACAGCGGTGGGTTTTACCTCGGGTCGCTGGGGCTCGTTGGCCGCATTTGAAGCGAGCGCGTACCCAGGCACCGTGCGCCGCTATGGAACGAGCGGCAACAGCTTCGTGGCCGCCGTCGAATTCGGGCCGAAAGTGACGGCCAAGGCCATCCTGGTTGGAGGTCAAAGCGGGGCGCCGGTCTCGCCGCATTTCTTCGACCAGGCGCCACGCTATGCTTCGGGCGCCTTGCGCGATGTCCACTTCTACCCCGACGACATCGCCAAGCACGCGACCGCGACCTATCACCCCGGGCAGCCCATTCGGTAGACGCCGCAGGGCCACATCAATCGCGGCTCACGCCGCACGACCGCATCCGACCACGCCTTTTGCGCACGTGACTGCTCCAGTTCGATCTTCGCCGTTGACCGCCCGCTCTCGCGGCGGCGTCGACGAGGTCAGCAACACGAATTGGTGACAGTGCCTACTTTTTTGCCGCCGCTGTCGCGGCAGCCGCACGATCCTGCTGCGAGCGTTCGATGACGTACGCCTGGATGTCGGCGACGTCCTGCTCGCTCACGAGGTCGCCCATCCGCGGCATGCCGGCCGCGTGGATCACGCCGTCGTAAACGATCTGCTTGAAGATCGAGTGCTTCTCGGCAGTGAGCCGGCGCAGGTCCGGCACCACTCCGCCGGACACGACCAGCGCACCGTGGCACACCATGCAATTGGCGGCGTACTTGAATTTGCCGTTCTCGACCTGCGCGGCCGTCGCCGTGCTCGCCGGCGGCTCGGGGATGTCGAGGTTGCGCTCGGTGATCTTCGGCAGCGGGGCCTTGCCGCCGAGCTTGAACGCGAGGATGTGGCCTTCGTTGAGGTACTTGCCTGACGCCATCGTGCGTGGGTCGCCACCGGTCACGGCGCCCGCGCCGCCGTAGCCCGCCAGCACGGCGACGTACTGCTCGCCGTCCACCGAGTACGTGACCGGCGGCGCGATGATGCCGACCATCGTCGGCACTGACCAGAGCGTCTTGCCGAGGTCGGCCGAGTAGGCAACGAAGCGGCCGTCGCCCGTACCCTGGAACAGCAGGTTGCCCGCGGTCGTGAGCAGGCCACCGTTCCAGAACGCGGGGTACTCGATTTCCCAGCGGGTCTTCTTTGCGACCGGGTCCCAGGCTTTCAGGTAGCCGTGGTCCTGCGGCAGGTTGCCGCCGGTCTGCGCCAGGATCGCGTAGACCGTGTTCGTGTAGTTGTTCCAGTCGACGCCCGGGTTCCAGAACATGTCGCGCCGCGTGTACTTGCCGGTCTTCAGGAACTCGGTCGACGGCGGATAGATCCCCGCGGGTTGCATCGCCGGAATGTAAACCAGTCCCGTCTGCGGGTTGAACGCCATCGGGTGCCAGTTGTGGCCGCCGAACGCCGCCGGCACGATGAGCTTGGTCTCCTTGCTCCAGTCGCCCTCGGGCGTCTCGACCGGCCGTCCCGTCTTCATGTCGACGTGGCTGGCCCAGGTTGCCGGGATGTATTTATCCGCGGACAGCAACTCGCCCGTGACACGGTCGATGACGTAGAAGAAGCCGTTCTTCGGCGCCTGCATCAGCACCTTGCGCGGTTTGCCGTCGATGACGAGGTCCGCGAGGATGATGTGCTGCGTCGCCGTGTAGTCCCAGTTGTCACCGGGTGTGACCTGGTAATGCCACTTCAGGCGTCCGGTGTCGGGATCGAGCGCGAGGATCGACGACAGGTACAGGTTGTCGCCGCCGCCCGGCGAGCGGATCGAGCGCGCCCACGGCGAGCCATTGCCGGTGCCGACGTAGAGCGTGTCGAGGTCGGGATCGTATGCCATCGAGTCCCATACCGTGCCGCCGCCGCCGCCGGCCCACCACTCGCCGGTCCAGGTCTTCGCAGCCGCTTCCATCTCGGGGCTCTCGAAGCCGTCCTTGGGATTGCCGGGCACGGTATAGAAGCGCCAGGCGAGCTTGCCAGTGTCAGCGTCATAGGCAGAGAAATAGCCGCGTACGCCGTATTCGGCGCCGCCGTTGCCGATCAGCACCTTGCCCTTGATCACGCGCGGTGCGCCGGTGATCGTGTAGGGCTTGGTGCGGTCGATCGTGTTGATCTCCCAGCGCTTCTTGCCGCTGCGCGCGTCGAGCGAAATCAACCGGCCGTCGAGCGTCGCGAAGTAGAGCGCGTCGCCCCACAGCGCTACGCCGCGGTTGACCGCGTCGCAGCAGGCGTACCTGCCCCATTCGCGCGGCACCTGCGGATCGTAGGTCCACAGCTCCCTGCCGGTTTTCGCGTCGAGCGCGTACACGACGCTCCAGACGCCGGTCGCGTACATGCGGCCGTCGACGAC
>Ga0316195_10000756_pt1 | contig 13649 bp, 13 predicted proteins | sample Phised1_MG_FD_204937 | JGI IMG/M metagenome (GOLD analysis project Ga0316195, IMG submission 204937) | Coastal sediment microbial communities from Maine, United States - Phippsburg sediment 1 | ecosystem: Environmental > Aquatic > Marine > Coastal > Sediment | place: USA: Maine | collected... | reverse complement strand
TCCAGGGCTCCGGACCCAGGGATCTCAGGAAGGTGGCGGCGTGAAAGGTGCCCGCGCCCATTTCCATGTCGTAGGGCTGTATCAATACACAGCCGTGACCGGCCCAGAATTGCTGGAGGGCAAGAATCAGTTCCTGAAAAGTCCGGGGCTTTTGCTTGGCAACGTCCACAAATTCAATCCGCTTGAGTGCAAACCTGCAATTATACTGGTGGGGAGCAAACCCAGTACAGGACCCTGTGGATATGGTTGGGCCAAAATAGTGCGTGGCAACCCGCACAGCGCACCAAAGCGGTGCATCTGAAGGCCACGCCGACAGGCGAAAACGGCTATAATTACAGGCAGCTTGCCGTGTGCCGAGCTGGCACGCTTCGTGCAAACCCATAGAGAATTGATTTTCCGCCCCAATCCGGGGCGGGCCCTGACATGGCTTGAATGCAAGGAGACCATCCCATGAGCGCCGCTGATGTTCTGAAACTGATCGAAGAGAAAGAAATCCAGTTTGTCGACCTACGGTTCACCGATACCAAGGGCAAGGAGCAGCATGTCACCGTGCCGGTCAGCCAGTTGGACGAGGACACATTTGAGGATGGCAAGATGTTTGATGGTTCGTCCATCGCCGGCTGGAAGGGCATTCAGGAATCAGACATGATCCTGCTTCCTGACCCCGAATCTGCTGTAGTGGATCCGTTTACCGAAGATGCCACCATCAACTTGCGTTGCGACGTTATTGAACCGGCTACCATGCAGGGTTACGTGCGCGACCCGCGCTCCCTGGCCCGTCGCGCCGAGGCTTATCTGAAATCCACAGGCATTGCCGACACCGCCTATTTCGGTCCTGAAAACGAATTCTTCGTATTTGACGATATCCGTTGGGGCGTTGAAATGAGCGGGGCTTTCTACGAGATCGACTCCAGCGAAGCAGGATGGAACTCCAAGAAAGTCTACCAGGACGGCAACTTCGGGCATCGCCCGGGCGTTAAGGGCGGCTATTTCCCCGTTCCGCCAGTCGATTCGCTGCATGACATCCGTTCCACCATGTGCCTGGCTTTGCACGACATGGGTGTTGAAACCGAGGTGCATCACCACGAGGTGGCAACCGCCGGCCAGTGTGAAATTGGTGTGAAATACGGCTCCCTGGTGCGCAAGGGTGACGAAGTGCAGATCCTGAAATACGTGGTGCACAACGTGGCCCACGGTTTCGGTAAAACCGCCACCTTCATGCCCAAGCCTGTAGTGGGTGACAACGGTAGTGGCATGCACGTGCATATGTCGTTGGCCAAGGACGGTGAAAATCTGTTCAGTGGTGACGGCTACGGCGGTCTGTCTGATGCGGCCCTGTATTTCATCGGCGGCATCATCAAGCATGCCAAGGCGTTGAACGCATTCACCAACCCCAGCACCAACAGCTACAAGCGCCTGGTTCCCGGATTTGAAGCGCCGGTGAAGCTGGCCTACTCGGCTCGCAACCGTTCCGCATCGATTCGTGTGCCCTATATCGCCAACCCCAAGGGCCGTCGCATCGAAGTGCGCTTCCCTGACTCCACGGCGAATCCTTACCTGGCGTTCTCCGCCATGATGATGGCAGGCCTGGACGGCATTCAGAACAAGATCCACCCCGGCGATCCGCTGGACAAGAATCTGTATGACCTGCCTCCCGAGGAGTCGAAGGATATTCCGGAAGTGGCTTACTCCCTGGAGCAGGCACTTGAGTGCCTGAACCAGGATAGGGAGTTCCTCAAGGGTGGCGGTGTATTCACTGATGACCTGATTGATAGCTACATTGAACTGAAGATGGAAGAAGTCACACGCCTGCGTATGACCACCCATCCGGTTGAATTTCAGATGTACTACAGCCTCTAAAGTGTGAACTGATTGGCAAAATAAGCGGCGGAACCCCCGGGTTTCGCCGTTTCTTTTTGTAAATTCGTCTACAGGGAGTATGCTCTGGATCATGAAAATAGTATTGACTCTCATTCTCTTGATCATGTCCTTCGGGGTATCCGCCACGACTTATCGTTGGGTGGATGACCAGGGTGTTGTGCATTATTCCGATATGCCTCACGAGGGCGCCACGGAAATTGAGCTCGGTAGCGCCCAGGGCTACGAAAGCTCGCCCTCGTCGGCAAGCCGGAAAACGCCTGCCGCGGACACTGGAGATTTTCAATACGACAGCGTAGAAATTGTTTCGCCCTACGAGGAAGAAGTGCTGTTCAACATCGAGACCCGCATGAGCATGCAGGTGGCGGTGGTCCCGGCCCTGAGGCCTAATCATTTTCTGCGCTTGCAAATCGATGGCAAGGACGTCACCGACAAACCTGTCCGCAGCCGTAGCTTCCAGATAGACGGCGTCTTTCGCGGAACCCATTCCGCCCGGCTAACCGTGGTGGATGCCGACGGCAATACCGTGCAGCAATCCGGTGTCCGGACGTTCCAGGTCCGACAGAATATTGCCCAGCCAAGGAAGCAGCCTCGGTCGTAGTGGCGGACGTAACACAGAATTATTCCCGGCAAGTTCTTGACCACCTGACAACAGCGGTACTCGCGTTGGACGCGGGGCTGTGCGTTCAATTTATGAATCCGGCTGCCGAGGAGATGTTTGGACTGAGCGCCAGGCAGGCAGGCGGACATCCTCTTTCCCGTCTTTTTCTCAATAGCACAGAACTGGAGACCATCGCCGGCCGGGTTTTGGAAACACAGACTGCCGTGGCAGGGCGTGACCTGGAACTTGTGCCGCGAGAAATGCCGACACTGCCTTTGGGTGTGGATTGCTCGGCATCCATTTTTCGAAACCAGCAAGCGGCCGACGGGGTGCTGCTGGAATTTCAGGACACCACGCGCCTGAGACGAATCAGCAAGGAAGCTGAGCTGATGCAGCAACATGGCATCTCTCGCAAGATTATTCGCCAGCTCGCCCATGAGATTAAGAATCCCTTGGGCGGCCTCAAGGGCGCCGCCCAGTTATTGCAGGGTGAGTTGCTTGAGTCGGAGCTGTCGGAATACACCACGGTCATGGTTCGGGAAGTGGATCGCCTGGCCGATCTGATAGACCGCATGCTGGGCCCTACCCGTGCCCTGGACAGGCGCCCCTGCAACCTGCACGAAGTACTGGATCATGTATTGCAACTGGTGGCTGCTGATGCCTCCTCCGGAATCAGTTTTATCCCGGATTTTGACCTGTCTTTGCCACCACTGGAGATGGACCGAGATTTGATGACCCAGGTGTTTTTGAACCTGGCACGCAATGGGGTGCAGGCACTGGGTGAGGAGGGTGAACTGGTGCTGCGAACCCGGGTCCTGAGTAATTTCACCCTGGGCCACCTGCGGTACAGGCTGGTGGCGAGCATTGAGTTTCAGGACAATGGTCCGGGAGTTGATCCCTCGGTGGCCGAGACCCTGTTTTATCCATTGGTCACCTCACGTAGAAACGGCACGGGTCTCGGGCTGTCAATCTCCCAGGAACTGGTGAATCGGCACAATGGACTCATAGAATTCTCGAGCCGCCCGGGGCACACTGTATTCCAGGTGCTCCTGCCGATGTCGACTGCAATGGATAGCTCTGATGAATGACACCAAGCCCATGGTCTGGGTGGCGGATGATGACACTGCAATACGCTGGGTCCTGCAAAAGGCTTTGGACAAGGCGGGGATCGCCAATCGGTGTTTCGAGGACGCTGAATCGGTGTTGGAGGCCATGGACCAGGGCCAGAAGCCGTCTTTGCTGGTAACCGATATTTCCATGCCGGGTGCAGACGGACTGGCCTTGTTGGCGGCGGTGCAAGAAACGCTGCCCCGGGTCCCGGTGATCGTGATCACCGCACATTCTGATCTGGATAGTGCCGTTAACGCCTATCAAGGCGGTGCGTTTGAATACCTGCCCAAGCCCTTTGATATCAACCAGGCGGTGGAACTGGTTCGTCGCGGCCTGGCCCAGTCTGAGGCGGGCGAGCCCCGGGCGCAGCCCCGGCGGGCGCTTTCTTCTATCGTGGGGCAGGCCCCTGCGATGCAGGGCGTGTTCCGGGCCATAGGCCGCTTATCGGGATCCAGCATGACGGTCCTGATTACCGGAGAGTCGGGAACCGGCAAGGAACTGGTTGCACAGGCTCTGCATGAGCACAGCCCGCGTTCCGCCCAGGCTTTCGTGGCGCTCAATACCTCGGCCATCCCGGCGGACCTGCTGGAGTCTGAATTGTTTGGCCACGAACGAGGTGCCTTTACCGGGGCGGATCGGCAGCGCATCGGTCGTTTCGAGCAGGCCAGCGGCGGCACCCTGTTCCTGGATGAGATCGGCGACATGGCGGCAGGTTTGCAGACCCGCCTGTTACGGGTCCTGGCCGAGGGGGAGTTTTTCAGAGTTGGCGGGCAAAGGCCCATCAAGGTGGATACCCGGGTAATCGCGGCCACCAACCAGGACCTGGCAAAAAATGTCGCCCAGGGCGCGTTTCGCGAGGACTTGTATCACCGACTAAACGTGATGCGAATTGAGATCCCTCCGCTGCGCGAGCGTCGGGAGGACATTCGGACACTATTGGAACACTACCTTGCGGTGGTAGCCGGTGAGCTGGAAGTGCCAACCAAGGTATTGACCCCGGAAGTGCTTGATCGGCTGGTTAGTTTCGACTGGCCGGGAAACGTCCGCCAGCTGGTTAATGCCTGTCGCCGCCTGACGGTTACCGCGCCGGGACGGGATATTCGCCTGGAGGATTTACCCGAAGAACTTGGCGGTGCTGCCGAGGCGGGAACCGGGACTGATTGGACAGATGGCCTGGCCCACTGGGTGAAACAGGCCCTTGCCCGTGGAGAGACGGATTTGCTGGCCCGGGCCGGCCCTGCTTTTGAGACGGTGATGATTGAGCAGGCCCTGGCGGCAGCGGAAGGCAAACGCCAGGAGGCCGCGCGGCTGCTGGGCTGGGGGCGCAATACCCTGAGCAGAAAAATCCGTGAACTTGGATTGGACGAGGGAACCGATGCCTAGCAGGTATAGCAGGCGCCCAGTTCCGTATCTTTGCCCAGGTCCAGCGTGCCCACCAGGTCAGCAACTTTTTCGATCTTGTGTCGGGCCAGGTAGTCGCTGATTCCCTGGTTGATCTTTTCGCACAGCAAGGGATCGTAGAACAAGGCGGTACCCACGCCCACGGCATCGGCGCCGGCAATGATGAACTCCAGTGCGTCCTTGGCGGTCATGATGCCGCCCTGGCCAATGATGGGAATTCCAAAGCGGGCTGCCACCTCGCGTACCTGGTGAACTTTCAGCAGGGCAATGGGCTTGATTGCCGGACCGGACAAGCCACCCTGGACATTTCCCAACACCGGCTTGCGGCTTTCGGCGTCAATCGCCATACCCATTACGGTGTTAATCACCGACAAGGCGTCACTGCCGGCCTCTATGCAGCGTCGTGCGCCTTCGGCGATGTCTGTCTGATTTGGCGAGAGCTTGGTGATCAAGGGTTTACTGGTCACCTTGCGACAGGCCTCCACCACCCGCGCCGCCATGTCCGGAACGTTGCCGAAGGCGACCCCGCCTTCTTTTACATTCGGGCAGGAAATATTGATTTCGATGGCATCGATAGGGGAGTCATCAAACAGGCGGGTAACCTCGACATAGTCTTCGATGACCGAACCGCACACATTGGCAATGAAACGGGTTTCACTGAAATCCAGGGACGGCAGAATCTGGTTTATCACCTTGCGGGCCCCGGGGTTTTGCAAGCCAATCGCGTTGAGCATCCCCATCGGCGTTTCGTATACCCGGTGCGGCGCGTTGCCGAGACGGGGTTCCAGGGTGGTGCCCTTGAGTACCACGCCGCCGACCTGGCGATTTGAAAATCCCTCCACCCGGGTATATTCCTCGCCAAATCCCACGCAGCCTGAAAGCAGTATTATCGGGGAGTCCAGTCGCAACCCACACAGGGAGGTCGCAATATTTTCGGGGCAATTCTCAATCGCTGTCGTCATAATGTCTGTTCTCTTCAATCAACCGGGCGCCCATGGGCGCTATTCAAGCATGTTCCATTTGATCGCATACCAGCCGGAAATCCCGCCTAACACCGGCAATATGATACGCCTTTGCGCCAACTCGGGCGCGACCTTGCACCTTGTTCACCCGCTTGGTTTCGAGCTCAGCGAGTCCAGGGTAAAGCGGGCCGGGCTGGATTATCACCAAATGGCCCACGTGATTGAACACCCGGACCTGGAAAGTTGCCTGGTAAGCCTGGGCCATCCGCGGGTTTTTGCCCTGTCTACCCGCGGCGGTCAGCGTTACGACCAGGTGGCTTTTGCTCCCGGAGACGCCCTGTTACTGGGCCCAGAAACCCGGGGGCTTCCCCAGGAGTTGCTGGATTCGTTGCCCCCGGAACAGCGCTTGCGAATTCCCCTGATGCCGGATAATCGCAGCCTGAACCTTTCCAATGCCGCGGCGATTGTTTTGTATGAAGCCTGGCGTCAGCAGGATTTCCCCGGCAGCAGCTAGTCGCGATTCACGCGCCCGGAGCGTCTGTCGAAGAGATAAGTTTAGTGGCAAGTTCCAGGCCGCCAGACCGGGTGTCAACCCGATGGGTTTCCTTGACCAGTTCGATAATTTTCATTTGGCTGAACAGTCGCGCCACCCGCCAGTTCAGACCGACCAGGATGACTTCCTCATTGCGGCTGCGACTACCCCGGATAATGCTTTCAAGCGCCATGGCGGCGCTAAGGTCGATGCTCGGCACATCGCTAAGGTCCAGGATCAGTACCTCGTGAGGATCCAGTGTAGCGGCTCGCCGTACCACACCATTGGCGGCGCCGAAGGTCAGGGGGCCGCTGAAGTGCAGCAACAGCGCCCGGCCTTTGCAATCCTGCAGCACCCGGGCCTCGCTGGCAGTGAGGGCCGAATTCTCGGTGCTGGCGCTGTAGTGCTTGATGGATTCCAGTTGCAGGTCGGCCATTTCTTTCACGAACCGCAGGCTGGCCATCACCATGCCGGCTGCGACAGCGGTGATCACGTTGGTCAGCACGGTCAGGATGAGCACGACCAGCATCAGGGCGGTGCCGGACAAGGGAGAGTGGCGAAGCCGGCGAAGGTATGGCCAATCGATGACGTCTATGCCGACCTTGATCAATACACCCGCCAGCGCGGCATAGGGGATTTTTCCAGCGTATTGTCCCAAGCCCAATACCACGGCCAGCAGTAACATGGCGTGAACCATGCCCGAAACGGGGCCGCTGCCGCCGGCCCGGATGTTGCTGACCGTGCGAATGGTTGCGCCGGCCCCGGGGATGCCTCCCACCAGTCCGGATGCCAGGTTGCCCACCCCCTGTCCGATGAGTTCCCTGTCGGAATCGTGGAAGGTGCCGGTGGCGTTATCCGCCACCACCGAGGTGAGCAGGCTGTCGATGGATCCCAGTACGGCCAGTATCAGTCCGGAGAACAGCATCTGTCCGAGCAGGGACGAGCTGAAGGTAGGCCAGTGCAGACTGGGTAATCCGGTAGGGATCTCTCCGATTACCGGCGCCTGATCCATTCCGAACATGACCATGAGGGTGCCGACGATCAGCGCCATCAGTGGAGAGGGCACGACCCGGGAGACTCTGCCCGGTGTGAACAGGCAGATGGCCAGTGAGACCAGGCCGATGATCACGGCGTCATGGTTGGGTTGCTGGAATATTCCGAGGCCGGCTTTCAGGGCGTCGACAATGGTTGAGGTGGCCGGGTGTCCGACCATGTGGTCCAGCTGCATGATAATCAGGATACAGCCGATGCCACTCATGAAACCCGAGACCACCGGGTAGGGAATCAGGTTGATATAGCGCCCCAGCCTGGCGTAGCCGAAACCGATCTGGAACAGGCCGCCCAGCATGACCACGGTAAAAGCGATGCTCGGCGCGTGGGCAAACTGAACGAACACCGATGCGAAGACGATGGTCATGGGGCCGGTTGGGCCGGAGATCTGGGCCGGGGTGCCGCCAAACAAAGAGGCGAAAAATCCGACCATGATGGCGCCGTAAAGGCCGGCTACGGGGCCGGCGCCGGAAGCCACGCCAAAAGCCAGTGCCAGGGGAAGGGCGACGACGCCCGCAGTCAAGCCTCCAAACAGGTTTCCCGGCAGCTTGTCCAAGGACAGGTGGCTGAACATATTGTGAAATCCAGTACGGGCGCTTGCGGCGCTGGCCTAAGCACCCCGGCGGCAAAGGATGCGCAGTCGGGGATAATCTGAAAAGAACGTTTTATTCCTGACGCAACTCGCGCCCCATTAATGCTTCAACAGCCGTTTGTGGAGCCTTGTTTTCGTACAGGATCAGATATATCTGCTCGCAAATCGGCATGTCAACGCTCAGCTTGCGGGAGACGCCCCATACCGCCTTGGCGGCGAGCACGCCTTCTACTACCTGGCCGATTTCTTTTTGAGCCTGTTTGATATCTTTGCCCGATGCCAGGGCAAGGCCCATGCGCCGGTTGCGCGACAGGTTGTCGGTGCAGGTAAGCACCAGGTCACCCATTCCGGCCAGGCCCATGAAGGTGTCCTTGTTAGCGCCCAGGGCGATACCCAGGCGAGTCATCTCCACCAGGCCGCGATTGATCATGGCGATGCGGGTATTCGCGCCATAGCCCAGGCCGTCACAGATGCCGGCGCCGATGGCCAGGACATTCTTGACCGCACCGCCGACTTCCACTCCGACGATGTCATCGGTGGTATAGGCGCGGAAATTCTCGCTGGAAATATCCTCCGCAAGTTCCCTGGCAAAATTCGGATCAGTGGCGGCAACGGTCAGCGCCGTCGGCAGCCCAGCCCCGACTTCCTTTGCGAAAGTCGGTCCGGAAAGTACCGCCAGGGGACAGCTGGATCCGAAGATCTCACCGGCCACCTGGTGAGGCAGCTTGCCAGTATCCAGCTCAAAGCCCTTGGTTGCCCAGGCCAGCCGCGCGTCAGATCTCAGGTGAGGCTGGATGGTCTCGAGTATCTTCCGAAAGGCATGGCTGGGCACAGCCACCAGCACATCACGCGCACGAGCGAGCCCGGCGACCAGGTCCGGTTCCACTTCCAGGGATTCAGGGAACATTGCCCCTGGCAGGTAGTGGCGGTTCTCCCGATGCTGTGCCAGCAGTTCGGGATGGTCCGCTGCACGCCCCCAGAGCAGGGTATGCCTGCCGGTGCGGCCGAACTGGATTGCCAGCGCCGTTCCCCAGGAACCGGCGCCAATGACCAGGATGGCCGATTTTTGCAAAGCGCTAATCAGGCATTTCCTTCTGCGGGAGCCGCTGCCGCCGCGGATTCCCTGGCTTGCTGGTACAGGCGATCAAAGTTGACCGGCTGCAGCAGCAACTGGGGGAAACCGCCCTTGGAAACCAGGTCGGAGATCGCTTCACGAGCATAGGGGTATAGCAGGGACGGGCAGTAACTGGCCAGGATCTGTTTCAGCTCTTCGCCTTCAATGCCGCTGATCAGGAACACGCCTGCCTGCTGAATTTCCACCAGGTAGATGGTCTTGTCGTCCTGTTTCACCTCGACCTCGACCTTCAGTACGACTTCACGAGCGTTCTCGCCGACCGATGAGTTGGTGCTGGAGAGATTCAGGTTCATCTGGGGCTTCCACTCCACCATGCCCTGGAAAGACTCGATGGGGTTGGGTGATTCGAACGAGCAGTCTTTCAGGTAGAAACGCTGTAATGACAGCTGGGGCCCAGTGGCTTCGGTGGCGCCGGCTGCGGCTGCGGTGTTGTTCTCTTCAGTCATTGTTCAAGTCCCCAGAGTGTTGTTGTAAAAATAAAAAATCAGGCGGCTGTGGTATCGGCAGCCAGCAAAGCATCCAGTTTTCCCATGCGCTCCAGTTCGACCAATTCATCGGAACCGCCAATGTGCAGCTTACCAATGAAAATCTGTGGCACCGTGTGCCTACCAGTACGATCAATCATTTCATTGCGCAATTCGGGATTTCCGTCGATCGTGAATTCTTCAAGTTCCACGCCCTTGGCCTGCAACAGGACCCGGGCCCGGTGGCAATAGCCACACCAGGCGCTGGCGTACATGGTCACCGGCTTATTCATTAACCCTTCCTCGACGAGCCTTTCTTTTCCAGCGGATAGTTTTCGCTGCGCCATGCGGAGAGTCCGCCCTTGAGGTTGTAAACCTGGGTGAACCCTTCCTTGCGCAGTCTGGCGGCAACCCGCCCACTGCTCATACCGCTCTCACAGCAAACAACAATGGGTTTGGCCGGGTCGCTTTTCAAGGCTTCAATCTTGGAATCCAGCTGATCGGGCTCGATATTCCTGGCGTTGATAATGTGCCCTGCGTTGAATAGTTCTCGATTTCGCACGTCCAGGACAATGGCTCCCTGGTTGATCAGGCGTACGCTTTCTGCGCCCTGAACATCACTGGTTCCCTGGGATTTCAGGCGTATCTCATATATCAGGGCCATCAGGGTTACCGAGATGGCGGAGACTGATAACAGGGGGTGGGCTGTTGCGAACTGGATAATCTGGTCCATGTCTTGGTTAAACCTTGGTTAGAGGGCGCGCATTATATCGAATCCGGGGGTCCTGAACGAGCTATGGCTTGAGTGGCGGCCGAAATGGCCTACACTCTGCTGCCCATGAGAGTACGGTTTCTCCATATCCCGGCCATATTGGCCCTGCTAGCCTGCTTTGCTGCGCCACCGGCCGGGGCGTCGGGCGATCGCGAGAAGCAGCTGACCGAGCTGCGCGAGCGCATCCAGTCTCTGAAACAGGATATTGACCGCAATACCCGCAAACGCAGCCAGGTCCAGGCCGCCGTGCAGCAGGCTGAGCAGCAAATCAGCCTGATTAACCGCCGGCTGCTGGAAATTACCGCCGAACGAAAGAAAAGCCAGGCGCGGCGTGACCAGCTTTCCGCCCAGCGAAAAGCGCTGCTGGGGCAGGTGGGCGCCGAGCGGGAGGCCCTGGCCGGCCAGGTGCGAGCGGCCTATGTGGCCGGGCGTGAAGAGCGCCTGAAGCTTCTCCTCAACCAGGAAGATCCCGCGAAACTTGGCCGCATGATGGTCTATTACGACTACTTCAATCACATGCGAGCCCAGACCATAGACCGGGTCGGTGGGCAGATCAGAGAATTACAGGAACTGGATAAGCAGCTGGAGGCGGAGATATCGCGGTTGAGCGGCCTCCAGGAAGAGCGGGAAAAGGAAGTAGCCCGACTTGAACGGGCCAGGGTGGAACGCCGCCAGGCAGTGACCAAGCTGGATTCGGAGCTGGCGTCCAAGGGAAGCCAGGTGTCCCAGCTGGAGGAGCAGGCCAGGGTGCTTGAGGAGCTGGTGGAAGAATTGCGCAGCGCATTGCGCGATTTTCCCGTCCAGGCCCAGGAGCCATTTGCCAAGTTGCGCGGCAAATTGGCCTGGCCGGTGTCTGGCCGGCTGCTTGCGGATTTTGGCCAACCCAGGGCAGGCAAGCGAATAAAGTGGAACGGAGTGTTGGTCGAAACCCGCCGGGGTTCTGAGATTCGCGCCATTTATCATGGACGGGTGGCGTACGCGGACTGGCTTCCGGGAATGGGTTTGCTGGTGATCCTGGACCACGGCGACGGTTATATGAGCCTTTACGGTCACAATGACACCCTGTATATCTCAGCTGGAGACTGGGTTGCCCCCGGGGATGTGCTGGCCACCGCGGGTGACAGTGGTGGCCGGGCGGAGCCGGCGCTGTATTTTGAGATTCGCCAGGGCAAGCGCTCCGAGAACCCCCACCGCTGGTTTGCCAAGGCGCTGTCCGGGCGCTGACCCGCGTCGTTCCACTGCCCAGGCAGAGGGGCTATGCTATCGTTTGATCTGATTCTTCGAGGAAAAACCCATGTCATTTCGCGTCCGTAGCGTGCTGGTACTTGCGGTGGGCATTGCTCTCGGCCTGATGCTGTCTGTCGGCACGGCGGTGCGCGCGGATCGTGAAGCGGTGGCTGAAAAGCCCCAGCCCCTGCCCACCGAGGATGTGCGCATGCTGGTTGAAGTGCTTGAGTTGGTCAGGGCCGATTACGTCGATGACGTGGATGAGCACCGCCTGATCGAGGACGCAATTCGCGGAATGGTCTCTAGCCTGGATCCCCACTCCGCATTTCTGGACCCGGATGAATATCGGGAAGTCCGGATCAGCACCGCCGGCGCTTACTCTGGTGTGGGCATAGAGCTGGTGATGGAAGATAAGCAGGTCGTTATCGTCTCACCGATCGATGACAGCCCCGCTTTTCGAGCAGGTGTCGAGTCGGGGGATGTGATTCTCAGCGTGGATGGCGCGCCGGTAGATCCCGACAGCCTCGAAGATACGATTTCCCGGATGAGGGGGGAGGACGGCACCAGCGTGGTACTGGGCGTGCACCGTCCCGGGGATGGCACGACATTCAGCCTGACCCTGACCCGCGAATTGATTCAGCTTGCCTCGGTCAAGGCCCGGACCCTGGAGCCGGGCTTGGGATACATTCGGGTAACCCATTTTTCGGAAACCACGGGTCGCGACCTGGAACGTGCAGCGCTTCGCTTGAAAAAGGAAAACGGTGGTGTGCTGCAAGGCCTGATCCTGGATTTGCGCAACAACCCGGGGGGCTTGCTGGATGCGGCGGTGGAGGTCTCGGATATATTTCTTGAGACCGGCTTGATTGTTAGCGCCGATGGTCGAGTGAATGACGCCAGATTTAGTATGAACGCCCAGCCCGGTGATGTGCTGGACGGAAAGCCCATGGTGGTCCTGGTCAACAGCGGCTCGGCCTCGGCCTCGGAAATTGTCGCCGGTGCGCTGCAGGATCACGGCAGGGCGTTGCTGGTGGGCAGCCATACCTTTGGCAAGGGCTCCGTTCAGACGGTGATGCCTCTGTCCAATGGCCGCGCCATCAAGCTGACCACGTCTCGATATTTCACCCCCTCGGGTCGTTCGATTCATGAAGTCGGAATTAATCCGGATGTGGAAGTGCTGCGCGAGGTGGGTGACAGCACGATCATCACACCTTCCGGGATTCCGATCGCAGAAGATGATCCGGTCCTGGCCGTCGCGTTGAAGACCATTAAAGAACAAAAAACCATATTGCAAAGTAAGGCTCCGTGACGCTGAGGCTGAAATTACTGATGCCGCTATGGACGGCAGCAATGCTGCTTGCCGCCTCTGCGGTTCGTTCGGATATGGCGGCCCCGCTCGTGTACCCGGAACAACCAGCTGTTGCCATTATCATTGATGACCTGGGGTATCGACACCTGGAAGGCCGGCGCGCCCTGGCGCTGCCCGGGGCAGTCACCTTGTCTATTCTTCCTCACACGCCTTTCGGCAGGGAGTTTGCCGAGGGCGCCCATGCAAAGGGGATGGAAGTCATGCTGCATCTTCCACTGCAGCCCGAAGACAGTAGCGATGATCCGGGCCCCGGGGGAATCTGGCTGGAATCCGCCTTAAGCGAAGTTTCAGGGCTGTTGGCCGAAGACCTGGCATCGGTGCCTTATGCGGTAGGCGTGAACAATCACATGGGCAGCATGCTGACTCGGCACCCGGGACATATGAGCTGGTTAATGGAAGAGCTCGACCGCAGGAAACTGTTTTTTGTGGACAGTTTCACCACGCCTTTAAGTATCGCCCTGCAAATGGCCTATGAAATCGGTGTGCCCGCAGTGCGACGCGATGTGTTTCTGGACACCGACCCGGACGAGGCCGCGGTGGGAGCGGAATTTGATCGGCT